>Ga0307376_10006421_pt1 | contig 10402 bp, 7 predicted proteins | sample TR2MG_FD_202536 | JGI IMG/M metagenome (GOLD analysis project Ga0307376, IMG submission 202536) | Soil microbial communities from Risofladan, Vaasa, Finland - TR-2 | ecosystem: Environmental > Terrestrial > Soil > Coastal area > Acid sulfate soil | place: Finland: Risofladan, Vaasa | collected...
TTTTTAATTCTCTTGCTACAATATCTGCAGTTGTGCCTCCACAGAGAATTACTTTCCCTTTATATCCGGATACTTTTACAGCCAGCTCTTTATCTTTTTCTTTTTCGTATGGAGGACCTGTGCAGATTAGCAGTTTCCTGGGTTCTCGGAAATAAATGGTTGCACAACTAATATCATCTCTGGCTTTATATCTGTCGTTCTTATGAGCCATTGTTACTATTTTCCCGGCAAGCATCACAGCTGAAATAGATGCTTCACTGTTCACAAGAGATGCTGCATAGGCAGCAATATTATCCCTTTCCCATCCGAACGGGTATGGTTCGCTTCCCATGCCACTTTGAGATACCCCATCAGAGCAAAATACAATTCTATCTTCTTTTTGTGGCAGAAATGAACAGGTTTTAAGAACTTTTCCAGAGTGTTTGCCCTTCTCCAGTATAACCTTTTTCCATGACGGATCAAATAGCTGATTTCCTCTTAATACAATTGTTGGAGGATTATCATATTCAAGTATTGTAGCCCGGCCACTACTCTCAATATCTATTATTGTGAAGGTGGAGTAGCTGATTTTCCTATCACTGCAAACAGGAAGGGTATTCATTATTATCTCTGCAATGCGGTCAACCTCTTTATGCTCCCTGGTAAAATTAAGAGCCATAGTTGCGGTGAGTGTTGCTAATATGTTTGCTTTTACTCCATGTCCCATTCCATCAGATAATACGGCAATAACCCTGTCTTCTTCATTTATATATTTATACAGGAAAACATCACCACATATCCTCTCTCCATCATGATTCCTTTGCTGGCTGTTTACCTCAATATAAAAGTTCTTACTCATTTAACTCTATTTAAGGTTATCGGCCTTTCCACCTTTTCTTGATTTATACGACTCTATAATTGAGTTCAGCATCTGTTCAGTTTCAGAAGCACCTTCTCCAAGAAGAAATCCGATTTTTTGAACCATTTCAAGATTTTTCTCAATTACATCACTTACCCTGTTGGTAACTTCTTCGCCCTGAACCTCAGTTGAGTATAAGTCGCGTATTATTGCACCACACATCTTATTTTTCTTGATAGGGAAGATTGATATGTTTAACATCTTATCTTCAAAACGGACATCCTTACTCACAACAGGTTCATCTTCCTTAATTACGAAGGTGAACATATTATATACATTGAAAGGAATGAGGGTTTTAATATCTGCACCTGCCAGTCCTGGTATTACTTCTGATATGGCAATGGCATCCTCGCCGATTATGTTTATAAAACTCTGATTAGAATGAAGTATTTTTAAATTTTTGTCAACAATTACCACCCCAGTAGGAAGTTTTTCAAGCATGTTATTCATCATATCTGAAGCACTCTGAGCAACCTCTTTTTCCCTCAAGGCAAATTCTTCAGATTCTTTTAGAGCTTTTTTTGTCTCAGCCAGTTTCCTGTTTGTTTGCCTAAGTGTTTCAATGTACTGCTGCTTGTTGCGTAGGTTGTACGAATGACACATTTCAGGTACTGCAAGGCCTTTTGCTACTGTTGATGCAAAATGGCGACAGGAGAGATATCCGCAGGCTCCACAGTTTATCTCTTCCTCGGGATTATCTTTACCTATTATTTTAAGTACTTCTGCAATAGCCTCTTCTGGAGGTTCAGGTATTCTCTGGTCGTTGGGAGTAAATGTCCTTGAAAAATCGAGTTTTGACCATTTTTCCATATTTTTCTGCCATAGTGTTTTGTCAAGAGTACCTACCCTTTTTTCAGCATAATGTCTTACCAGCGACCTCCTTTTGAAACGTTCTGTATGATGTTGCATTCCTGGCCCAAGTAAGCATCCATGACAGAAGAAGAGATTGAAATGGTGCTGAATTGTGTCGATGTACTTATCATAATCATTTATCGCATCCAGGATATCCTCTTTCCCTGAGGCTGTTATTACACTACTTGAGACCATGTCACGCTTTATCCCTCCAGCCTGGATGATTCCGGCCGGAAGAGGGTAGAGGGCTCCCCAATGACCATGAGGCTGATCAAAATCAGACATTTTAACAAGCCTCTCCTGTATTTTAAATTCATCAAAAAGCTCTCTTAACTCAATAAAGGTCAGAACACCTTCAATAAGTTTTCCTGAACTATAAAAAAGTACTTCGTCTTTTGAATCTATGCAAGGTCCGATCTGAACTGTTACTACGTCAGAACCATATAACTCTTTAACAACCATTGCACTGGCAATCATTGGAGAGACTAAGGGAGCAAGATTAGGAACCAATTCCGGGTGAAACTTTTCAATCAGTTTAACGATGGAAGGACAATTAGATGTAATTAGATATTTACCCTCTGCTTTGGAGAAAAGTTTTGCATATGCCGCAGCAATGAGATCAACCCCAAAAGAATTCTCATGAACATAATCAAAGCCAAGAGTCCTGACCATCGCAACGAACTTCCTGTAATCAGTAATATCATCAAATTCTGAAGCAATACTTGGTGCAATAAGTGCTGCTGTTTTCCTGCCAGAAGATAATATTTTTTTTACCTCCTTTTTGGAGTCGCGAAAATTAATAGCACCTGGTGTACATGATACATAGCATAATCCACAACCAATACATCTCTCTGGAAGTATATACGGATGAGCTTTCTGAGGTTTGACCTCGATGGCATTGACAGGGCAGACACGTACGCAGGAATATGAATTTCTGCATTTATCATCATTTATATAAAGAACAGGTTTTCTGTCTATCATTTTTTCTATAGTGGTTATTGTAAACTTGCGAACTCTTTTTCCAGTATAGCCTCTATCTTTGAAAGATTCACGTCTTCAATCGTAACTCCGTTTATGTTTAGATTTGGACCATTACTGCAGTGGCCCATGCAGCGTGCCCCTTTAAATATTACTTTGTCGTCAAGATGATTTTTCCTGAGATATTCCCTGATGAACATCACAACATCTTTATTCCCTCTTGAAAAGCAGGAGCTGCCAAGACAAATTTGCATTTCAATTCTTTGTGCCATCCCTCTTACTGTTTATAAATAAACAACAACATCAAAAGTAATATTTTTTTACATGCGGTCATAAATCTGGTTTTTACTGGAGCTCTACCAAAATGACTGATTTTTTGCAGCTTCACGTACACTGGTTTCCTTTTTGATGTAAAGCATACCTGTAATATTAATTATATAAATCAAAGATAATTAATTATATACCTTCTATTTATTTAATTTCTTATGCAGTTAATTTATTGTTAATAAAATAACAATGTTTATTTATTAACAATAAATTAAATTATATTTGTGTTGAAATTAATATTTTATTTTTTTTAAGGGTGAGCATAGATTTTAACTTGATTTTTAAAAAGTATAAACACGGGAAAAGAGATGATTTAATCCCTTTGCTTCAGGAAATTCAGGAAAACAATGGTTTTCTCTCTGAAGAGGCTATAGTGCAGGTTGGAAATTTTTTAGAGTTAAGTACTACGAAGATTTATGGCCTTGCCACATTCTATGACCGCTTCAGGTTCTTGCCTTTTGGGAAGATTCATATCAGAATTTGTAATGGAACCTCCTGTTTTTTAAACGGTTCGCAGGCAGTTGTTAATAAAATTAAGGAAGAGAGCGGGATGAGTGCAGGACAGACATCAAGAGATGGAAATTTTAGTTATGAAATAGTATCATGTATGGGTGGTTGTAATAATGGTCCTTTGATAAATGTGAATGGTAAATTTTATACACATATTAAGGCTGATCAAATACCTGAACTGCTGCAAAAACTTAAGTATGTTATTGAGACTGACTAATTTTGTTATTAATCGGGTATGGAAGACTTAAAGACATTCCTTATAAATAAAGTTCTGTTATTTGAATCCGACACTTTATTACCGGAAACCGAAAAGAAATTGCAGAAAATAAGGAGGGAAAAACCCGATTATCCAGTAATATATGTGTCGTCGGGAACGAGTAGTATTATAGCAGGATCAGAAAAGACTTTTATCACAATAGATGATTATATAAAGGAAAATTTACCATCATCTGAAGTAATAGGAGTCGGATGTACAGGACCTGCTAATTTTGAACCTTTGATATGTATTCATATACCGGGTAAAAACAGGCTTTATTTCAGAAATATTACTGAGGAGAAGGTTGAGGCTCTGCTTAATGGTGTTTTTCATAACGACATAAACCCGGATGATCTTGTAGGGCAATCAGGATCATCAGGCTTTGAGCTGTGGTCTGGAATCCCGTTTTTAAATGATCTGCCTTTCTTTGGCAGTCAGAAAAGGGTTGTCCTTGACAATTGCGGTTGTTATGATCCTGAGAGTATAGAGGAATATATTGCCCGTGGTGGATACCGTGCTTATACCAAAGCTATCAGACATTATACCTTTGAAGAGGTTTGTGATATTATTGAGAAGAGTGGATTGAGAGGCCGGAGTGGTGGTGGATACTTAACCGGACTAAAGTGGAAGCATGCTCTGAATACAACTTCAAATACAAGATATCTGATCTGTAATGCAAAGGAGAGTGATCCAGGAGCTTTTACTGACAGAACTATACTCGAAAGCGATCCTCACCGTCTGATAGAAGGTATTGCTATTGCTTCATATGCCATCGGTGCTTCAAATGCAATAGTATTTATAAGATCAGGTTCTGATCATGCAAGAGAAAGGCTCCGGAAAGCTATCGAAAGAGCCATAGAATATGGGCTCTTCGGGCATAATATTCTTTCGAGTGGATATAATCTTGATATTGTAATCCGTACGGAACCAGGTGCATTTGTGTGCGGGGAAGAAACAGCCCTTATTAATACTCTTGAAGGAAAAAGAGGAATGCCTCAACTTAAACCGCCATATCCGACAACATCAGGTCTATTTGGCAAACCAACGGTGATTAACAATGTCGAGACACTAATGAATGTACCTTTAATAATGCAAAACGGTCCGGAATGGTTCCGTTCAATGGGAACAGAAAGTAGTCCGGGCACCAAAGTATTTGCTGTGGCAGGAAAGGGCCGCATGTCAGGTGTGGTTGAGATCGAAATGGGTAAAACATTTAGAACAATCGTTGAAAAAATTGCTGATGGTATAAAAGATGGAAAAGAGTTCAAAGCCATTCAGCTGGGAGGAGCATCAGGCTCCTTTATTACCACTGAAAACCTGGATATTACAATTGATTTTGAAGACCTAAAAGAGAAAGGGATTGGAATGGGAGCAGGAGGTTTCATTATTATAGATGAGAATACTTGTATGGTTGACCTTGTAAGGTATTATATGGAATTCATTCGTAATGAGAGTTGTGGCAAATGTATACCCTGCCGTGAAGGTACTGGCAGGATGCTGGAGATCCTGGAAAGTGTTATACGAAGACCATTGAATGAAGAATCCGGAACTACTCTTGAACGATTTAAAGGAGTAATGCAACTCGAAACAATTGCTGCTGTAATGAAGGATACTTCTCTCTGTGGCCTGGGACAGACAGCTCCAAACCCATTCATCAGTGCCCTGAAAAATTTCAGGGATGAATTCGAAGAACATATATTCGACCGAAAATGCCGGGCCAACATCTGCAAAGAACTTAGATCTTTCTCTATTGATGTGGATAAATGCACAGGATGTACAGCGTGTGCTGCCAAATGTCCTGTTAACGCTATTTATGGAACAAGATTACAACCATTCTTTATTGTTGAGGAAAAATGTATTGGTTGTGGCATATGTTTCGATATTTGTAAATTCAGTGCAATAAATGTTAAATAAGCTATATGATCTTCTCAATAGAGGTAAATAATAAAAAGATTAAGGCCGAAAAGGGTGAGACAATTCTTTCTGCCCTTAATCGAAATGGGATTATTATACCTACACTATGCAGGATGAAGGATTTTACTCCAACTGGAGCCTGCAGGATGTGTGTTGTGGAAGTTGAGGGACGTGAGAGACTGGTTACCGCTTGCTCACAGCCAGTTGAGGAATGGATGAAAATAAAAACACATTCCCCAAGGGTGATCTTAGCAAGAAAAACTATTGTGGAGCTTCTTTTATCAAATCACCCCGATGATTGTCTTTATTGTGACAGAAACCTAAGTTGTGAATTACAACGCTTTTCAGAAGAACTTAATATAAGAGAACGGCGTATAAGAGGAAAGAAGATAAAACCCCGTCTTGATCAGTCAAGCCCGGCTATTGTAAGGGAGCTATCCAAATGTATTCTGTGCGGAAGATGTGTGAGGGTGTGCGAAGAGATTATAACTGCTACTTCTCTTGATTTTATTAGCAGAGGTAGATGGACACATGTTGGAGCAGCTATGGACAGGGATTTTAACTTTTCAAGTTGTATACATTGCGGACAATGTGTTCTGGTTTGCCCTACAGGAGCCCTTCACGAAAAACACAATATTACTGAAGTTCAGGATTACCTGAATAAACCTGATTTCATTAAAGTAATTCAGTATTCTCCTATTGTACCAGTTGGGATAGCAGAAGAACTTGGAATAAGGTACAATAAGGAATTTGATAATGTTTTAAATGCTGTGCTTCGTAAGATTGGTTTTGATAAAGTATATGAGACAGGAACAGGTACCGATATCTGTATAACTGAAATCACCAACAGACTAATCGAGAACATTGAAAATAAGGTAAATACACCTTTATATATTTCTGCTTGTCCCGCTTGGGTTAAATATGTGGAACAGTTTCTACCTTCATTGATCCCTGCCCTTTCAACTGTTAAATCACCACAACAAATAACAGGGGTCTTAATTAAAACCCTTATTGCAGATCAGATAGGTGCAAAACCTTCCCATATTTTTTCAATATCAGTATCTCCCTGTATGGCAATGAAGTTTGAGGCCAGGCGCGATGGAATGATGAGAAAGGGTATTAGTGATGTTGATTCTGTACTTACGGTAAGGGAACTGTCCCGTCTAATCCGTTTATATGGTATTGATATTACCAATATTAAACATGAACCTGCCAATGAGCCTTTGGCGGGAAGAAGTTCATCAGCAGTACTGGCTGAGGTATCAGGTGGATTTGCTGAAGGTGTAATAAGATTGTTCCATTTTTTGAAACTTAGGAAAGAAGTTGATAAACAGCCTTTTAAGAAGCTGAGGTCAGGAGGGGCATTCAGAGAAACGGAAGTCAGGGTAGGTGAAATTAAAGTTAAGGTAGCGGTTGTTGATGGATTGACAGGGCTTAAGAAATTAAAATCTTCAATTGATTCAGGTAATAATTACGATATTGTAGAAGTGATGACATGTCAGGGTGGATGTGTACACGGGGCAGGTTTACCGTTTAATGCATCAAAGGATGAAATTAAGATCAGATCAAAGCTTATATATCAGGCTGATGATACTGAGGCTATTAATCTTCCATGCAAATCACCTTCATTGATCAATTTATATGAAACACTTATGAAGGAAAATAAAGAGATCGCAGATAAAGGGATATTTTATACCCATTTCGAGAAAAGAAATGTGTTGTTATAATCAGAAATGATGATTATTTAAATTTCCTTAAGTAAAATTTGATTGCAGGTAATAATGGTTTTTATTGACAGGAGAATAGTAGATTTTATACATATTGAAAATCTGAAGAGAATTATTTAAATTATGTTGGTTTACACAATAAAAGAACTTTGCCGAACTTGTTATACATGTGTAAGGGAATGCCCTGCCAAAGCAATTCGTATTGTTGGAGGTCAGGCCGAAGTGATTGATGAAAGATGTATAGCCTGTGGTAACTGCACAAAAGTCTGCAGCCAGGGTGCAAAGGTATTTCTAAACACAACTGACAGGGTAATAAAATTGCTCCAAAGCAATTTGAAAATTGCAGCCATTGTTGCTCCCAGCTTTCCTGCTGAGTTCTCTGATATTCAAGATCATCGTGTACTTATTGGTATGATAAAAGCAATCGGCTTTGAATATGTGGCAGAGGTTTCATTTGGAGCTGATCTTGTTGCTGACAGATACAAGAAACTGGTGACCGAAAACAAAAATTACTATATATCGTCTGATTGCCCTTCTATTGTAAGCTATATTAAGTATTATCATCCGGCCCTTGTTGATAAACTTGCTCCAATTGTCTCACCAATGGTAGCTATGGGCAGGGTTATGCGTCGAAAGTATGGAAATGACACAGGTATAGTCTTTATAGGACCATGTGTTGCGAAGAAAGCTGAAAGTGCTGAAATAGATGAGGCAATAACATTTACTGAATTAAGGGATATGCTTACCGAAAGAGGCATCACTCCTGAAAATACTGTGCCTGTTGATTTTGATAAGCCTGTGGGTGGAAGAGGTGCAATATTTCCTGTTACCCGTGGATTACTCCAGACAGCTCATATTAATGATGATGCCGTTACAGGAAATATAATTGCAGCTGAAGGAAGGACTGATTTCCAGGGGGCATTAAAGGAATATGAAGCCGGATTGATCAAAAATCAGCATATGGAGTTGCTCTGTTGTGAAGGTTGTATTATGGGACCAGGTTTATCAAAAAATGGGAAACAATATAACCGGCGTGCTCTTGTAAGTTCTTATGCCAGCACCAAAATGGAGAATATCGATATTATTGACTGGCAGAAAGCATTTGAAGAATTTGAAGACCTGGATCTTAACTTTAAACATAAACCTGAAGAACAACATCTTGTTGAAACTCCTGACGAGGCTGATGTGAATGAAATTCTGATTCAAATGGGCAAGAAGACCGAAAAAGACAGGCTTGATTGCGGTGCCTGCGGCTATGAAAGCTGCGTAGAGCATGCTATCGCTATCAATAAAGGTCTTGCCGAGGTTGAAATGTGTCTTCCATATACGATCGAAAAACTGCATAAATCTATTGACGATCTCGCCTTGTCAAATGAGAAACTATCCTCTATGAAGCAAGCCCTTAAACAATCAGAGAAACTTGCTCATATGGGTCAGCTTTCGGCAGGTATTGCTCATGAGCTTAATAATCCCCTCGGGGTTGTTATAATGTACAGTAATATTCTTTTTGAAGAATCCTTAGCAGGCGATCCTGTAAGGGACGACCTTAAGTTGATTGTAGAACAGGCGGAAAGATGTAAGAAAATTGTTTCAGGATTGCTCAATTTTGCAAGAAAAAACCAGGTTAACCATCAGAATGTAAGTATCAAAGAACTTGTTTGTCATAGTCTTGAAAGCCTGATAATATCTGAAAAGGTTAAGATCAGTATAAATGATTTGACTACTAATCCTGAAGCGATGCTTGATACGGAACAGATGATGCAGGTCCTCACCAACCTTATAAAAAATGCTATTGATGCGATGCCAGATGGAGGAACAATCAATATTATATTGGAAGATACTCTGGGTGATGTTATTATGACAATAAGTGATTCAGGAACAGGCATAAAGGAAGAAGACCGAGCTAAAATTTTCGAACCATTCTTTACCACAAAAGGTATTGGCATAGGAACAGGCCTTGGATTGGCAACTGCTTATGGAGTTGTTAAGATGCATAAAGGGCAGATCACTGTTGAATCGAATAATGATCCTGATAAAGGGCCAACAGGTACAAGTTTTAAGATTGTTTTGCCAAGGAGAAAGGCATAAGTATATTTTGGTGAGATGGATATATTCTGTTTGCATTGCTGAGCTAAATGTTGAGCCCCGAAACGAACAAAGATAAAGGAAGCTGTGTTAACAAATTAACAATTAATAATATTTATCATAATAACTCTTTGATTTAAAGAATTTTTAGAAATTTGCAAAAGATGAATAAGAGTGATATTACAATACTGATAGCAGATGATGATCCCGATTATCTTTTTCAGACAGTATTTAATCTCGGGAAGGCAGGATATAAAACAGTGGCAGTAGAGAGTCAGGCAGAAGCTGAATCGGTAATATCAAGGTTCAAACCTCATTTGGCAATATTCGATCTGATGATGGAGAATGATGACAGTGGCTTCATATTATGTTACAAGATAAAAAGAAAATACCCGGATGTACCAGTAATATTGGCTACAGCAGTTTCACACGAAACAGGTTTGTCTTTCAGTCTTGATTCAAAACAGGAAAAATCATGGATCAGGGCTGACTTGTATCTTGAAAAAGGTATCCGAGCCGATCAGCTCGATCAGGAGGTAATGAAACTACTTAAGTTTTAAGATGGCTGTATTAAAAGTACTTGTAATTGATGATGAACCTGGCATACGCTCTGGCGTGTCGCGGATATTGAATAATTTTCATGTGACTTATCCTTTTATGGATGAGGACTACAGCTTTGATGTTACTGAAGCTGCAACTGGAGAGGAGGGAATCGCTATTCTTGAACAGGAAATATCTGATATCCTTTTGCTGGATAATAAGTTACCTGGTATTCAGGGCGTCGATGTCCTGGAATATATCAGAAAAAGAAATTATGATATTGTTGTTGCAATGATAACATCCTATGCTTCACTT
>Ga0307376_10006422_pt1 | contig 10400 bp, 6 predicted proteins | sample TR2MG_FD_202536 | JGI IMG/M metagenome (GOLD analysis project Ga0307376, IMG submission 202536) | Soil microbial communities from Risofladan, Vaasa, Finland - TR-2 | ecosystem: Environmental > Terrestrial > Soil > Coastal area > Acid sulfate soil | place: Finland: Risofladan, Vaasa | collected...
CTGGGTATGGATCCGACGTGAGAGCCGTTCGCGGTCTAGCCGCGTCTCCTGCATTGCGGATGGATGGTCGAGGATCGAACCGGTTCTACTCATGCTGAGACGCGCAGGAGCAAGGACCTCTGAGCTGTCATCACCGCCCTGGGCGACAACGAGATGAATGTGAGATGTGTCCATCATGACCCTCCGTCGTGGCATGCAGTGCAGTTGGGGCAATCCTTGGTTCACGTTTCTGTGAGGCAACTGGAAACTGGAAGGCGCTCTCGGTGACGCTCGACCAGGATGCCCGTGCGTGGCCGTCCTAGCCAGCAGGCTAGTGTTGAGCACGCGCCGGCCCGGCATAGATGGGCAGCGCGATATGCGAAGGATGTCGCTTCGAGAGATGCACGTCATTGGTGGCGACATGGGTCTCGTCGTCTGCGCGTGGCGGCTTGCCCGTGTTCGGATTCGGGTCGAAGCGCGGTGAATTGGACGAGGAAACGGCGACCCGAATCCGGTGCCCCTTGTTGAAGACGAGCGAGGTGCTCCACAGATCGACGGTCATCTCGTAGACCTGTCCCGGCTCGAGGAATGTCTCCCGCTCGAAGGAGTCCCGGAACCGTGCTCGCATGATCCCGTCGGTGACGAGCATCGAGTGCCCGTCGGGATAGACGTCGGTCAGCTTCACAGTGAAGTCGGTGTCGGGGCGGTCAGACGAAATGAAGAGGGTTGCGTAGATATGACCGGTGACCTCCAGCGGCTCGACCAGCTCCTCGCTCGTGAAGAGGAGAACGTCCTCCGGGCCCTCGACCGGCCGTTGATCCATCGGACCCATCGAGATCATCAGGTTCTGCCCGCCAATGGTCGGGACGGGGTCCCTGGGATCGTAGCGATAGCTGCGCTTGCCTTCTCCCGTGGGCCTGACTCTCGGGATGAGCTTCCCATCGGAATGGAAGTAGAATCTGGTCAGCTTCGCGGGCGGCGGCCAGTTGTCAGCCGTTCGCCAGCAGTTGCCCGGCGCCCCGGGATCGGTCGTGTCTCCCATGACATAATACTGAACCGGGGGATCGTCGGGCACACCGTTGTCCGCTCCCTTTGCCCAGTGATCGAAGAATCGGAGCGCGGTAACCAGCGCGTCCGGCCCCTCACTGTTCGGGTACGTGATCTCTTCTGAGGTGAACGGTCCGTGAGCCCAGGGCCCCACTACCAGGCGACACCTACCGCGGGCTCCGGGGCCGCCCCGGTTGTGGATCGTCACGAACGAGTTGATCGTTCCCTGACAGAAGATGTCGTACCAGCCGCCCCAGAAGACTGCCGGCGTATTGACGCGATGCGCCTTCGCCTCCGGGTTCATCTCCTCCCAGAGCTGGTCGTACCGGTAGTGACGGCGGAAAGTCTCCAGATTCGCGGGATCGGCCTCGATCTCTTCCAGCCAGCCCTCCGCGAGCGCCTTTCGGAGGGCCCCCCCCTGGTAGGCGCCTTGCGCATAGAAGTCGGAGAGAGCGATCTCCACGTGCTGAGCCTTGAGCACCTCTGGCGCGCTTGGGGCCATCATGTTCTGGGTGATGCCCAGCGCGGATCCTCCCCAGGTGCAGACTCTCCCGTTGGACCAAGGCTGCTTCGCGATCCACTCCAGGGTGTCATGCCCGTCCCGTCTCTCCGACCAGCCGTCATTGTGGAAGATCAGGGCGTCGCTTCCCGGCGATTCGAAGCGACCTCGCATGTCCTGGGAGGCCAAGGCGTAGCCCTGCCCGCAGACTGCGCTCGCCAGCCAAGCTCCGTCCTGGTTCTTCCCGTAAGGGGTCCGCACCAGGATCACTGGCCACGGACCCTCCCCGTCTGTCGGCAGGTAGACATCCGTCGCCAGCGGCGTCCCATCCCGCATCGCGACCATGTGGGTCTCGTTGGGCGGGGCCTGCTGCGGCTTGGCGGGCGCCTTCTCCTCCGCTGCAGCCTCCGCCATCCCGCGCTCTGCGACAGGGGCCGCAGCAGACGTGGCGACGGGAAGCGTCCCCACCAGGACGAGGGCTGCGATCAGGTGATAGGGCCCGCGCAGCACCCTCTTCTTCTCTGATAGGTGGAGTGGATATGGCATATCGTTGACCTTCCTGATTGCCCGAGCTCAGGTCGGCATTGCCGTCTGGCTCAGGCGACGTGGCCCAGGTCTGGATGTAGCATCAACTGTCCTTACGAGGGGCCCTGCCTCTGCGCCAGACCCGGGGGCTCCTGGACTCCGCCAGCGCACACGTCTCCTCTTCGATTGCCCAGGGCTGGCTGCCTTCCCACGGCGCTCACGCGCACGGGACTGGATCGGTGGCACTCCATGTCCCCGTCAGGGGGGCCCATGGCGGCGGCCCTGGTGGGCCGGTATCGCCCGTTCTACGTTCAGTCGCGAGGGTCTCACGTCCGCTCGACGTAGGCATCATGCTGCACACACTGATCACCTGGCTCAGGCCAGTTGTGGATCATCGGATCAACCGATAGGTGCCGGGCCTCACTATCAGTGATCCGCCCTGCACCTTCACGGGGATGCGCCTGTCGCCTTCGAGCCGCTCGCCTCGTGCCTCGGCCCAGCCCGGAAGCCGCAGACGGAACGTGTGTTCGCGCTCATGTAAAGCAGTCAGCGGCTGTTCCAGCGTACCAGCCATCTCGGCGAGGCCGCCGAAGAGCCAGCGACGCTCCTCAGTCGCGTCCTCGATCGTCGCCCTGCCGCGTGGGAAACGTTCGACGTCCGGCCAGATCCGTAGCATCGCAGCATTGCCCTCGATTTTCAGGTCCACTACGCCGGTGCCCTCGTAGTCGAAGTACGGACAGGATCCGACCGACATGATGTGTGCTGGGCTTTCGGGTAGGGGTAGGGGTTGCCAGTCGGTTGGGCCCGTGTGCATGTAGGAGTCATCTGCTGCCAGAAGAGACATATTGCGCTCGAAGCTCACTGCTGCCGGGGGGAAAACCTGGTTGTCCTGCGGCAGATCGAAGTGGCTACCACGCGGCAGACGGCGGAAGACCTCTGCGCCTATCAGGAAGCTCACGATCTTCTCCGGCGTATGCCAGAGGTTCAGATAGAAGACGGGCCAGTCCCAATTCACGTGAGCCGTTGCTCTCGCGTCGTACTGAAACTGGCTGGCGACCTGGACGCCCAGGCGCCGGAAGTGCATGGCTATGGCGGGGTATATGTCCGCCTGTCGAAGCATCCCTCCGGCATCGAACTCATAGACGAGACGGGCCTTGGTTCGAAGTCGCGGGTCCAGTGGCCAGCGATCCGCCAATTCCCCGAGCAGGTTGCGGTCGTCCTGGATGCCGTGCAGTCCGCCCGCATACGTCGAAAGGGTGACGGCGTCACAGCGGCTGTCAGCAACGGCTTGGACGACATCCGAATCCCTGACATTGACGTTATTCGACGCAAGATAGGCGATCGGCTGCTGTGCGCCGGTGCTCCGGATCACGTCTACCATCGTGTCGATGTACGCCCGAATGGTGTCGTAGCGGAACCAGGCGAAGGTTGCAGGGCTGCGCCATTGCGCCGGCACCGCCTTCTCGAAGGCATCGCGGACCCCTGCCCAGCCCCTCTTGGTAGACTCAGTGACTTCAGCGTCGCCAGGGGCGATGTCGCCCGACACCACCTGGGAGTACGACCAATACCACGGCTCGTTGATGACCTCGAGCAGCGCGAGGCTGGGCTCATCTACCAAGCGATGACCCGTGTAGGGGTTCTTGTGTGTCAGCAGCTCCTCTATGTACCTGGCCTGGATTGGCCACGTTGCCGGCCACATTGTCATGGCTGGCATGGGCGTATTCCTGGAGAAACTGTCCGGCCTGGCACCTGGGCTGCCCCACCACGCTATTGGAGTGAGCATCAGGTAGATGCCCTTCCGATTGCATTGCGCCACCAGGTAGTCGAGCCCATCGAGATGATCATTCTGGATCAGATTGCCGTGCCCATCCGAGATCTCGCTATCGAACACGTGGATGCGGATAATGTCGATGCCCATCTCGATGAAGTCGTCGAGGTCCTCGTCGGTGGAACGTCGGCGATCGACGCCGAGTCTCTCGAGGCTGAAGTACTGGGTGAAGCTCTGGGGATAGTAGGCGACACCCCAAAGCGCCACCTCTTTACCGTCCGGGTAGCGGAGCACACCGTCGCGGACTTCCATTGGCCGCAGCGGCAGCCGGGAACCGATGGGGCCCGGCGCAGGACGCTCCGATTCCAACTGCTTCTGCACTTCACCGAAGGGCTGGATCGGAGGCGAGGAGGTCAGCGGCAAAGGGCTACTCTCGCTATACCCCGGTGCCTCCCTCAGTCCGACTGTGATGAAGCCTTCTTGCGAATCCTGGGTGCCAACCATGTGAAGGAAGAACGCTGTCCACTCACTCCCCTGAACTCGCGCTGATTCCGGCTGGAGGCGAACAACCTTCGCGTTCTTCAGCCGCACCCGCGGCGTGAGAGTCCGGACAGCAGCAACCAGGGATCGCGCCAGCACACAGACATGCCACTGCGGCGGACTAGCTCCAGGTTCGCTGACACCGGGGATGATCCGCAGCGCGATCCTCGGATCGGTCCCTAACGTATCTGAAGTCCGAAGTGTCCCAGAACTCATCGGGGCTGTATTCGGCGGGTGTGGAGTGGCACCTGTTGCGGCCGTCGACCGACCGCGAGACCGGTTCGGAGGCGTACAAAACGCTCCTTACGGACCGGCCTAGCCCGTCATGCAACCTTAGAAGCCGTCCAGGGGTGTCCCATCGCTATGTAACAAACGCAGCAGAATCCTTACCGAGAGCGCTTCATCGGCAGGCTGCGACGGGAACTGCTGGATCATGTCATCGTGCCAAACCAACGCCATCTGGAGCGACTGCTAGGGGAGTACCTCGACCAGTACTATCACACGGCTCGCCCTCATCAGGGACTGGGTGGCGAGACGCCGTCCCTGGCAGTTCTCGAAGGCAACGGGGAACTGATCTCCGTGCCCGTCGTGGGCGGCCTGCATCATCGCTGCTACCGAGCCACCGCGCAGCAGGGGCGGGACCCATTATCAGTCAGCTGGGAGGAGTCGGCCCTGCGCTGGCGCGTCCGCCTTGCGCACCTCCTTCGAATCACCCTCACGGTCGGCCCAGTGAGATCCCTCTCGCGTGTGCTATCATGGACTTGGCCCACGCGTCAGAATGCCTGGACAGAGCTTCCAGAGAGGACACCCGAGAGCTTGCGCCGGTAGCGGCTTGCTGGTGCCTTCCCGCTGTCAGTCCGGGCCGTAAACGGCCTCGTAGAACTGCCACGCATTGCTCTCGATGTCGATTCCGTAGACCTGCTTGTTGGCGCTGATGACGTCGTCCACCCAGTCCGTGGGAAATGCCTGGACGCCATTCAGTGCGCCCACGAGGGCCCCCGCGACGCTCCCCGTGCAGTCCACATCGCGCAACGCGATGAAGCGGCCGTTCTCGTCTAGCGCGCGGTCGTTGACGGACATCACGATGGTGCGGACAGGATCGCCGTCGCTGAAATGCAGGGCGACCATGGGGAAGCCCAGGACGTCCACAGGGTCGTAGAAGTGGCGGTGGCACATCCGGCGTGAGAGGGCCTGTACGAGAGCGCGGTCGTCCTCGGCCTCTTCTTCGATGGCAAGCAGGGCGCTCACCTCTGAGGACATGACTCGCCTGTCGTACTTGCGCTTTCCTAGGTCGAACGGATCTGTCTCGAGGCCAATCCTGACCATCTCCTTCGCGGAGATGGTGCCCCCGAGCGCCGCACTCACCATGGCCGCCATCATGGCCGTGGCATCGCGCGAGTAGCCGACACCGCGGAAGTCCAACTCGAACGCCGTGACATAGGCCTTCTCCGGCTCATTCTGATGTAGCAGCCCGGCGAAAGCGAGAGAGATGAGTCCCTGGATGCCCGGCAGTCCGTAGACCCCCTGGGACAGGGCCACCCAGGGGGGCCTTCCTGACGGCGGGTCCATGCCGAGGTGCGCGCAGCACCACTCGTACCACCGATCGAGGAACTGCTCCTCGGCCAGCTTCACATGCTTGGGATAGAGTGTGGCGCAGTTCCGGTACCGACCGATATACTCCATCGCGAGCAGGTGGGAGTTGACGGCGCCTTTGTTACGGATCACGCACTCCGCGAAGATCTGGTTGTAGCGCGTGTCGTCCGTGCCCGTCCCGCGCGGCGGCGAGGGCTCCCATATGCCCAGCGGGTGGGTGCCCGCGTCGTCGGGATAGGGCAGAAACTCGCCGACCCAGTCTCCTCCCGCGAGCGCGATAACCCTCTCAGCAGGCGCGCCCTCGACTACGCCGCCGAAGGCGTCGCCAAGCGCGTTGCCGACCATGCATCCCAGGATTCGCGAATAGAGCTCCTCTGACATGATCCTCTCCATCGGCCGTGTTCTTGCTCGCCAATCTGCTGTTGTTTTCTGCCCGAAAGGCCGCGCGGGCAGCGGCCTGCCCGCGTCTGGCTCCGTCACTTGGCGCCGTAGACGGCCTCGCAGAAGCGCCCCGCATTGTCTTCGATGTCGATGCCGTAGACCTCCTTGTTGGCCTTCAGGACGTCGGCCACCCAGTCTTCAGGAAAGGCCTTGGCGCCGCGGAGGGCCCCGGCCAGGGCCCCCGCGACTCCTGCCGTGCAGTCGACATCCCGCAGCTTCTTCAGGTTGCCGTTCCCATCGAGGTCGCGGTCATTGGTGGCCATCACGATGCTGCGCACCGGGTCGCCGTCAGAGTAGTAGACGGCGGCCGCGGGCTGGCCCAGCACGTCAATGGGGTCGAAGGCGTGCCGATGGGCAACCTCTTTGGCTATAGCATCCACGAGCGCCTGATCGCTGTCGGCCTCGTCGGCCAGTTGGAGGAACTTCTTGAGCTCGTCCACCATGATACGCCGGCGGAAGTCGAACGGGTCCATCTCCAGGGCGAGCTGCACCATTTCCTTACCCGAAACGTCGCCGCCGAGGGCGGCGCTGATCATGGCGGCCATCGTTGCCGTTGCATCCCGAGCATACCCTACGTCCAGAAAAGAGAGTTCGAATGCCCTCGCGTACGCCTTATCCGGCTCGCCGCGGTACAGCAAGCCGGCAAACGCCAGCGAGATCAGGCCCCACAGGATGGGGAAGGTATTGCCCTGGGAGGCGACCACCCAAGCCGGCCTGCCCGACGGCAGCTCCGTCATTCCCAGATAGGCGCAAGATCGCTCATACATGTGGCGCATGTGCTGCTCGGCCAGCTCCTCGTAGTTGGGATAGAAGATGTCGCGGTCGCGATAGCGTTCTACGTACTCCATCGCCAGGAGGTGCGAGTTGATCTTCCCTCCATTGCGGATCACACACTCGGCGAAGATGTGGTTGTTTCGGGTATCGTCTGTCCCCGTCCCCCGCGGCGGCGCCGCCCGCCACACTCCCACCGGATGGGTGCCGAAGTCGTCGGGGAACGGCAATAACTCGTCCACCCACTGCTTGCCGGCCAGCTTCTCCACCCTCTCTGCGGAGCAGAACTCCACCACGGCGCCGAAAGAATCTCCAATGGCGTTGCCCACCATGCAGCCCAGTATCCGGTCGTAGAGTTCCTCAGACATGGTCTCTCCTGTCACCTAGTTCATGTTGTTCGATTGTCTTGTCCGGCCTCGTGAGCTTCCTGACGCGTCCCGACTACATTGCGCCCCGCGTCGCCAGAGCCACGATATTCCAGATTGAGCTGTTCAGCAGATCGCCCACGATGAGACCGACGGCGAGTGGTATCGTCTTGCGGTAAAGGCGCAGGCCTCCGTAGCGACTGACCAGGACTTTGAGGGTCCAGGCCAGCAGGAATGGGAAGGTGCCCATGGCCTGGGCGAGGCTGTTGGAGAGCAGATAGCCGATGGGGTGGAACGGCCACCACACGAAACGCAGCCGCATCATCCCGAGAAACACTGTCACCACCCCGCCCGCGGCGATGTAGAGCACGGCCCCCAGGTCCCTCCCCTCCTCGCTTGTGACGTCATGCCACATAGCCCAGCCATCGTTCAGGAGCGCCCACGAGACGAAGTAGTCGCCCTTCGCCGCCGAGGTCATCAGGAAACCCCGATGATACATTGCGGTCAGCAAGACGAATATGCCGAGGGCGAGGGCGACTGCGAACGCGGCGAACAGCACGTAGGTGAGTCGCCGCAGATTGGTCCCGCTCGCGTCGGCGATTTTGAACGCGCCGAGTGTGTTGAGCGAGCAGGCACTGAAGATTCTACTGGGAAGAGGCGCTCCGGCCCAATTCATCGTGTAGAGGGTCAGCGTCTCCTGAGGCAGCAGATTCCTCATGCCCACTCCCATCGCCGCGATGTCGTTGAACCACCAGAAGAAGGGGTCAAGAGCGGCCTCTGCCTGGAGACGGGCATAGGCGAGGTATAGCCCCACCAAGAGAGCGACGTAGATGAGTCCGAAGCTGAGCCGACAGCCCGAGAGGACGAGGAACGCCACCAGCCAGCTGCAGCACACCGCGAGGCCGAGAAGCGCCCCTCGGTATGGCAGGGGCTCATCGCGGTCCTGTCCTGAAGAACGGAGGCTGAAGGCAATGTGCAGCGCGCGGGCGAGGTGTCTCCGCGCAGTCCACAGCGCCCAGATGGAGAGCGCCACGAGGGCCCCGGTGGCCTGATTCGTGGGGGCCGGGAAGCTCCACCGCCACCACTCTTCGGCCGATCCCGGTTCGGCCCCGAAGCTGATCGCCAGCGCGCAGAGGCCGATCCGAAGGAGCCAAAAGAACCAGACGGAGAACGAGAGCTCCGCCGGGATGATGTAGGCGAGTGAGATCAGCCACGGGTACAGCCATATCCGGACATTCCCCAGAGCAGACAGCGGCCCCACCGGAGGCCCGCTCATAACTGTGTATTCTAGGGGGAGCGGCGGCAGCGATGGTAGTCTCTGCGAGAGCTGGCTGACGAAGCCGATGACCGTGGCGATGGCCATCCCAACCCAGAAGGCCCTGCTGACCGGCAGGCGCGCAGCGTGGCTTCCGTCGGGGGCCTCCCCGACAGTCTCGAGGGGTATCTGTGCGAGGGGGAAGGTCAGGCGCTCGTGCCTGATCCACTGCTGCTGCACGAGGACGAGAAGACAGACATTGGCGACGAAGAGGGCCACCATGAAGGACCCCCAGGCGGCCAGCGACACAGACCACTCCGACCACGGGACTGCGACTCCCCCCAGGAAGTAGCCCTCGACCGCGGACGGGGAAGAGGGTCCCCACCAGGTGGGGATGAGGTTGACGAAGGCCGACCCCCACACCGGCTCGACGTGAGCCATGTGGTAGAAACTGGGAGCCTTAGAAAGCACATAGAAGAGGACGTGGATGCCGAAGAGAGGCGTCACCACGAGGACGACCGAGTAGACCGTCAGCAGCTCGGGTCGGGTGAACCGCAGTCTCCGGAAGGCCGGAATGCTCGTGAGCGCCGTCAGCAGGAACAGCACAGTCAGCGGCCATGGCGCCGGCACGCCGCTGGACCAGAAGATGTTCCACTTCCGATATGCGAACACCACCTCGCCGTAGAAGATGGCCGGAGCAGTGATCGCGACAATGACCATCGCGATGGCCGCCGCGCGCCAGGTGACGCCGCCGTGCAAATCAGCTCGCGGAGAACTCGCCGGCGGCTCCTGCTCTTCTGCTCTCGAGAACCGCGTCTTCTTCGTGATAGTACCCCTGTGTGCGGCCCCCTCCTCTCGAAGGTGGCTACATTCGGCCCTGTGTTGCCAAGGACACGATGTTCCACAGCGACCGGTTCAGTACGTCACCGACGATGAGGCCGATGGCGATGGGCAGCGTCTGCCGATACAGCCGCAGGCCGCCGTATCTCAGCACGAGACACTTGGCGAGCCAGGCGATGACGACCGAGAAGAACATGGGGTACTGCAAAAGGCCGAATCCGATTATGAAACCCACCGGATGGAACGGCCACCACAGGAACCGAAGGCGCATCACGGCGAGTGACACAAATACCAGGGCTCCCACTCCACACCACGTCGCCCCTTCCCACTCGGGGCCGCTGGGATTCGCGATCATCTCGTAGATGAACGCTCCCTGGTAGCGTAGCTCCCAACCGGGGATCGAGTCGGCAAACCCCGCCCGGGTCGAGTTGAAGCCGATCCCGTAGAGCATATACAGCATGTAAAGGCTGCCAGCCCCCAGCGCGATCAGGAAGCCGGCGAACAGCAGGCCCGTGAGCCGCCGCAGAGGCACGCCGGCCGCCTCCCCGATCTTGAACGAGGTGAGGGTGTTCATGCTGCAGACGCTGATGAGCTGGCTGGGCCAGAGTTCGCCGACCCAGCTTGTCGTGACGAGGGCAATCACTTCTCGCGGCAGCAGCGCCCGGCTGCCTATCGGCATCATGGTGATCTCTCTGAGACGGTACGTGCCCGGGTCGAAGCCGATGTCGGCGCGGACGCGCGCGTAGGAGAGAAAGCCGCCCACGACCACTCCGGTGT
>Ga0307376_10006424_pt1 | contig 10399 bp, 13 predicted proteins | sample TR2MG_FD_202536 | JGI IMG/M metagenome (GOLD analysis project Ga0307376, IMG submission 202536) | Soil microbial communities from Risofladan, Vaasa, Finland - TR-2 | ecosystem: Environmental > Terrestrial > Soil > Coastal area > Acid sulfate soil | place: Finland: Risofladan, Vaasa | collected...
GCATCAGTTAAAGCCAAGAAAGCTCTAATCGCTTGTCTTCCAATAGGATCTAAATTTTCTTCTAATTGAGATACAAGCAAAGGCATCCACCCTCCAATACCATCTTTAACGGTTTGGTTTATGTGTCTATAGTGAGTTTTTGTAATATTAGTTTTAACATCCTCGAATTGTGATTGATTAATCCCTTTTTCATTCATCAATTGTATTATTTCTTGGTCTGAAAGTTTAAGGTATCTTTCTTTTATTAATTCTATATCTTTAGGAGTTGCTGTTCCATACATAGCTACTTCTTCAACAGGTATATTGAAATGTGTGGATGCTTCTTCAATAGAATTCCCATTTTGTCTTAATCTGTTTTTAATCTTATCTATCATTTTCATTTTTTCTCTACCAACTTTATCCATCTGAGTAATTAAATCTTCTTGATATGCTAATGATCTAAAATTCTTTACTCTTTCTTGCTCTTGCTCTTCTGGTGAAAATTCATAACGGAGAATTCTGCCGGTCTTATTCCCAAATTCTAATAATTCATTAAAAGTTGATATTTCTTTCTTTTCTTCCTCTGTCTCTTGATACAATTCTTGCATCATTCTTTGAGCATCTTCTAATGTAGATGGTTCTTGTTGTGTTAATTGCTGTATTTTTCTTTTCTTGAGATTATGTGATGTCACTAATTTCTGAATACGAGCTTGAGCAACTTTAACGCTTTGATCAATTAAATCAGCAGGAAATTGTTTAGCAGATTTTCTGTTTCTTAATCCAGCAGATACATTATCAGCTATCTTTTCTACTCTATTGAAAATCTCTATTAATCTATCATTAAGTTTATCTACTTCTGCTAAACGAGCTTTTTGAACTACAATTTCTTTTTTAAGATCATCTAAAGATTGACCTCTTTGCTCACCCATTTGAAGATAATCTGTCCTTTCCATTGTATCATCATCCCCTGATCCACCTACCTCAAAAGGTTTATCTTCTCTGCCATATGTTTCAGAATAAATTCTACTCGCAACATATTTAATCCATCGAGGAATAGATTCGTCTCTTTGTCTTATTAATTGTGATATATAAGAAAATAAACCTATATGAGCAGGAGTATCAACTGCATATCTTGCTAATATCTCATAAGCTTTTTTGAACTCATTAGTTTTTGTATTATTACCTGGTCCACCAAATAAAGATTGAAGATTTATTCCCGCCCTTTCTAACTCTTGAGCAAGATCTTTTCCTACTGGTCTTAAAATTTCTGTATTATATCTTCTTAAAATAGGGAGATTTCTTAGGAAGAAGAAAAGCCTTTTATCAACTTTATCTTGAATAAAATATCCTCTCTGTTTATCAAGAGCTAAATTAAGATTAGGAGAGAACGCTTGTAAAAGTGCTGTTTGAAGTGAATCTCGTTTTCTGTCATCTGTCATTCCAACCGTCTTTGAAGATATCTCTTGTGCTAATTCTGATTGTATAAACTCTCTTCCTTGTGGAGAAGTCATTTCCAACGCACCCGATTCTTCTTGTTTAGAATCATTTTTCATTCGCCCAGAAGTGTAAACTTCAAATGATAGTTTATTATAATCTTCTGTACTCAAATCACCAAATTGACCTAATTTTGTAGAAAGTTCATCTGTCGGATACATTTGTTTAAATATATTTGTTACTTCATCATTACCCTCAGTAAGAACACTCACATCCATCGTTTGTTGAGGAACACCTTCAGTTTGTTTTATATCAACTTCTTCAGGAGGAAGTTCTGGTTTCCCTTGGACTTCTAATACTCTATAAACTTCCTCAAGCATTATTTCTGCTGCTTTTTCTCTATCCAGACCCTGTTGCATAAGACCCATTAAAGACCCTAAGATTTGTTGCTTAACCGTATTGTCTTCTATTTGCTGAACAGATTCTATAAAAGCCGCACTAGAACTTGTTTGAACTGCTTTTTTATTCAATGTTAATGGTTTATTATTAACTAATTCGTTTATTTTCTTTAGAATTTCTCTTTGATTTTCCACTTCAACTCTCCTAATATTGTAGTAATACTCACAAGATAATATACAACTAGAGAGTCTAAAATCCTTTAGTTTTCTGAGTATTTCTCTTCTATAATTTTGATGATAGGATGACGGATAATAGATGCAGCAGTAAGTTCTACAATAGATATAGATTCATTTTCAACATCCCTAAATCGTTCAATAGCATCAGATAGACCATTTTTTTCAACTGTATAAATATCTGATTGTTGGATATCGCCTGTAACAACTATTTTGCTATCTTCTCCAATCCTTGTCAACATCATACGCATTTGACTTTTTAATGAATTTTGCATTTCATCAGCCACAACAAAAGCCTTATAGAATGTAACCCCTTTTTGAAAAGCCAATGGCATTGTTATTATTTTGTGTTGTTCAATTAATCCATTTATTTTTGATTGATCCATAACTCTTCTAAGAATATCGAATAAAGGAATCATATACGGAGCTATTTTTTCATTAGGATCACCTGGTAATGATCCTAATTTTTCACCATATGCTTCAATACATGGTCTTGTAAAAATTAACCTTTCATATTTACCACGGAGAAATTCAATAACTCCATAAACTGTTGCAAGATGGGATTTACCTGTTCCGGCAGGACCAAATAAAAATGTTATAGTACTTAAATCTATATGTTTAAGAGCGACCTTCTGTTCGTCAGTAAGAGCAGTAAGAGAAATTCTGTGTGTAGTATTTTGTGATCCATTTTTTTGAACCGCCTCAAACTTTGTTCTACGACTTATATCCAATGTTTTTGCTACCCTCGTATACTTCCCCTTTTTTGACATATTTATTTCCTTACAACAATTAAAACAGTATCATCATCTGCATTTTGTGCAAATAAATTTCCTAATATGTAATTGTTATGTTTAGGTTTAAAACTACCAAATATATCTATTATGTAATCCCACTTACTTCTTTTTATATACACACTTTTACCTGATAAAACTTTACATCTAATTTCTAACATATCTATTCCAAGAGAACATTTAACCTCTTCAAGTAATTTATCTATTTCGTTTCTAACGACTAAATCTTCCCAACCACCATTTTTATATGATTCTAATAAAGCATCTCTTTGGTCATCAGATAAATTGCTTAGAATAACTTCTCTTTGATCAGAAGAAAGGAATTTAGCGTAGAACCAATAATCAGCAAAATTTTTAAATACACTATTTTTCATTATTTTGTTCCTGCCCATATTATTCCCGCTTTACATACATTCTTACAAATTAAATTCCTTTATTAATTCAACACCTTCATATTGACTCTATGAGAAGTTACATATATTAAGCAATTAACCTTATTCTCATTTATAAATAATTCAAGATCTTTTCTTATCTCTTTTATTTCATCGTCATCTGCTGGTTTCTCTTGTGTTCCCACTTGTACTAAAATGAACTTATTTTGTATAAGAAATTTATCATCAGCAATAATTTGTTTTCTTATTACTTTTTTCTTTTGCGTTATTTTGGGTTTATCGTCCATTCTATTAATCTCCCATAAGTGTAATATTATCACCAGCTATTCTTATATCTCCTTTTGACAAGATAAATGAATTCTTTTCATCCAACTCACCTAATAATATTTTTCTAATAAGTTTCTTTGCTATAGCATGAGCTTTACCTGATAATATCAGCATTCTAAAACTTTTTGGCATTTGTCTGATGATAGGATGTTCATTCTTAGAAACTAATTCTTTTAATTCAGTTGATGGAAAGAAATAAAACTCTATTCCATCTCTATTAAGTAATTCATTAATCTTAGAAGGATTCTCTTTGAGTTTACTTTTGAATTCTGGATTAAAAATATCAGCCATTTTGTTATCTCCTTTTTATCTATCCTTGTAATCGGATAATTGCGCTATTTGGTCCGTTTAAAATCTTTACTAAAAACACCTATAAAATATTTTCAAGTATATCTTCAATTCTATTTCTAAATTATAGTAAAGAATATATTTTGTACTCATAGATGAATAGAATTCTAGTATTCATTTTATAAGAAGAGAGATATCGCACGAACGAAGTGAGGGGGATATCTGCGAGCGTAGCTCGCTGTCCTTTTACAAATTAATTGCGCACGGGTCATAATAGACCTGATGTAATACCCGTGAGCTATGAAAAAACAATTACTACTCGACGCCAACGACCACTCAGATTCCTTTCACTGGCTAGCTATGGACACACTTACCATAACTACCTGAAGATACTAACTTCAGGCGGTACATGTCGTCTTACCTCAGACTGCTTTAGCCGACAATACGACTCATGCAGCCCTCGATCTCCCGGCTTAGTTGGAGGTTCTTACCCGTGTGACAGGGGTTGAGAGCCTCTTGCCAAGTAATAATATCATTCGCCATAATACATCTCTCTTTATCACCATCTGTATTAAAGTTCGGCAGAATGGTTAAATAATATTCATAAGGTTTTTCCGATATAAACTATAGAAAACCCTGGTAAATATATTTAATACTTGGTAAACAAATATTAAAACATATAAAGGAGATATAAAATGGGTAAATTTAAGAAAAGTGAAGTTGATGCGAATATGAGAATAGCACTAGATCAAGCAATAGGAGATATTAAGAAAGCAAATATTTTGTTATTAGAACCAAAAGATAAAAAATTAGATACACACAAACAAAAGATGGTAAATATGCTAAAAGAAGGTGCTCTAAAAAAGATTAGAGGTTTCTCAGATGATAAAATTAACAAGAAATTTGAATTTGATCCAAATAGTTCCAAAAAAGTTGTGGGGATGGTGGGCGATCTTAAAGTAAAAAGTTCTATTTGTAATCTAGTTAATATGGTAAGAAAAATTTCTGCTATTAAGGTGGAAAACAAAGAATTTGAAGATATGAAAGAGTGTGCTATTGAAGCTCTTATCGAACCTTCCATCACTGGTATGTATAAAATTGTCGATGAAGCAAAAAGATCTACTGTAGAAAAAAGAAAAATTATGGAAGAAATAACAGAAAGAATATTGGATTCTTTATTCTTAGAAAATACCGATCAACCTACAACAAAACTTTTAAGAGATGGAGATTCTATGCTTAATGTATTCAAAGAATCAGAAAGATTTAAAGAAATCTACGAACACAAAAGTCATCTAAAAGGAATAGATCAAGAACTTGTAAATAAATTTATAAATACTTTTTCTACGCTTCATAAAATGAACCAATGGGCTGATGAAGATAAAGGAACAAATGGAGAGAAGGAAGCACGCATAGAATTAAAAAAGATGCAAGGAAACAGAAAAGAGACATCAGTAGAAGATATATTCGTACAAAAAAATAAAGATGGTGATAAGGAAGAGGTTAAAATTCTTGGTCTTAAAGGATATAGTAAATTAACCAAAGATGTTTTATTTAAAAAAGTAAAAACTACTTATAAAAAGCAAAAACTTACATTAAAATTTGAACAAATTTGAACAAATGATGCAAATATTCTAACTAAAGAAAGGGACAAAAGATGAATGACCAGCATTATGAATCAGAAGAAAGACAATATCTTGAATTACTTGAAGATATTATTAAAAATGGAACTGATAGTGAAGATAGAACAGGAATAGGCACAAAGAAAATATTTTGTAACCAAATGAGGTTCTCACTAAATAATCAATTTCCAATTCTTACCACAAAAAAAGTTTATTGGAAAGGTGTTGTAGAAGAATTATTGTGGTTTATCCGTGGTGAAACAGATTCTAAAAAACTCGAAAAAGAGAAAGTATTTATATGGAAAGATAATACAACCCGTGAGTTTTTGAACGGAAGAGGTTTAGATTATCCAGAAGGAGAAATCGGACCAGGTTACGGTTTCCAATGGAGAAACTTTGGTGGAACATATAAATGCTTTAATAACCTTTGGGGCGAAAAAATGATTGATAAAGCCCAAACAGGTATTGATCAATTAGCAAGAGTTATTGATGAAATAAGAACAAATCCAAATAGCCGTAGACTTGTTGTATCAGCTTGGAATCCACAACAAATAGATAGAATGGCCCTTCCTCCTTGTCATATGACTTTTCAGTTCCAAGTAGAAGATGATTACAAATTAAATTGCCATTTATTGCAAAGATCGGCAGATTGTTTTTTGGGAATTCCCTTTAACATAAGTTCTTATGCCCTATTGACTTATGTCATTGCTGAAATAGTTGGTTTAGAACCAGGCTGTTTTGTAATTACAGGTGTAGATTGTCATATTTATAAAAATCATATAGAACAAGTTAAAACACAACTAAAAAGAATACCTTATCCGTTTCCTCGTCTTAAAATACATAAAAATATAAAATCACTAAAAGATATTGAAGAATTACAATATGAAGATCTTGAACTTATAAATTATAAGTATCACCCTACTATTAAGGCTCCAATGGCTATTTAATTCAACATAGATTTAATTCTAAAAATTATAGTGGACGGATAACCAATTATGTATGCAAATTATGGAGATGGATGGTGTACGATAGGCAAAGGCAGTAGCGGTCTTTGCTCTCGATATTCTAAAACTATTAGACGCATAATACGACAACGTAATCGTAATCGAAATAATGGAAAAGACGAATTATATAATACTAACTTAGAAATAGGATATACATCTCATTCTGGTGTTTCTGGTACTTTTGATTATAATGGATATATATTTAATGAAGCAAGTTTTGTTCATATTCCTTATGTTTCTTCTGCAACCACGTCATATTCAGATCCTATTTTTGTTTCAAGATATTTATCATCATATGGCAACCGCATTCAAAAACAAAGAGCAGAACGAAAACGTTTAGCACAAGTATCTAAACAATATATGCGGTTAAACGAAAAAGGTATTATTTCTATATATACAAACTCAAATACTACTTGGGAATTTAGTTGTTCCAATGGAAATCTTTATGGTTCTGCCACTCTTACACTAAAATAATCTAGAAGGAAAAACTTGTAGTAGCAAGAATAGCATTATAAGATGAAAGAAAAAACACACGAAATAATTGCTATAACAAAAGTGACATTAGTATATCCATATGAAGAATCAGTTATTATGTTAATAGAACTTGCCAATATTTGGAATATGAGATTACTACAATGTGACACTCACAAACCTTGGGCTATGATAGAAATTCCATCAGAAAAATTTAAAACAATTTTTCATACAAACCCAAGACCTGCTGTATATAATGTACCGAGTGGAGCAGAAGGGTTTATAAAAAGTGTAGAAGTAAAAGAAATAATTGTAAGGGAAATTAAAAATGGTAAAGATTCAGGGGCCAAATCAGATAAAAATAAAAAAAGAAACAAAAAAACAAATAGAAAAGATATAAAGGATAACGATATGAACTTCTGTCTTATTTTACAAATATATTATTTAATTGGCGTTGCAGTCATGATGGTTATTTATACCAGAAAGGCATATATAGATAGATTAATATGGCAAGCAGAAAAGCAAAAAAGAGAGATATCTGATAACTCTATAAATATTGGACTAATTATTGCATCTTTATTTAGCGGTATATTCTGGATTCCTAATTTGATTCTAAGGATTAAACATGGTAAAAGATATGGTATAACAGAAAAGCAAGAAGTTGTGTATAGAAAAGACAGAGGAAATAAAGCTATTATCTAGATAAAATCTTCTTCACCTTTTAGATTTATGATATGTAATAATTCACCGCCTGTAGACATTTTCCAACCCAAAATTTTAATTCTTCCTTTATGTACATATCGGTGACATACGACGCAGAGGCAAGTTGTGTTAGAAACTATATATTTTCCTCCTTCTGCCCCCGCTTTTATTCTATGAACATCTAAAAGATCATAATCTTCTTCGCCGCAAATTCTACATTTTCGCGTGTGCTTATAACCTTGCTTCTTGATGGTTTTTGGCTTAAGTTTCTTCATATCGATATTCTTTTCGGATATAGTAGCCGATAAATATACAGAACTCATATTAGGAGAATATATTATGCAACTTTTAATCGTACAGGTACAGAACACTAGTGAAGCGACAAATAAAAATAATGTAAAAGAAGTCGCACAACTAATTACTCAAGCCATAAAAAACCCTATATCCCTAAAGAGAGCAGAAGAGGGATTATGTGTTAAACACTCAATACAAGAAGAAACAGCTTTAATAGTAACTGAACATCAAATAGTAGTTAATACCTATTATCTCCCTGATTTAGACAAAGATAAAGTTGTTATTCATGTTGTTTAGGAAAAGAAAGAATGTTCAAAATAAAGAAAATTAGATTACAAGATTATTGTGGATACAGGGACGTAGAGTTTGACTTTACAGATGAAAACGGCAAACCTAAACAATTGATAACTTTTTTTGGTCCTAACGGATGTGGCAAAAGTAGCATTTTAGAAGCCGTTTCCATTTTAAGTAGAGCACATACTTTCTATGGACGAGATACTAGATATCTGTTTAGAAAAATCACTTATAATCCTGAATATGACCCAATATATACCGAATACAAAGAACAATATGTACAAGGATTAGAACAAAAACTCATAGATGGGAAAATTTTATCTAGAGAATATGCAGAAAAAATACAAGCAGAATTAAATAAATACAATATGACGTTAACAGGAATATTCGAAACTAACGAAGGTGATAAAGAGGTAGTAATTACAACAGATGGTGTTAAGAAGAATGAACTTCCATTCCAACAAAATAGACTAGATTATTCATATTATATTGATGCTGATGCACCAGACAATATGAGGAAGTTCCAATTACACAAAGAAATGGAATCAAGATTCATTGATTTGGCAAAAATGATCTATGAATATGATTGTTATCTTGAAAAAGAAGTAGAGGATAGAGATGAACTTTTTTACACAGATTTTGTTATAAATAAGTATGGAACTCTTGTGCATTTTAAAAGATTTTCTGATGGAGAAAAAAAGATAGCAACGCTTTTGCGCGGATTATGCAATCCTATATATATGGATGAACAAGATATTATTATTATTGACAATATCTGTATGCACATTTACATGGCTAGACACGCTCGACTAATAGATAAACTTATACAACTTTTTCCGGATAAACAATTTTTTATTACTACACATAGTGCTGTTTTGGTTGGTGTTCAAGATGAAAAACTTGGGATTAACATAAAAGGTTATATTAATGAGAAATCTTTATATGATGTAGAAAGTTACAAGAAGAAAGAACAATTAGTAGCAGTTGGTGATAAAAATCTAAGATAGAATAATTTCTTATGTGTGAAACCAATTTAATAATTCAAAGAATAATGACAAAAAAATTTCCTTTCTATCCATTTTTTAATGGTAATAAACCAAAAATCAAATATATAGAATTAAAAAAAGACACGAAAACGGTTGCAGATATTTTTAGTGAAGCATTTAGAGAAATAGAAAAAATAGATAGAATAGTTACTCATGTATTTGTCCATCCTCATATTATAAAGAAAGATAAAAACTTTTTTGATTTTGTAAAATATGATGAAAGATTTTATTTTTGGACAGCAGAATTTTTTATTAGTATAGATTTTGATAAGAATCTATCTTTTTTTGTGGCAGAAGAAAGAGAAGAGAACGAAGGTTTGGTTATATTAAAACTTATTTATTGAAGGTATTCATTATGGAAGAACGAAAAGGGAATTGGTTTCAAACATTTACAGGAAAAATTTTCTACACTCTTGATCCGCGAGAGGAAGAAATTGATATTCGAGATATTGCACATCCTCTGTCTTTATCGTGTAGATTTCAGGGCCATTGTTATTATTTTTACTCAATTGGAGAACACTGTATTCGTACCAAAATGATTGCAATGGCACTCTTAATGAAAAAGGGTGCCGATACACTTGAAATCAATCCAGCAGAAGTAGCTTTCTGGTCTTTATTTCATGATGCCGCAGAATCGTATATTGGTGATATGAATGCCCCGCTAAAAGCGGATATGAAACAATATAAAGAAATAGAAGAAGGTCTTCTTACTGTTATAGGAAAGAAATATGGGTTCCACTATCCTATGTCAAAGCAAGTTGCAGAGATTGTCCATAAAGCCGATAAAATTATGTTAGCAACAGAACTTAGGGATATTTTGGCAAAAGCACCACAACCTTGGGACAATGACGAACAGCCATCAGAGGATATGGTTATTGTTCCTTACTCTTCGCAAGAAGTTGAAAGAATATTTTTAGGTGAATATTATAATATAACCAAAAGAGTTCCTCAACTAAAAAAAATGCAAGAACAGGCACGCCAAATTCCTCGAACGCAACCAGGATTTATTGGAGCAGAGGGTGGATTTCGACCAGCGAAAGTAAATGAGGAAAAAAACAATGATAGATAAATTAGGATTTGATAGTTTTGGAAGACCAAGTAAACCTTTATATTTTATTGTTTTTTT
>Ga0307376_10006428_pt1 | contig 10395 bp, 4 predicted proteins | sample TR2MG_FD_202536 | JGI IMG/M metagenome (GOLD analysis project Ga0307376, IMG submission 202536) | Soil microbial communities from Risofladan, Vaasa, Finland - TR-2 | ecosystem: Environmental > Terrestrial > Soil > Coastal area > Acid sulfate soil | place: Finland: Risofladan, Vaasa | collected...
CGAATCCCAGTCCCTTGAATCCTGCGGACTGAGTTCCCATTCAGTATCTATCAATCCCATTTGCTTCATCCTGGCAAAACGGTTTTCTCTAAGTACGGTCCAACCGTCCATGTATTTACCCCTGTATTTTTTCACTACTTCCGGAGGAGCGTGAAGAGGCCAGTGCGGTGCTGTATAGGCAAGGTAAAGAAAGAAGGGATTCTCCGGTGACTTTTCTTTAGATTCTCCTATTAACCGAAGGGCGTAATCTGTAAATGCATCGGTTGTATAGTAATTTTCATCCTCAATGATTACCGGATCATTCATGAATGTGATCCCCCTGGGAGATTCGGGTTTAAAAAAATTGGATGCTCCCGGGAGCAGTCCGTAGAACTTTTCAAATCCTCTGTTCAGTGGCCATTCAGAGCTGTCTGCAATTCCCAGGTGCCATTTGCCAGTCATCAGAGTTGAGTACCCTGCTTCTTTCAGTACCTCAGCAATTGTAACACAGCTTTGGTTCAGAGCCCCGCGGTATCCCGGTACGCCTAGGTCGTGCTGAGAATGGTTTTCCGGGGTACTTGTCATGTGACCTATACCTGTCTGGTGTGGGTAGCACCCGGTAAGAAGGGATGCCCTGGAAGGGCAGCTGCGAGAGGCGTTATAGAACTGTGTAAAGCGTATCCCGTTTGCTGCCAATCTGTCAAGGTTTGGCGTCTGAATTTCACCACCAAAGCATCCCAGGTCCGAATAACCCATATCGTCTGACATGATGAGAATGATGTTGGGACGACCTGCTTCAGCATCAGGTGTCCTGTTGCATCCTGTTGCCAGACCCAGGGCTGCAAGGACGGGATATGCATAATATCTTCTCATTGTATTTCAGATATTCATAAAAACTTCAAATAACAAATCCCTGCTCTGATCATCCGTTTCATTTTTCATACAACAGGACATGCATATCATTAAGGGTACCAACCGGAATCTTAATCACCTTTCTGTCATAGGTAATCAGCCCGTTCACTTCCCCTTCCACATCGGTGGTCTGTGTATAGACGGCAGCTGAAAGTCCTTTGCTACGTTTCATTTCCAGGACCTGGTCAAACTTCTCCTTATACCTCACCAGCAGTTCCTCGGCTGTGGTGTAGGTCTGGTATCCCCAGTTCCGCATGGCCGGGTCCCAGAGATGGCCTTCCACCGGGTAGCCAATGCCTCCGTATTCGCCTATCACCGAGGCCATATCGATGCTGACCGGAGGAGTCAGCACGTCCACCTGGTAGGTATGTATATCGTATATATCCCCGCAGGGACGCAGGGCCCATCCGCTGACGGCATTAATGAGTCGCGAGGGATCCAGTCCCCTTGCCAGGTCAGCCATACGACAGGTCTGGTACTGACCCCAACCTTCATTGAAGACCACCCAAATCACCACTCCGGGATGGTTGTAATGCTGTTTGATCATGCGGTTCAGTTCCCATTCGAACTGTGCTGATTCCAGTGACCTTTTATTCAGGTCCTCTCCGTTCCTGGGGACATGCTGAACATGTACGGGGCGCTCCTGTCCTTCTTCCGGAATCACCACCATGCCCGATGGCATGTCCTGCCATACCATGATGCCCAGTTTATCGCACCAGTAGTACCAGCGTGCGGGTTCCACCTTGATGTGTTTCCTGATCATGTTGAATCCCATCTGTTTGGTCACCTCAAGGTCGTAACGCATGGCTTCGTCCGAGGGCGGTGTATGAAGTCCGTCGGGCCACCAGCCCTGATCAAGGGTTCCGTAATGAAACAGGAATTCATTGTTGAGGTACAGCACCTTGTTACCGTCTTTATCCCCCAGGCTGATTTTTCGCATTCCAAAATAGCTGCTGACCCTGTCAAGAACCTGGCCCTTATCATTGCTAAGTATCAGTTCCAGGTTATAGAGGTGAGGGTCTCCGGGCGACCAGTACCTGGGGTTTTCCAAAGGTATCTCCAGTGTTTTGTCGGCATCGACCCTGTGGATGGAGACCGTTTTTTCGCCATCAAGTACTCTGACCTCCACGCTGTAGAGGCTTTTCTTTGGTTCGCGCAGCATCGGTATAACCGACACCAGATTCCTGTCGATATCGGGAGTAATAAAAACCTCCTCCAGTGAAGCTTCGGTTGTGACCGGCTCCAGCCATACGGTCTGCCAGATGCCGCTTACCGGTGTATACCAGATACCCTGCTGGGGCATCTGCTGTTTTCCCCTGGCCTGGGTACCGGAGCTGGATGGATCATCCACACAGACAACGAGTTTCTGCCTGCCTTTTGACTTCAGGTAGGGAGTGATATCGAAAGTAAACCTGTCATAAGCTCCCTCGTGGGAGCCTACGGGAGCATCGTTTACCCAGACGGTAGCTGACCAGTCGACCGCCTCAAAATGCAGGAGCACCTGTTTCTCTTGCCAGGAAGAAGGAATTTCAAACTCCCTGGAATACCACAATCTGTCATCCGGCTTCATGGATTTACCCACTCCCGAAAGGGCAGATTCAATGCAGAAAGGAACCAGTATCTTCCCCTGGAAACGGGAAGGCAAAGGGATGTTCTTCTTAAGAAGTGCGTAATCCCAGAGCCCGTTCAGGTTCATCCAGTCGTCCCTTTCAAACTGCGGGCGCGGATATTCCTGCCAGACGGAAGCAGGATTGAGGGTTTCACCCCAGGAGGTCATGATTTTTCCTTTAACCGGAGTCCATCCCTGTGAGAATACCGAAAAGCAGACAACCAGAAGGAACAGTATCATGGAGGTTCTTTTCATTTGTTTATATTTTTTGAAATCAATTAATTAAATATTGTTTTACACTGCATTAAGGCTAAAAGAGTAAAACTTCATCTTCATGCCTTATGGTCATAGTTGTGTGTGCCTGGCGTTGAGATCAGTTTTATTCATTTTGAATAATACGACCCGGCATGTGATTTAATGCTTCCATCTCTGTTTCCTGGCCTTTATCGCCACAATACTGCATCCAGTCTTTCAGGCTTTTTTCGAGTCGGGCAATGATTGCGGAATACTCTGGTTTTGCCGCCAAATTGTTGATACAATAAGGGTCGTTTTCTGTATCGTACAGCTCAACTGCAGGTCTATGCTGGTATCTGTATGTAATATACGCTGCAATAGAATCAGTTTTACCAAGCTCTTTCCATATTCTAAACAGTTCACCATTTGACTCCGCATTGTTAAAGCTGGCTTCAGGTGTAAGATTTACGATATACCTGTATTTTTTATCGGCAACAGAACGAATTCCAAAATATTCGCTGCCTTTAATTATACCACGAGTGGTCTGCAAGGAAAAAGTGTATTGTTTGTGTTCATTTGTTTTTCCAAGCAGCACGGGCAAAATACTTTTCCCATCAACCGGTGCAAGAGGTTTTACATTTGCCATCTCGCAAAATGTTGGTGTAATATCGACGTATTCAACAATAGCATCCGATACGCTTCCTGCTTTAATCTTTCCGGGCCAACGAACTATGTAAGCCGAATGCACTCCGGCATCATATAAAGTCCATTTGGCAAATGGCATGCTATTTCCTTGCTCACTCAAAAAAAGCACTACTGTATTTTCTTTAATTTTGTACTGATCAATATAGCCCAGCAATTTCCCAAACTCGGCATCCATGTAGTTGATTTCGGCAAAATATTTGCATAATTCATTTCGTGTTTCAGGTATATCTACATAATACGGGGGCAGGTGAAGCGATTTGGGATTAAACCGGGAAGGATCGCCTTTGTTCCAGGGCTTATGTGGCTGATTGGAGGTTACAAACAAACAAAACGGCTGTTTTTTGGAGGTACAGGAATAAATAAAAGTGTCGACGGCATTAAAGTCGATATCGTTTGTAGCGGTCAGATCGACATATTCGAACGGAAAGACAGAATTGGGCAACACGTGCGATTTGCCTATGAGAGCCACCCGGTATCCTCCCGATTTTAAATGATTTACAATGCTTAAAGTGCCTGTGTCTGCCATTGTATGATTGGGGTATGCGCCGGATTTAACCGGCCAGATACCGGTATACAGATTATGGCGGGTAGGCGAACTCATAGGAGCTGACTGATATCCTTTCGTAAAAAGCATCCCCTCCGATGCAAACTTATCAATGTTAGGAGTTTTAGAATCTTTGCTTCCGTAGCATCCAATGTCGAAATAGGTGCAATCATCAGCCAGAAAAAGCACCATGTTCGGATGCGATTCTGGTTGAGAATGTGCTGCAACACCGGGGAGACCAAGCAGGGCAGGTAAAAGTATATTTCTAATTTGTTTACATTTTTGGTTTTTCATGTATCTGTTTTTTATATATTATTCATTTAAGAATCAAGATATAAAAAGGCCCGGATTTAAAACTGTTCCGGGCCTTTTCCCCCTTCGCCCCTCAAAAAACCCTAACTGAATTTCAATTATACAATTTTTTGCTATGACCTAAACCGGGTTTACTCATATCCTTCGTTTTGCATCATATTGGGATTGGCATCCATTTCATTCTGCGGGATGGGGTACCTGACATGGTAATCGGCAGCCACTGCGACACCGCGAGCCCTGGCACCGGAAATAAATTTGCCATGCCTTATCAGGTCACTTCTTCTCAATCCCTCATAATAGAACTCCCATTTCCTTTCAATAAGAATGTGATCTCTAAGAGCGGCCTTATCGGGAAAATCAGCCAGCACCAGATCACCAAGTCCGGCCCGGTTACGCACTTCGTCAATCAGGTCAATTGCGGCCTGTGTGGGACCATTCAACTCATTCAGGGCTTCAGCCCGCATCAGGAGAATATCTGCATACCTCAGCATGGGGTGGTCGTTCCCGTGACTGGCCACTTCGGCTCCGTTATCAAAAAATTTAAGTGTCCTCAGGTTATTCGGCGTGGACATAAGGTTTACAGTTGCCCCGGAGGTATTGACATAACGGGTAAAAATCAAATCAAACCTTTTATCATTGGTTGTATCCATCCCTGTTATAAAGCTACTGTAAATCCTGAACTGGGCCGCCCAGTTAGCAATACCCACTGCCATGAATTCAGGTATCTGCGGTGTGTACGCGAAAGCCGGAGGCATTGCAGCGGCTGAAATTTTGGTTCCATATGGATCTACATTGGTATTTACAGAAACAGCTATCATTTCCCTGTTACCGGGATTTTTGTCCGGTTCATTTTCCACCTTGAACAAATCCCTGTAAGAGGGGAAAAGCTCATAATAGCCCAGGTCAAATACATCCTGTGTGGCATCGACAGCTTTCTGCCATTGTTTTGTATTGAGGTAGTGCCTGGCCAGGTAACCGAGCGCAGCGCCTTTTGTAGCTCTGCCGTTATATTCCTCTGTTCCCGGGAAAGGCAGATCGATTGCCGCTTCCTGAAGTTCCGTTTCAATAAAGGTAAGTATCTCTTCTTCAGATGCTCTTGGCAAATCCGGGGGATCGATTGACGAGATTCTCAGTGGTACCGGACCAAAAGCATCGTACAGATAATAATAATCTACAGCCCTGATATACCTTGCTTCAGCGAGAAGCTGCTTTTTTACAGCTGCATCAGCGGTAAAATTATCAATGTTGTCAATAACTATATTTGCATCCCTGATGGACTTATATTTTGAGCCCCAGATGGCATCATTTGAAGTGCTGGTAGAAGGGGTCCACTGGAATTGGGACATCAGTATGAATTTGATGTTCATTCCTCCTCCGGACTGAAAAAGAACATCGCATGGATACTCAGCAGTCGACATCAGTGCTTCATGGAACCCGTAATTCCATTTATACTCCAAATATGCATTATTTAGTATGGCTTCAACACCTTCTTTGGTGGTCAGGAGGTTGTCGGGAGCCAGTTCTCCGGGAGGATTTTCCTTAAGGTAGTCCTTACATGCTGTGATAGTCAGGAGCAGGCCGGATATGAGACAAAGTATTGTTTTTGTTTTCATAATCTGTGTATTTTATAAGCATTAAAAACCAACTTTGAAACCGAACATCATGGTTCTTGCCAGCGGGAAACTGTCGTAATCAATCCTTACGGCTGCGTCCTCAGTTCCACTGACATTGGCCCCCGGATCAAAACCTCTGTACTTTGTGAATGTATAAAGGTTACTGGCTGAGACGTAAACATTCAGGGAGCGAATAGCCTTTATGTTCTTCAAAGGTACCAGGTAGCCAAGAGTGACATTTTGTATCCTGATATATGATGCATCTTCAACCGTCTTGGTATTTACCACATTCGAACCCTGAGAACTGGGATTAATAAATGAAGGATACTCGTTGGTCGGATTTTCAGGTGTCCAGCGGTTTAAATAAGGTTCAGCTATTTTATTTCTTCTGAAGTTAATTGGATAATAAGCATGAACAATCTGGTTGTTAAGCAGGTAGGCCCCATGAACACCCTGCATTGAAACAGACAGATCAAACCCCTTATATGCGAATGTATTGACCATACCCCAGGTAAAATCGGGGAAGGGACTGCCAATAACGGCTCTGTCTGAAGCGGTAATGGTAGAATCCTGATTGGCATCGAGATATTTCAGGTCTCCCGGTTGAGCACCCTGTTTAGAGAGGGCCAGGTCGTCATCCGTCTGCCAGACACCAGTAACTGTATAACCGTAGTAACTGTTCATAGGTTGCCCAGGGATAATGATTGATACATCCGGGGTAAACTGCAATGCGCCCATAATAATTTGCGGTATACCTCCAAGGTCGATAACTTTGTTCTTTGCCACCGAAAAGTTCATGTTGGTGGTCCATGAGAACGGACCGGTAATGTTGTAGGTATTCAATACGAACTCCCAACCTTTGTTTTCAACGGAACCAACATTAGCCAGTTTGGTCGCGAACCCGGTCTGAGGAGGAACCGGAAGGTCAAGCAGGAGATCAAAAGTCTTCCTGTAGAAATAGTCAATCGATCCGGAAATCCTCCCTTTCAAAAATCCGAAATCCAATCCGATGTCGGTCTGTTTAGTAGTTTCCCATTTCAGATCGGGATTGGGCATCCTGGAAGGCTCAAATACTACGTACTGGTTGTCGCCATATATCATTGGAGATCCTCCGATACTGAATGTGGTAAGGGATCTATAATTGCCAATTTCCTGGTTGCCTGTTTGCCCCCAACTTGCCCTCAGTTTGAGGGTGCTGAATATATCCAGGTTTTTTATGAAATCCTCATTGTTCAGTTTCCAGGCAAAGGCAGCCGATGGGAAATAACCGAATTTGTTGTTCTCACCAAACCGGGATGATCCGTCTGCACGTATGGTGGCCGTCAGCAGGAAGCGATCCTGAAATGAATAGTTGGCCCTTCCAAGGTATGACAGCAAGGTGTTCGAGTTGCTGCTGGTGTTGATGCTGAAGGTGGACTGGGTGCCTGACTGCAAGCTGTTGGTACCTGTAGCTTCAGAAATAAAACCGGAAGAACTCACATTGGATCTTTCAATGAAGAACTTTTGCGTGGTTGCCCCAGCCATAATTGAGAAATTATGACCGCCCTCAAATTCCTTTCGGTAGTTAATAGTGGCTTCCGCCAGATAGTTATAAAGAAAGCCGGAAATAACGGTACCTATTCCTCCTGCATCACTTCCCCTCTTTGTCCTTGAGTCAACAAAAACATCTCTTTTTGATGTATTAATATCTCCTCCAAGGTTAATTTTAAGCGAAAGCTCAGGAAAAAAAAAGTATTCACCATATACGCTTCCGAATGTTCTGAAAGATTTTGCCCTGGCCTCTTTTCCGTATGCAACAGCCAACGGATTATCCTTTGAAATAAACTCTGAAATAGTGTATCTTCCTGTATTATCGTCCATTATTTCAAGGGTTGGATCAAAATCAAGGGCACTGCTGATTACACCTGCTTCTTCATTCGGAACAATTCCATTGGCTACAAAATCATCGTCCACAAAACTGGTGCTGACATTCAAACCGAAATTGAATCTGTCTTTCATTTGTTGTTCCAGGTTCAGCCTGGCAGAATATCGTTTAATTCCCGAGCTGATCACAACCCCATCCTGATCGAAGTAACCGAATGATGCATAAAACCTGGTATCCTTATCTCCCCCGGAGAAGGAAACATTGTGGTTTTGAACAGGAGCCTGCCGGAAGATTTCGTCCTGCCAGTCGGTGCCATCTCCCTGAATGACATCCACCCTTTCTCCAATGTTGGCATTGATGGCTCCGGCATCGTATAGCTCATTGATTACCTGCTGATACTCGGTCGGTGTGAGCAAGTCCAGCTTTTTGGTAATACTCTGGGACCCGAAATAAGCATCATAATCAACTTTAAGGGGACCTGAGGTGCCCTTTTTTGTAGTAATCATAATCACACCGTTGGCTCCCCTGGAACCATAGATAGCGGTGGCAGAGGCATCCTTCAGGATTTCTATAGACTCTATATCAGCCGGATTGAGAGAGTTTAAGGGATTTCTAGGGTTTCTGTTGGCTGTGAATCCTTCGCCCACACCTGCAATTACAGGTACGTTATCAACCGGCAGGCCGTCTATTACATAAAGCGGTTCGTTGCTGGCATTTATGGAACCAACACCCCTGACCTGGATGGAAAGTCCGCCTCCGGGTTCCGAGCTGTTCTGTAGTACCTGAACACCAGCAGCGCGGCCCTGCAGGAGATGGTCAACACTGGCGCTCACCCCTACAATCAGGTCTTCCGATTTCAGAGAGACGACTGATCCGGTCAAATCGCTTTTCTTTACAGAACCATAACCGATGACCACTACCTCGTCCAATGCTTCAAAGTCGACCGACATGGTTACATTGATGGTAGTTCTGCCCTCTATTGAAGCAGAATGCTTCTGGTAACCAATAAAGCTGAACTCGAGAACGGCACTGCCGGGAGCGGAAATGCTGTAATTACCATTTTCATCTGTTATGGTTCCCCGGGCAGTTCCAGAGACAATAATTGTGACTCCGGGCAGGGATTGTCTATTTTCATCGGTCACTTTACCTGTAATGCTCAGGTCCTGGGCGTAAAGGCCCAGAAAAGAGACCATAAATAGAACTAATAGCAACAATTTTGGTTTTTTCATAGAACACATATGTTAGGTTAGAGTAGTTTGTTCAGATAAAATTATGGTGATATCTACAATTGCATCTTCACAAATCATGAAAATCATAGCATTAATATTCAACCACACCATTTCAGAACTTAATCGCGGATCCTGATATAATTTCCCTGCGGGGCAATGCTCCGGCTTTTACCTCCCAGTCAAGGTAAAGCTGTTTCAGACTCTCTGTCGTTTCCGGATTCGCAGATGAGCACTCCTTCAGTTCCCAACGGTCGGTTTTAATATTGTATAATTCCCATTCCTGTGTCCTGGGCGCACGGGGGAATTCCCATTTTTCAAAAAAGAGTATATCATCGGGATACCTGGAAACCAGTTTCCATTCCCCTTTTCTTACAGCCCGGTTCCCTTCATGTTCCCAGTAAATGGTTCTGTCTGAATTTTCTTCTTTACCATTTATTACCTCAAGGAGGTTTTCTCCTTCAACAGCATAGGAAAGATTTTCAGTATTCCCGCCTGCAGCAGCAAGGCATGTCGGAAGAATATCCACAATGTGGCCGAAGCTTTCTTTTTCAATGGCTCCTTTTCTCTCATCGAGAATGCCTTTCGGCCAGCTTGCGATCAGGGGAGTTGATATTCCACCTTCATGCAGAAAATGTTTGAAATTGCGGAAAGGGGTATTGCTCAGGTAAGCCCAGGGAAGGCTGTAGGCATTATATGAATCGGCCCCACCTGGAGCTACTTCCTCCTCCTTGCCAATGCCTTCTGCACATCCTCCATTATCCTGCATATATAGTATAATGGTGTTTTCAAAAATACCTTTCTTCTTCAGTGTCTCAATAATTCTTCCTATTTGTTTGTCCATGCTCTCTATCTGGGCGGCATAAATAGACATCTTTAAATCCCAGTCGTCCTGGTCATGCTTCCCTGAGATCATGGAATGGTATCCGGCATAGGTATCTGCTTCGGGATAATCGGTCCAGGCAGGAACTTCTTTATCACGTATCAATCCTGCTTCCATTGCAGGAACCAGGCCAATGGAATCAATCCTGTGGATTCTTTCCTCCCGGAGCCGGTCCCACCCTTTCATGAACTTTCCCCTGTATTTTTCAATATCTTCGGGTTTGGCGTGCAGGGGCCAGTGGGCTGCATTAAGTGCCAGGTAAAGAAAGAAGGGATTGTCCTTTCCTGTGGCATATTCAATATATTCAATCGCTTTATCACCGGTAACATCAGTAAGGTATCCCTTCTCATTCTCATTCAGTCCCCTGACTTCTCCGTCTTCATACACCCTGTCGGTATTCCAGTAGTTTACCCTTCCCACGGGGCTCCACCCCCTTTCAAACCCCCGGCTGCAAGGCATCACTCCATTGGCCGGGGTTCCTACATGCCATTTGCCCACGTGAAGTGTTGTATAT
>Ga0307376_10006429_pt1 | contig 10393 bp, 18 predicted proteins | sample TR2MG_FD_202536 | JGI IMG/M metagenome (GOLD analysis project Ga0307376, IMG submission 202536) | Soil microbial communities from Risofladan, Vaasa, Finland - TR-2 | ecosystem: Environmental > Terrestrial > Soil > Coastal area > Acid sulfate soil | place: Finland: Risofladan, Vaasa | collected...
TGATGATACTGCTGCGGACACAAAATCCATTTCGGACATCTTGAGCTGGAAACTGAGGCCGATGTTTTCAACATTTTCCCTTTTTCAAATGGGGTGTAGTGCATAAGTCGTTTATTTACGGGCATTTACGAGTCATAAACCAGACTTCGGTCATCTTTAATATCCTATTTATAGGCAGGTTTGAGCACATCTTCGGTAGTATTCTGTCATTTTGATAATGTTTTATCAATGCATAATTTTCTCAAGTTTTTTGTTGACAGTGAAACTAACTATTGATATTATTTGGTATGATAGTGGTAGGCTGATTCTCAAAGGGATTTTTGCCATTCTTTTGAGACAGCCTGCCCGTGAATTGAATACGTTTTGGATTTTATTTAAGGAGTTTTAATTATGGCAAAGTTAAGTGCTGCTGAATTTCAGGAGAAACACGCACGCAGGTTAAAGGCTTCTGTTGAGGACGTTCGCAAGGGCATTGACCGTGTTACCGAGTCTCCGACTGCAAAGGCTGCTGCTAAAGCCGACAAGATGCTGACAAACCTGACAAGTGCCGTCCAGAATGGTAAATGGGCTGCTGGTTTGAAGCGGGTTTCACTTGAGGAGTGGAAGCGGAAAACGAGGGACGTTGGCGTAAACCGGATTGCAGCGGGTATTGACGCATCGGCTGCAAAGGTTGTTGCTTTTGCAGAGGAGCTTTTGCCTCATATAGACAGAGGGCAGGAGAAAATCAAGGCTATGCCCGACATTACGCTTGATGACAGCATCAATCGTATGACAACTTTTGTTCGTCATATGGCTGGATTTACAAGAAAGTAAGTCTGGTTTTTGTCTGTCTTATTCTGGTTGTGGTTTTGGTTGTATTGCTTTATTTTTCTAACAACTATTAAGGAGTTTTATTATGTTGAAACAGGGTAATTGTGTCAAGACAATGGCTGCTGCTGTTTCCGATACTTTGCAGGCTGATACAGGTGAATCGTTTTTGGTTAAGCGGATTATTGCTTATCCTGGCGAGTCCGACGAGTTTTTGACTTTGAAGGTTGACCGTAAAACGGTTGCGTTTTATCGTTTTAGGGGACGAGGCGGGAATCAGTTATGCAGCCCTAACTATTCAGCTGGTATCGGTAACGTCATTGACTATTTAATCGATGCTGGAATTGATGTTACGATTCCGATTGCTGAGGGACAAATCCTTACTTTTTCAAGGCTCGGTACTGGCGGTAATATCTCAATTATATACGATTGTTATAGTGCCGGTGATATTCGGGCTGATATGCCCAACGGTACAGACAGCAAAGTCTATACTTATTTACAGTATATGACTCACGACGGTGCGATTGCTGCAAGTGAAGATGTTTTGATGAACACTTCATTAACACCTGCTGAATTTCCTGAGTTTCCGTGTGGTGCGGTTGTACCTGCGAAAAGTAAGATTGATATACTTGCTCTTGTAGGTTCGCCGTTACGTGATGTATCGGGAGGCGGTGCGGAATACTGTTACACGACTTTTATTAAGATGATAAAAGAGCGTGAAACACTTTTTGACGAGGACGGTTACGGTTTGCCGTTTCGTGGTGATTTAGGTGGTTCGGACGGACGTTCATATCGTTCGAAGCATACTTTAATTGGTGCATCTGGTAACACGGGTTCGGATGATGTCGGGTCGAATTTAGGAAAGCCCCTTATCTTTAATCCGTCGCTGGTTTTTAATTCCGGTGAAGAACTGTTATTTTACGTATCGGTTGTTGCCAACGCTGATAAAACTTTTCAGACTTATCTGGATATTGCAGCCGTATTGCGTGTAACAAAAGAATAAACGGTTATTAACATTAACCTTTTTGGAGTTATATTATGTTGAAATGGAAAACATTCAGGTTTGCCACTGTTACTGCCGGCAGTGAGGACTTGGTCGATGCTCTTGCCGGAATGTCCGGCAAAAATCGGGTCGTAACGCATATTATGGCTGATAGAAACGCCGATGTTTACTTACGGGTTTACAGGGATGCAGAGCAGATGGTTGATATTGAATCGACACTGCCGACTCAGTATGCCCCGTTATTGCCTGTTGAGATACCGCTTGCAGAGGGACAACTTTGCAAAGTCGGTTTTTATAACAAGGCCGGAACAGCGATAACGCCCGATTTTGCCATTGGTTATGAGGAAACAGGATAAAACAGTTATTTTTATTCTGTTTTTATTTATGTTCTGCCGAATGAAAATAAATAACCGATTGAGCAGCCGTTCGGGATTTGTTCGTTGTTTATGCAGGGCTTTTAAGAGGTACAGGAATAGAGCGGTTGAACATATTAACAGACAAACAAGTAAGTTATTAAAGGAATAGTAAAATGCCTGATATAACAATGCCGTTCGGATTTTCCGAATTACGGCTGAAACCCGAACTTGTCGGACGGGTTAAGATAAGTGATGATATGCAACAGACACTTGCATCTGTTGTCGGCTATAACGGCAGCGACCGAAGTTTATTGAGATGCAGCGGGACGGGCGTTTTGTTTGCTTCGTCCCCACGCATTGACGGAATAGAGCATATAACAGCAACATCGGGAGCGTTCGACTGGAACGGTGCTGATAAGAAAATTTCCGAAGTTATGATTATGGGACACCCTGATAATACCGGCCTTGTATGGGTTAAGAATGATGCAGCAGCACTTGCAACAAACGGCTGGCCTTTGTCGGCAAAAGAAGTGCTTAATTTCTCTATCGACAATCTTGCTAATCTGCATCTTTTAATTGTTACCAATACTGAAAAAGCAATTATACTCTGGACAAGGTAAAAATAATGTTTGCTTTAATGTCACAAATTGCAAAAGGAATCATAACCAGTTTTTGTGGTGCTATTGCTGACATACCTGCCGGATGGACTTTGTGTGATGGCACGAACGGTACACGGGATTTAAGGGACGCCTTTATTGTTGGTGCAGGTACGAGTTACGCTGTTGGTGCAACCGGCGGGGTTACGGAACACAATCACATCGTTGACCAAAGTAACCATTTACACACAATAGGTTCAGGGGCTAACATTGCAACGGGTTCAGGCTATAACGATGCAACACTTTACGCCGACCCTGCTATTACCTGCTCGACAAATGATAGTTTACCGCCCTATTTTGCACTTGCATTTATTATGAAGTTATGAGGTACTTTATTATGTTACAATGGATAAAGAATCACTGGAATAGTATTGTAATTGTTCTGGTAACGAGCGGGCTTTGTATTTTTATGTATGCCTGTGAACCTAAGGTTGAATCCCTGAAAGACGAACGCCGACTTGTTACAAGGTTTGAATTACAGGTCGAACTTGAACAAATTCTAAGTATAGCCGAAATAAGAATGTCCGACCTTGACAGGCAGGACGAATTAAGGAGAATTATTCTCCAAAATGCTCTTTTGCTTGTCGAGGGACAGCCTGCTAATCCTGTGGGAATAATTACTGCTGTTGCCGCGTTGTATGGATTATTGACAGCATCTAAAAATACAGTACAAACAGTTAAAACTACTCTTGAAAAAAGGAAAGTAAACAATGCCTAATGAACAAAAACAAATATGTCAGATACGTATCGTCTTTCCGGTTGATACGGACGAAAAGGCTGTTGAGTATAAAAAGGCTATGGCAGCCGTATTAGCAGAGATACCGGATGCACAAGTACATTTTAGCCTGATGGCCTCCGTTAATAGTGGCACACAAGTACAGCACATTTAATTCTGCGTTCTCTGATTTTAAGTCACCGTTTGCAGCGATAAAGCAAAGACTTGAGTGGGCTATGACAAACGCCCAACAGGCTTATATCGAAGCCAGTGACCCTGTCGATAAAAATCACTTCGGATGGGCGACTTATGCAATCGAGTGCCTTGTTGTTGCTATGCGTTTGATGGGGGGTTATGCTGAAAGTGCCTACGACCAGTCGTATTTTTACGAGGTTGTATATTGGGCTAATAAAGATGCAGCAACTCCGCCGGAATACGAATTGACTTGGCAGAAAATTTGCGAGGCTTGGGCTGCTAATGATTTCGAGGGCAGGGCGGTTACTATTGCTTTTATCGACCGAATGAGGCAGATACTTTGGGATGAACCGTTTTCGGCACTTTGGGCTGCGAGACCGAGTCTGGATGAAGGATAATGGGTATAAAAGATAAACAGACATACGGTGAATACTATTGGGCGATGAATGTTGAGGCTCAGTCGGCTTTTGATGAACAGGTTGAGCAGGTTATTTCCCCAATGTTCAGAGGTATTATAAACGATATACCTGAAATATCCGAATTGCCGACAGGCACTCAGACTTTTTTACGTCTTTTGGCAGAACCCCCATCACCTGGACTTGGTTCTCTTTTACAACTAACCGGAGCGGAATTTGCGGCTGAAATTATTAAAGATGCACTTGCTCCGGCGTTGTCAATGTTAAGGCGTTCAACAAATACCCGTTCAAGAGAGACGTGGTTAAATTCTCCACAGGCTGTTATACTGTCCCAAAGGAAAAAGATACCTGATGATTATTTTTATTTGCTGACTGCTGCCGAAGGTTACGAGGATATTGTTGCTGATTCCCTTTATACCTCGATGCTGCCTTATCCTTCAATTTCTGATATTATGCTTTATGCCCGTTATCACGGTGACCCTGAAAACACAAGGGAAATAGTCTGGAAGAAATTTGATGTCCCTGTCGATGATTATGACTTATGGGAATGGCAGGGTTTGCAGCGTTTAACAACTGAGGATATTCACACTTTATATAGGCGAGGTATTATAGAAGAACCAGAACTTAAATATAGATTATCCGAAATAGGCTGGAGAGATACACCGCTTGAACGTGAAATACAAATTGGTTGGTCTATCCCAAACGCAATGCTTCTTGTTCAGGGTAATTTGTTCGCTGCTGCCGACAACGAAAAAATACTTGCCGATATACAACACGCCGACATACACCCTGATTATGCTCAAAAGTACCTCGATGCTGTTTTAACAAAGCCTGCAACTACGGACTTAATCAGTTATATGCTGCGTATGAATCCTGATATGCCCGATGCAGAACGGGAATTGAAAAGAATAGGCATACACCCCGATTATATCGATGTTTACAAAACGCTTGCTCACCCGATACCACCCGTTGCTGATATTATTACAATGGCTGTTAGAGAGGCATTTTCACCGGAAATAGCGGTACGATTCGGACAGTACGAGGATTTTCCGCCCGAATTTGAACAGTACGCAGCACAAAAAGGACTGACTAAGGAATGGGCTTCAAGGTATTGGGCTGCACACTGGAATTTACCATCGCCGACACAGGGATTCGATATGCTTCATCGAGGTATTATCGATGTTGAAACACTTAATACATTATTAAGAGCGCAGGATGTTATGCCGTTTTGGAGAGACAAACTTGTCCAGATTGCTTATCGTCCATTAACGAGAGTCGATGTTCGCCGAATGTATGCACAGGGCGTACTCGATGAAGGTGAAGTTTACGAAGCATACAAGATTGCCGGATATGATGACAGAAACGCCGAACGTATGGCAACCTTTACAGTTAAGCAAACCTTATCTACATTATCTAAATTTACAAGCACGGACATTATCAAGGCTTATGTAGCACGTATGATAAGTCAATCCGAAGCAAACGCATTGTTACAGGAAATAGGAATACGTTCAGAAGATGCCCAATACATAATCTCGACCGCCGACTACAAAAGGCAATGGGAAATGACAGAAAGTCGAATCACAGGTATTAAGAATTTGTATAAGAAGTTTGTTTATGATGATAACGAGGCAAGGGACAAACTTGCCGCTCTTAACCTGCCTGCCGAACAAATCATCGTACTAATGGAACAGTGGTTTTATGACATTAAAGGACAGGCAGTCGCAACTTGGACAACATCACAAACCCTTAGATTTCTCAAAGCCGGATTGATAACGCAGGAAAGAACAATCCGAGAATTAAAACTAAACGGATATGATGACGAGCATATATCCATATATTTACAGGCTGCAAAATGAACGACTTAGATATTCTGAAAACAAGTATTGACGCACGCAAAGAAGCAGAACGAATAAAAGACGAACGGCTTAAAAAAGGGATTGAGGACGAAGCTCGAAGGCGTCAAGAGAAAAAGGACGAACTATACCCTCGTTATTAACGATACCTTTTGTGTATTCCCTTGTAAGTATTTTCGTTTGTTGTTTGACTGTATATCCGTCTTTTGCCTTGCTGCGTAAAAGACCCTCGAATGACGGCCATAATTCCTGACTGAAAACATTATCGGATATTTTAATTGCATTTTTACTTATACCTTTTATAACGGTTTTTGTTCCGAACGAGTAATCCTTCAAACCCCTAATAATAAGATTCTCCGTAACTTCCTCAATTTTAAGCGAACCCAATTTAGTCTCATCGAGACGGTTTTCAAGATTTTTCAGACCTATATCATTTACAATAAGCGAATCGGTATCGCAGTAAACATAATTGCCCGAACCAGCCTGCTGCATCAAACGCCATAGATACATCCTGCCGTATGCCGTAACGTGCGCAGCGATTGCCGGAAATGAATTGTAGGTTTCCTCAAAAGCGTATGACTCCCAAACTTCACCCAATAGATACCGCAGCTTATACGGCTCATTTTTACCTCGTATGTATAAAATCTCGATTCGGTCGATTTCATTCGGTGCTTCACCGATTTTTTTCCATAATTCAGCCTTTTGTCCGAATTTGCCGTACAAAGAATTAAGAAGCAGTTTACAAATCTGCTCGTAAACTTCGACACCGGCGGACTTAAAATCCAGTCTTAATTTGTATAGTTTATCAACATAATGACTGAATAAATCCTCCTGCTCATAAAAAACAGCCGTCTCAACCTGTTCGATATGACCCTTCCATAATCCGTAAAGTAATTCAGGCGTTGTCAAAACCGTCCAAAATCTACCAACAGGAAATATGGTTCTTTCCTGCTTGACGGCATAAACAGGTTCTTTTGTCCTGATAAGAACTTTGGCTATACAGGCATAATTTTTAATCTCTCTGCTCAACCTGTCAACGGACGGCCTGTGACAGATAAAAGCATACTTGCAGGGATAAAGTACGTTTGACATTACATAAGGATAGAGACTATTTACATCGATAATATGAAAATACTCTCCGCATAAATCACCTATATTAAAACATTCCGTCCGACCACCTTTGTAACTTTCCCTCTCCAATTCAATGGCCTGCTCGTTATTATGAATATAAATTTTATGCTTATAAGAACCGAACAGATACGCACTCCACGCGGTTGAGCCAATCGTATAACTCAGTTTACCTATCTGATTGCCTTCGAGAAACTGAATAAACTGTCGGAAATTTTCCAGCTCTATCTCAACATCGTTTCTGCAATATGCCTTTAATTCTTTTTGGCTGCACTTATCGAAATCAATTTTGATTTTAGGCCTGCCGATTCGTTCGCCCGTTGTTGCAAGCGATTCTCTGAACCAATTCATAGTATCGCATAACATTATGGACGAGCCTTTTTTGCGTACACTAATAAGAGACGTACCACCGAACGAGTAAAAGAACCTTAACTTGTATCCGGCTTGTCTTAATCCCTGCCAGCCGTCCAAAACGGTAAAATCGAAAACAATGTTTCGGGCAAGTACCCATAATTTTACCTTTGGGACTGCCTTTGAAAATACGAATTGCCAAAAGGATTTTGAATCCTCGAAGTATAACCAGTCGGTTTTGTCTCGATGCCTGCCGTAACTCCGTCTCCAGTAACAAGCCCAACCCAAACGCAGTTTATGCTCGATAACTTCATCATCTATTGTTTTATACGAGGTTTCTGTATCTACAAAAAGTAAATGCCGAGGCATTGACAGGGATTTTATTCGGGTTAAGGTATGACATTTACGGTTGATGCTGCTCATTCGAGTACCTTTTCAAAAGCAGACCAAGCCGTAATACTCGTAACAAGAGATAATAACGGCGGTGATTGTTTCTTAATACGATACCACATCTCTGCCTCAATCTCACCAATCGTCAACGGTACATCACTGCCTATATTACGAAAACTCGATTCAATCTCACCTGTCGGCGTCCTGCGAGCCTGTATGCGGAGTGTGTACATAAACTGCGTTGTCATCCTCTGCCAGCTTTTGGCCTGCACAGAGGCAGTAGGCATCAGGTTTTTTCCGACATATCGAAGCAGCCCTTTTTTAGCCTCTTTCTCACTGGCTGTTCGCCAATCGGCAAGCATAGTCGTCCGGCGATAACCTAAACCCTCTGCCTGCATTTCCTTAATAAAAGCTGATGCTGACAGGCCTTCAGCAAAAGCCTGCTTCATCTTCATTATCACAACCGAACGCTCTATTGGCATTAGCTCCGTCCTTAACCAAAACGATGTTAAACAACGTCAAACCAAACCGACTCAGTTACAACTTACTATAAATACCCTGAACCAGCTTGTCAAGCTGCTGGACGGCTTCTGCCAATGATTTTATCGATTCTGATAATAACGGTTTTCTGCCTGCTATGAGATTGAGTGCATAATCACAGTGATGCTCAATCCAGTCGAGATTGCGATGTATGCCCTCGAATTGCTCTTTTAACTTGCCCCTTGTGTTGCCTGACATAATTTATAATCCTTTATAAAACAGACAGGGGACATAATCCATTACGTCCCCTGCCGTTCGGAGAAACATCAACTCTGTTTAACCTGCCATTAACTTTGTAGCATACTCGACCGCTGCATCGAGTACCTCTTCATTATATTCACTTACCCTTAAAGCAAGCAACCGACTTGTCAATTCCTTATCCTCAATTACCGAAATAGGATAACGGGCATTAACATCGTTTTCCTCACCTCGCCGAATCACCCTGAAAGCAGTATTGTGAAACCTGTCCTCATACTTGCTCAGTTTTCGGGCAAGCCTTTTGCCCGTACAGAATAACGAGAATCCATCTTCCGTAACAATAGGGACACCAACACGCTCTTGAGCCTTGCCCTTGAACTTGCCCTCAATAAGTACAGGGACATCACAAATAACAAAATCCAAAACCTCTCCATCTTCGGACATAAAAGTTACGTCCCCACCTCCCCATCCCTTCATTGTTTCTTTCCACGACATAAATACCTGCCTTTCTTATAAAGATTCACCTAATTCAAATACCTTATCACAAAACACACAAGTAACTTCTTCACCTTCGAAGTATCGTGATGCTCCAATATCTAACTCGTTTTCCTCATCACAATACGGACAATCAACTAAAGCCCCAAACACTTCGTAAAAATAGGCCTTCTTCATCATCAATACCCTTCATAAAAAATCACCCACCATCAACCCGCCTTACGGCACACCTTGAAGAGGAGAGGAAAATGATACTATGTACGATTATAAATATAAGCAGATGCAGTGTTACAAACCGATTGAATCACCCGTAAACATAAATGAATTACGCTGACAGGTTTCCGCTCGATTGCCATATCAAGTAACTTTGCATCGGCCTTGTCGGCTTCTATCTCGTACAATCCTTCCGATACCTTCTTAATCTCGAACATTAAAAATCTCCTGTAATTAACAAAGCGAAATGTAAGCAAATAACGTCAATACGATTATCCTTCTCCATTCCTGCGAAATACCGAACATTTTATCCCCCTAATTAACTGTCCTTAATACATAGTATTTGCCCTGCGATATGAACAACATATCAGAATAACCGTTACCGAGATACACATTAAAAATCTTGCCAACACCAGCGAAAATCTTTTTCAAATCCTCACCATCCATAATACTAAAATCGTACAAGTTTTTGAGACACCCAAAACTTTCTTTTACGTCCATATCACCTTTTATACAAACAAGATAAGTAATAAATGATTCATCACCTATATCCCCAACGTACCAAAATACTTTTTCTTTCCCATACATAATCATTTTCTCCTATTGTTTGACTATCGTAAAACTACCCAAAAGTACTCCACAAACATCAAGATTGTATTCATTATCGGGATAACGACGTAATACAAAATCATCCCTGCCTAAAATTTTAGTACATTTAGCAACGGCAACAATTTCAGCCTTATGTAAAGTCTTACTACTAACTATAACATCCTTTGATACCCTGTTTTCTCCAACATCCTTAAAACTTATCTTAAACATCTTTTTCCCCTTAATTAAAGTATCAAAAACGGACAGGCTTGAGACGGTTCAAGGAGGAGCAAAAAAGCTCAATCTCAAACCTGCCCGCACAACCACACCTAATTAAAGTATATGATATAATTTGAGCAATGTCAAGGATAATCTTATCAAAATAACCGTAAAAGTGATATAATTCGTGATATTGACGTAAACCTTTATGTATGCAGGAGTTACGTCTGCTGTCTGCTTGGCCCGTGTGTGTGTCCGCAGCAGTATCAT
>Ga0307376_10006431_pt1 | contig 10393 bp, 14 predicted proteins | sample TR2MG_FD_202536 | JGI IMG/M metagenome (GOLD analysis project Ga0307376, IMG submission 202536) | Soil microbial communities from Risofladan, Vaasa, Finland - TR-2 | ecosystem: Environmental > Terrestrial > Soil > Coastal area > Acid sulfate soil | place: Finland: Risofladan, Vaasa | collected...
TTATTTAAGGAAGCAGACCAGAATCATGAGTTGATTATTGTCGGACCTTCATTGCATGGACATATGACGGATGAGCAGGTTCTCAAGGTAGCACTGGATTATCCAATTGTTAAGGGTATTATTACGAGAATGCCAGGATTGGAAAGAATTATCAATGTTGCCGACGATAGCTCACAATAAATGTCATAGGTGCAAGGCTGAGTGGCACGACATGCCGGGTGCCTTCGCTTCAAACCATAAGTGCCCTATGTGTCAAAATGTCTATTGGACGTGGCAAAATATGGAAGATAAGGGCGGATACTGCTCTATTTGTAAACAATCCTTCAAGATGAAACCAGTGGTTAACAAATAAATGTTCACGTCTATAATGTATGATGACGACGCGTATATGGGACCGCCACCAACTGAGGCGGAAAGAATTTCTATGAAGCGACAGAAGATAAATGCCACTGTAGACCACGGCATAAAAGCAATTTTCTTCGACCTTCACGGTGTGCTCATAGACGTATCAGGATGGCATAGGGTAGCTCTTCTAAGCGCTTTACAAGACTTTGGCTATAAGGTGCCAATTCCACGTAAAGACCCAGTTTGGCATATTTACGGTGGCACATGGGCTCAACTTGAGTACTTAAATGGAGAGAATCGAATAGGCACTCTGAATATGTGGGGAATCTACAATCGAAAGCAAGAGTACATCTTTAATATCATTGAAAAACGCTGCAAGCCAGAGGCTCGCTTGATTGATGTAATGAGGTATGCTAGGTCTGTTGGCTATCGTCTGGCAGTTGTTACCAATGGCGGCAAGTTCAATTCAACAAAGATGTTAAAAGCCTGCGGCCTATATGACCATTTTGAGTTTATTATTACTAGGGAGGATGTAGGAGGCCAGGTAAAACCGCACCCACGTCCATATTTAGAGGCACGATACAAAATGGGATTGATGGACGATGAAGCCCTTGTTATTGATGACACGCCTAGAGGTATTATGTCCGCTGTTGATGCAGATTGCAGGACTTGGAGACTCAAAAAGCAAGAGGACCTTAATGTTAGGAATCTTATGAAGGTCATGCATAGTTTTAGAATTACACTTTAGGAGGACATATGACCCGCAAAGAATGGTTAGAAAAATTTATTGAGTTAGTTGAAACGGGCGCTTCCACTCTGGACTTTCGCAGGCATTGCAGAGTCAAAGCTCAACATCTTCCACGAAATATGCGACAGTTGGACGAGTTCCGCGCAGAACTTTTTGTTTTACAAGCTAAAGAAAATGATTCAAAGCATGCTGAGAAGATTAGACAGGCTCGCTTGGACTCTTTAGAGAGGGCAAGGGATGCTCGTGCGTCACAAGCAGAAGATAGGCTCGCGGCTCTGAAAGCTGCCCAATCGCTCCAGGCAGAATCCAAAGACGAAACCTCAGATTCGGAGTAAAAATGCGTCAATTCTTCATTCTCATCCTCCTGCTATTTTTAAGCGTGAACCCTGTGGCTGCACAAAATAAGTCGCCATATGAAGTCGTTTTAGAGCAGATACCTAAAAACAACGCTATAGCTAATAACATCGTCTTTGTCGTTGATGCATCTAGTACAATAAATAGAGACCCTGTTGCTATTGCAAAGTTCACACTAGCTTGGGACGCACTCGTAGCTAATTTTGCATCAGACCAATTATTTATACGCACATATGTTTTTCATGACCAATTTAAGGAAAGGAAGACAAAGTGGGTTGATGCTGGCGGGCCGGTTGGTATAGAGAAGTTTGAAGAGGCAAAACAGTGGGTGTTAAAAAATACTGGAGTCTACTCATGGGGATTAAAGGCGATTAGAATTGCGCTTAGGGAAGTCTGTCCACTAGACAAGAATCCATGGTCAAAAAGACGTCTAACTGTTATACTCATTACAGATGGAGGCTTAACTGAAGCCGCTGACAGTGATGGCGCGGCAACAGAAGAAGACGTTTTAAATAGTACAATCAAGAAACACGTATACACCCGCCTAGGAAGCTTTTCTGCTATCAACAAAATGATAAAGATAGAGCAGACTAAAAGAGTTAATCGTGGGCTATTTAAAGCTACAATCGTAACAATTGGGGTTGAAAATACAAGTGCCGACATGTCCTATGGCACTAGTGTTAAGCGTCCAGATGCTGAGTGTCAGAATTGGCTGAAGAAAATCGGCAAGCTATATGGCGGTGGATATTTTTCCGTTAGAAGGAAGAGACTATGAGATGGGCCATATTGTTACTAATCCTACTTTGTAGTTGTAGTATAGAGATAACTGAGCTTAATCCGATATTGCCAGCCAATCAGCGTATGAGCACCAACGAGACGGTTGATTCATTTAAGAAACATCATTTTACAATAAAGGCATATGATGCCATAGAAGGTATTCCTTTGGTAGATGGACCCTGCGCTACTCCATATGTCGCTGGTGTCAATTTCTGGACCAATTTAATCTCTCTTTTTACCGGCACAGGAGTGGGTAGAAAAGTTGTAGCGCGCCCCTGGATGATTAGCAGGTATGGTGGTACAAAAGTTCTCTTCCATGAGTACTTGCATCAGTTAGATGACCTAACGAGAGATGGAGAAGGGGGCTTTATCGACCTAGAGGAATTTAAGGAAGCATACAAGCGCCTGGCAACCGATACGAGGTATGCTGGCATTGTGCACTATGCAGAGGCATATAGCTATAACCGGTGGAGTTTAACCTTTGGTATCGGAGAGATGTCGGAGCACATTGCATATGCTGGGAGCATAGCATATGTAAATGGTGCCCCTGACTATTTCAAGAGGGTGTTCAGAAAAGTATTTAAAAAGTGGGAAGTGCTTAGATGAGTAAATGTGCAGTAATCACGGGAGTCAACGGGCAAGACGGTAGCTACCTAGCCGACATTTTGTTGGAGAAAGGCTATGTGGTCGTTGGTATGTCACGTCGTCGCGCAGTCGGCGGCCTAGACAATATCCAGCATATTCTTGACCACCCCCGCTTTCATCTTGAAAAGGGCGATATTACAGACTCTGGCAGCTTAATTCGCATCGTGGACCAATACAGGCCAGACGAATTCTACAATCTTGCCGCACAAAGCTTCGTTGGTTTATCTTGGAAGGAGCCATATCATACTTCAATGGTAACGGCCTTGGGAGTAACAAATTGCTTGGAGGCAATCCGTCATGTTAAACCAGATACGCGATTCTATCAAGCAAGCTCGTCAGAAATGTTTGGCAAGGTGCGAGAAACCCCTCAAAATGAAAACACACCTTTTCATCCGAGGAGTCCCTATGGCGTGGCAAAAGTATATGGATACTGGATTACCCGTAACTACAGAGAGTCATATGGAATGTTCGCTACAAATGGCATATTGTTTAATCATGAGTCTCCTCGACGCGGGATGGAGTTCGTTACACGTAAGATTACAGATGCCGCAGCACGCATTAAACTTGACGGTGGAGGACGGCTTGGTCTCGGAAATCTTGACCCCCGCCGAGACTGGGGCCACGCGAAAGACTACATGGAAGCTGCGAGGCTCATGTTACAACAGGATACGCCTGATGACTACGTTATTGCGACTGGGGAAACACACTCTATTCGGGACCTCCTCGACATCGCGTTTGGAAGCCTTGACCTTGATTGGAAAGACTATGTTTACGAAGACGAGAAATTTGTTAGACCGGCAGAAGTAGATTTGTTGTTAGGGGACTCAACTAAAGCACAAGACGAATTGGGGTGGACTATGAATTACAATTTTCGCGGCCTAGTAGACGATATGGTGAAAAGTGATTACGCCAGACTCACAAAAGCCAATACGTAGAAGGCCAGGCGGCTGAGGCAGCAGTCGTACAGTAGGTAAGTGCGGTCGCACTATGCCGCTAGAAACGCGAAGGATGTTTATAATCGCCGTAGAGGCTGAAGCGCCAATGAAGGTGCTTAAAAGGTCTTTTAATATGACAAAGGAAGAAGTCGAGTCTAATATCGCTATATTGTCCTATCATAAAGCTTATGTAACTAGCACGCAACTGATGACAACGATTAGGCGCGATAGTGGGATGAGTGTTGCGGAGAAAACAAAGGCTATAAGCGAAATGAGACAAAAATTAAAAAATGAATGGAAAAAAGTGAATGACTAAGTATAATGAGTTTGAGATTGAATTTAGCGGAACACAGTATGTTTTCGTCACACGCGGAAAGTCTAAGCCCTTTACGGCAATGGAAGCTACGGACTATTTGACTGGTAAGGTCGACACTTTACTAACATTTCCTAACAAACCAGTGGTACCACACAAGGATGCAGATTTTAGTATGCCCATTGCAAGGACAGAGAGTGATGTAGCTGGTCGTTCCGGTTGGCAGATTCCTGATGACAAAATGCGTCGTCATATGTTTCAAAAAGACCTACAAAGAGGCATGAAATTCTGCGTAGGTAAATATGGACAGTCGAAAGAGGTACTTGAGGCAGAGGCCAAAAGGTTAGCCCTAGGAGGATTTTAATGGCAAGAAGAACAAAAGATAAGTCGTGGGACACCTATGCAAACTTACACACCCTATATGTCGAAGAGGGTCTTTCTACGGGTGCTATTAGCGAAAAGTATGGGACTTTTCCTAATACCATTCGTCGTGCCCTTAAACGTCACGGCATCGCTACTAGAACGAAGAGCGAGGCGCAAAAGAACTTCTTAGACGAAAACGACCACCCTATGCTCGGACGCGAGCGCACGGATGACGAACGCGTTGCTATCTCTGATGGTATCCAGAAACACTGGAACGGTCTTAGCGATTCGGAAGCCGACGCAAAGCGTGAAGATATGGCAGAGCGCGCTCGTGTTAAGTGGGGTTGGATGAGTGAAGAAGAGCAGGCTAAGTCTATTAAAAAGATGCACAAGGCCAACAGAGAGAAGGCGGGCCAAGGTTCCAAGAACGAGAATGCTATTGCCGACATTTTTGCTGCCCAGGGTTATGTCGTTGCCCAGCGGACAAAGGAATACAGTCCACGTAGGGCTTTTGAAATCGACATTGCTATTCCTTCAGAGAGAGTTGCTATTGAGTGGGATGGCGCGGCACACTACGAGCCAATCTATGGAGATGAGGCTTTGCAAAAGACCATGGAGAAGGACGCAAGAAAGAATGCCGCCCTTGTAGCCCATGGCTGGAAGGTGATTAGAGTAAGAGACCATTCTACGGCACATTCTGTATCATATTGTAAAAGAAATGCTCAAAAAATCGCCGACGTGATGAAAACAATCCGACCAGGGGAGGTTATGGAGATTGACGCCTTCTAGGCGCCACCTATCATCAATGGTGAAGGAGGTGACTATGGGCGCACCGGAAGACCCCAGAGGCGACGGAGAAACACTCTTGAAGCTCTATAACGAGCTTGTCGATGGAATCCGAGACCACAATATTTCTGCGTTTTTAAACTTTTCTCTACGCGACAACAGTCGCAATTGGGAAAGGTTTATAACTGCTCCAGGTTCGCGAACTGAGAATCCAGGCCACCACGCCTTTAAAGGCGGGCTTGCGTATCATACCCTAACTGCGGCAAAGGTCGCAGGCAAAATTGTTGACCACTATAGGTCTCTTGACATGTCTGTTAAGAAAGACATTGTGATAGCTGGCATAATCCTTCATGATATAGGAAAAGGCTGGAGTTATGAGTGGCTAGAGAGTCGATGGCGGGCCGGTGAGAAGGTCGGCCCAGGATACTCTCATACCGAGGCGTCTAAGTTGCACCATCATATTCCCATTGGCTTTGCGAAATTTATGCAATGGGCAGATGAATTCAATCGGGCCAAAGGTCCCCACAACCTTACTGAAAAGAAAATCAACCACATAGGTCATATCATCTTGAGTCACCATGGACGTCGTTCTTGGTCATCGCCAGTCGTACCGAATACAATTGAAGCCTACATCGTTCACGTAGTTGAAATGATGGATGCCTACGTTGACAAGTACAATAAGGGCCAGGATGTTCGTGATTTGTATGACCACTAGGAGAAACGATGAGTAAAGATAACGAACTAATGAATCCATTTGACCCTAAGAAGGATTACTTTGCCGAGTTAACCAAAGATGAGAAGTGGGATGAAAATGGTAAGGAGTATCCCTACCTAAAAGGACTCAAGCGCTTAGCACACGAACACCGTGGCGGCATTCAGGCCGTGCGGTCCGTTCCAGTTAAAATTCCAAGTGTAAACTCTACTGGCGACAAGGGCGAGGTACCAGATTGTATTGCAGCCTGCACAGTGTCCTACTGCTTTAAGGATGGCACAGTTTTTGAAGGTAGCGCTGATGCGTCGTACAAGGCTCACCAGGCCCCATACAACCTCCATTTGCTAGCTGTAGCTGAGGCAAAAGCAGAGGCCCGTGCCATTCGCAGGGCTTTTAACATCAATCAGGTCGCCAAAGAGGAGATGGGCGGCAAGGGCACGTGGGAAGAAGAGGACCGTAGCGACGAGCCAATTAATGACGCTCAACTCGCGGGAATCAAGCGCATCGCTAAGCGTAAAAGGTTGAGCCAGGGAGAAGTACTTGAGCTTGTTAAGCGTCCAGACTTAAAGTCTATAGATAAACTTACCTATGCTGAAGGGATTAAAGCTCTGCGCATTGTAAATAAAGCCAGAGCTACTCCGATGCAAGATGAAGTGACAGAACCAGAATTGGCTCTGGATGCATCAGCAGATTGATACAGATGCGACAGGGGAGACTCCACTAAGTCCAAGGGAGGAACTTCTAAAGCAGAAATATCAACTAATACATAAGTATAGGGAGGCGGTTAAGTGGTCCTTTACTGCGCTTGAGTATAAGCGGCGTTTTGAACGCGAAGAGGACTATGGAGAGGACGACATGAGAGTACATGTAGAGTATCTCCAAGACGATGCCAGGCGCGAGCTTATTAGTGTGGCGCGGAACATCAGGCTAATCCGCGAGAAGATTAATGATATTGACAACGAGCTTATGAACTTAAGTAAAGGAAGTAAAAATGAATAAAGAAGACTTTGACTATGACAATGACGGCATCTTCACTGACGATGAGGCAATTGAGACGTTAAGAAAGGGCGCTGAGGCTCTTGGTATCAACCCAGACCTTGTCGCTCCTGGTCGCGAAGACGGGCCTAAGCACAGGTATTTTGCCAAGAGTGGATGTAAGCATTGCTATGGACGAGGCACGATTAATGTTTGTTTATCTCCTTCTAAACAGAAAATCTTCTGGATTAACAAGGGGGCAGACGGTCGCATTCCAAAGAAGGAGCCAGTGAGCACGAAGAAGTTAGCTAAGAGAAAAAGACAAAAGCCAATGGCTTCGCAGCCAAAAAAAAAGCTCGTCACTGGATTTTGCCCTGGTAATGAGCTTGGTGAGCAATGGGAGACTAGGAAGAAGGAGCCTTTGAGTTACAAAAGGGAGAACCTCTCTAAGTCATTCTGTCGTTGTATTAGGGCAGTAGAAATTTAAATTGTACGCCTGAGAATTGACCCCGCTTCGGCGGGGTCTTTTTTTTGTATTTGCGTTAACAGCGATTTTCTGGTAAACTACTAGTAGTTTACTTGAAACCAAAGGAGATGATATGAGTGAAATGAGAAGACGAGCCGACATTGCAATGTATAAGGCGAACCCCAAGAAGACCGGCTCCGTTGCCCAGTTCAAAATGGCAAATAATAATGATTGTATGTTTTTGGAATGTGCTAATCAAATTGGTGAGCCAAAAAGCTCTAAGCCGTATGATTGGGAGAATAAAATAATTGTTAAGCTCGGGACAACAGACATTTGTAAGATGCTCGCGTATTTTCGTCTGCATCAGCCGAACGCCGCTTTAAAAATTTATCACGAGAGTCCGAACGGGGGTAATAAGGGTATAGAGTTGAAGTGGCAGGAATACAACGGAAAACAGTCTTATTATTTAACGGTAACTCACCAAAAAAGCAAGGGCGACAAGCCGAATAAAGTCGGCACGCCAATTGGATTTGACGAGATAGAATACCTTATAATCGGCTTCCAAAAAGCTTTAGAGCTTATTCTGAACTGGGACTAATAATTCCTAACTTAAGGCCCTCGGCTCGATAAGCCTGAGTATAAAAGACAGGACTGCAGCCTTTTGTGTATTAATGTATAGCTACTCTATTATCCGACTAGGAGGACACTATGGCATTTTTAGGACACAGGACACAAGACGACCTAATTTATCAGATTAACTCAAAAGACCTCAAAATTGGCACGCCCGCACAGGGAACCTTTGAGAACCTTACGGTTAATAGTGGAGCTATTCTTCCAGCGTTTGATTCACTTGTTGTTAAGCCATTAGGAACCTCTCAGCTTGGCACGGTAACGACAACAAGCGTATGGAATGGCAGTGGCATTACAGAAGCCTATGGTGGAACTGGACAGAGCGCCTATGCAGTTGGTGACATTCTTGTCGCAGACGGCGCGGCTTCTCTTGCCAAACTGCCGATTGGTGTCGCAGGCACGACGCTCGGCTCAGACGGCTCTACACCTGTCTGGGGACACCCCAAATTAATCGTAACGAGCGCGGGGCAGTATGACGCCGCAGCCGACGAGAGATTCGTCATGGCCTCCGGTGGGATTGTCGTGGCGCTTCCTAGTGCCGCCCTTGTTGGTCAGACTCACCTAGTCAAAGATGTAGTCGGAGTTGCTGCGACTGGTAATGTTACAGTGAGTGGGCTCGGTGGCGAACTAATTGATGGAGCCACGACCTTCGTTTTAACAAATAACTATCAAGCAGCTAATTTCGTTTGGAATGGTTCTTCTTGGTCGACGTTCTAAGTTAGGTAAATAATATGACTATTGAATGGATACTCCACGCTAGATATATGACTCCATCTGTTGACCGTGGCTCTAACAACTACGGTGGGCAGGATTTTGGAAGTCCATGTCTTTCTGACGATAGAAAAGAAGAGCCATTTACATCAGAAACGGCAGACGTATCAAGGAATAGTCTTAATTATTTTGCTTCTGCACCATCTATATATATGAGCACTGGCTTGAGCGGGACTATTGAGACTGGTAATGGGAATAAGCAGGCCGTAAATCGCGCCGCTAATTTTATGGGCAATGACTACGTTCTAATCGGGAATAATGTTTACATTTGGAATGACAACACTAGTCAGTGGAACATATCTACGGCCCTAACCTCTAAGACGGGGACAGAGACCAGCAGTATTGGCTTGTATCCTGTTTTTATAGGAGGGGCACCGTGTCTTATCACCGCGTGGAGAACAGGTGCTAGCACATGGCGATATGCTATTCTTAATGGCAATACAAATACATGGACTATATCCGCAAATTCTGCATTGACACACGTCTTCAGCGATGCGAATGGTGGTATATTAAATGAGATTCAGCACGGAAGTAAGATTTATTTTATTACATCCGGTGAGACTAATATTTATTGGTTCGATTTTATTATCGGAGGATTTGGTAGTACACCATTTAGTTCCACGTCCAGACACCCTATGGATATGGCGTCTTACATGGGCAAGCTTTTTATCCTTAATAAAAACGCTTCTGGTAGTGTTCAAGTCCTAAGAGTCGATTCAAACGGAACTACATTTCAACTTAATCACGATACTGGTGTGACGAGCGATGTGCCATCATTTGATGTCGGAGAGACATTAACAACTACTAGTCAGTTTGAGGGTCGCCCTCTTTTATTCGTAGATAATGTCTACGACAGCGGAAGCGCTGGTGGCGCGACGAACGAACCAACACTATGGTCATATTACATTTCCCACGCACAATCGGAATCACCCATAGATTCTGGGGACACGAACCATGGCTTAAGACCAGAGGCTATGAGACTAGATTTTAATGGGACTCTACAGAATGTAGGTGCTGCCGGTATCGTCACTGGTTTTAGGGCAAATCCATTTAAGATGGCTCAAAACCAAGAAGGCACAGTGCCATTTGGAACAACTTCAAGAAAAGACGAGGATATAGTTCTTCGCTTATTCGCAAATCAAAAAAGTAGAGGTATTAACGGAGACGGAAAGAGTTCTCTTGTTTGTGCGACTAGATTTGCTGGACAACTATGCACGGGGTCGCCTGGCGGCGGCGGCGATTTTGGTAACTTATTTTACCATACCTTTAGAGGGTCTGGAAACGCCTCTGGCGGAAATCATCCTAATCCACCAACAAAAGACGGTGGAGCCCATGCTTTCGAATTTATTGGTCACCCAGCAAAACAGGTAAGACATAGGGCGATTCCTCACGGACAGTTAGGTGGAGGCGCAAGACTTTCTGAGATTGATGGAAACTTAGATAGGGTCGCAGACATTGTTTTCAGAGGTTCATCTCCAACAGCAGAAGACGGTATTATTAGAATCTCTTATTCGATTATTCCAAGTGTCGCGAATCCTAGTGGGACGGTCGTTGACGTTCGATGGTGGCACGA
>Ga0307376_10006432_pt1 | contig 10391 bp, 26 predicted proteins | sample TR2MG_FD_202536 | JGI IMG/M metagenome (GOLD analysis project Ga0307376, IMG submission 202536) | Soil microbial communities from Risofladan, Vaasa, Finland - TR-2 | ecosystem: Environmental > Terrestrial > Soil > Coastal area > Acid sulfate soil | place: Finland: Risofladan, Vaasa | collected...
TTTTCTTAGCTTTCTTTTTAGCAGGTGCTGCTTCAAGCTCTTCCACTTCCATGCTACCATCGGAGTACATTATTTCCTTATACGTTGAGCCGTCGTCGCGTGTGCGAACCTTTTCGATCGGCTGCTCCTCTACGACAGGCTCGTCCTTCACTGGTGTGTTAAGCTGTGCATCCTGTCGTTTAATTTCCGGCTTCAAGCTAGTCCGTGCGGTCTGCTTCTTTGCAGCGTAATGCGGAGCGACACGCTCTTTAACAGTGCGCACAACCTTGCCGCCCTTAATCTCGTCACCCTTAGCATTGACTCGCATGTTGCCTGTAGCGACTGCTGCTTCGTTCTGCGCTCGCATAGCCTCCATGTCAATCATTTTGCCTTTGTTAGTTCTGTATATCTTTTTTCTAGCCATTATTTTAAAAACTCTTCAATTGGTAAATTGTATTTGAGCGAATTCACTTTATGAACTCCCATTAAGTATAAGCAATAAGACGATACGCTACTGCCTCTACCCACGCCCCATACAATCTGATTTTTGCGCATATGGTCGACTATAAACGTAAGAAACTGTAGTAACGGAATAAGTCCGCGTTCCTCAAACATTTCATACTCTAACGATACACGTTCTTTTTCTTCGTCTGTTAAACACATGTCTAACAAGACTTCAAGCATATTCAACTCTTTGTACTTAGCAGGAATGTCCCAACGCTTTGAACGACTTTCGTGATAGTCTTCTACGCTGCGAGTGCTTGCTTCTAGCAAGTAGTCTTCGAAGATCCATTCTTCCCTACCAAGCACCTTTTCACAGTTTTCCATGTACTTGCGTACTTCGTCTGCATCGTCAAAGGCTGCGCCTTCTATATCGTTACCGTATAGTAGTGCTCGCTTGCCTTCCTCGATTGTAAGAATAGGATTGCTATATTTGTCCGTCTTCATCATCGTCCGGATTAGTTCTAAATATAATTATGTCTGCTTCTGGCTTCTTGGGACTAAAGAAATCTGAGAAGTGATTAAACAACTCGTCCTCTAGTACTGCACCTTTAGCAAACTCGCATATTTCTATTGTATCTCTCTGCCACCACGGAACAGGATGCATTACCTCTTCCGCAATATAACCGACGCCTGGCAACTCGTAGCCGTCGATAGGACGGAACGAAGTTTCTATGCCGTGCGTGTCAGTACTCTTTATTGTCACGCAATGTATATCAAACATACCTGCTGTTATCGAACTAATCTTAGAATGCAATAGTTCGACTAACAAATGATCTGTTGGCGGTCCAGGACAGTACATTACAGTATTATCCACAGAGCCAGCAAGCTCAGTAAACAAATCACTATTAACATCTACAATAACTACGTCTGTAAGTATTGACTCCATCCAAAAGTTTAATCTCTGCATCCCTTCTTCGGACTTAGATTCGACTACTGCTGGCGTTCTAGCATCTTCGATAACAGTACACGATATACTAATTTCAAATATTGTCGGATGCAAGCTAACACCATAAATACGAACGGCATTAAACTTAAACGGAATACTTACACACGATCGATATTCATCACTAGGAAAATACATTATTTGTCTTCTTCTGGTTTGTAATACTCTTCAACGACTCCAAATTCTAATGGGCCATCCTTGTCCTGCTTCTCCTGTCCCTTACTAAACTTGTCGTCTAGTGCTGCTGTTTGCATACGAGTATTCCACTCGAACTGATATGTTTCTAACTGCAAACGTGCGCTATCGACCATTGACGCGTGACCCATAGCAGTTTCACCTGATAGAATCTTATAGCACTTCTGTATGCGATCCATAAGCTGATCGTCAGTTAATTTTGTTACATCTAAAAATGGGTGATCCATAACTTATTATAACACCTTTAAATTATTTTGCAAGTGATTCGCTTGCTATTTTTCCTAAATCTTCTAAATTCTCATCAATTGCATTTGCTTTTGCAGTTGTGTCAGCAAGGCCTTTCCAGTCATCCATTGTATATGTAGCTGTGGTTGTAGTGGATGTACCACCGGTGTAGTAATGCGTAGGACTTCCTGCATTAATCCATGTTCCGCCACCCGGATAATACGGGGTGCCACTGTTAGGATATGTAGGCCAAGTATACGTGCTGTTTTGATTCTGTTCTAACGTCTCGATACGACGTATAAGATTCTTGAAAGGTCCTTCTGTTTCCGTATCTTCTGTTGCTAGTGCTGCGATAAACAGAAACTTTTTCAGTGCTGACATAACCTTTGGATCTTTGCTTGTTAGCGCACGATCAAGTAAGTCGATTAGCTGATCAAAGTCAATTTCTTGTGACATAGTTGTTCTCCTATTAAGTACAACTATATTTATCAGCTAAAAATCGGTGCCGTCTTGCCTTTGAGTAAATCGTTTAATATGTTCTGAAAGGGATTCCATATACAAGTGGGCTACGTCTCTGTTATAGAACGAACAGTTATACATTGTAAGGTTTTTAGGTAGGATGTTGCATAAGTAGATGTCTGTCACTTGGTCGGGACGTTGCCCACGTATCCAGATGGATTCGGCGCCACCATAGACCATTGTTTTCGGCTTGCCTGTTTCCTCTAGTTCGCGCAATTGCTTTTCTCGCCACAGCGGCCTTCTTCCGTTTCCTAACGGTCGAACCTCACCAAGCACAACCTGCGGCTTTTCTATCTTAATTAAATCGAGTGAGATGCCTATGCTCGCAACATGGTCGTGCGATGTAGCGGAACCAGAGGAGCTACTGTACGATGAGTTTGGGCTGCGACCGTCTGCAACTACAACCCAAAGCGTATGTATGTCCAGCAGTTGCTCGATGTATTCGACACGAAAGGGCCAGTTTGTGTTGTCTCTTGTTATGCGAACCTTTGGAGGCATGTCTATCGTGAAGGTCTCACATACTGCGTTGGGATCTATCGGTGCAATGGGTTCTGCATCCATTGGCTCGTATATAAGTATGTCCTTGACTGGTGAGACACGATTAACACGCTCGTCGCGTTGGGCGAGCGCATTCATTATATAAGGTTGTGTGTCTAGTTTGCGCTTGAACTTGTGGCGTTCTGAAAGGCGCTTACTCGACTCCCTCAAAGTCCTCGTCTTCGTCATAGTCTAATATGATGTCGTAGTGGCTACATATTTCCTGTACTCTAGTAGCCAGTTCAACATCTCCTTCATATGTTCCCGTTATGTAGAACATAGGAGCTAGACCTTCCGAAACTTGCTCGGGGTTAGTTGCAGGAACAAAATCGAGCAAGAACTCGATGTCGCTGCGGACCTTTACGGCCGTTTCATTTAGAATGTCTGTCATGTGTTTTGCCTGTGTGTTAAAACTTAATCTCGAGTGCTCGTGATCCATTCTTGAAATTCGGTGTGGCCTGCTCGTGTTAGTGATAGTGTTACTATTTCGCCGCTTTTTAGATAGCAAATGCTGTCGACTACATACACACTAAAATTCTGTTTTGGGCGAAGAAAGAGCTGATAATTTTTATCCTTGCCAACGTACTCCAGATAGCCTTCTTCGATCAATTCCTTAATCGTATAGAAGTCGTCGTACAGCTCATCTTCAAATACTGTACTTGCTCTACTTTCCGTCATTGGAACTGGTGAATGTGTTCTAACGAGAAAGTTCAATTCTTGTAGTCTATTTGCTCTCATTACATTTTTATTTAGTAGTATTGAATAAGTTCATTATAGCATCTGATATTGCTGTTTTCGTGTTTCGTCGTGCGCTGTTGTATGTTATGCGGCCTTCGCGTTCTATGTCCCGTGTAGCGTACTCGACGGGGTCAGGAACCATACCTACCTCACCACCAAACACCTCTGCTGCGGCTGCTGTGCCGACGGCATCAGGAATTGTGTTTACCACTTCCTGAAAGTTTGCACAGCCAGTAAGCATAAGCAATACAAATAGTATAACACCGTTACGCATCGGAATCAACCTCCCAATTGCACTCTGGATACCGTTCGCGCCAGCTTACTTCACCGGGCGCCAAAATGTGATTGTACCGCTTGCCGTATATGTGGGAGAGTTCGTGTGCATACTCCTCACTCAAGCAAACCTCTGCCATTGTCTCTGTTGCAGGAGCAACGCCAGTCACGTGTAAAATGTGATGTGCGTATTCGTGCGCAAGGACACGAGACCTTGTGTTCGGCTCCAGCCCCATACGCAATATAACACGAACATTCCATGCGTCATAGTTACCCATGTTTTCGTTGCCGCGAATCTCTATCAGCGAAGGCATACGCACATCTTCGCAAAGGTATTCGCCAACCACTTCTTCGAGAATGTCGCAGGCTTCGTCGAAGATAGCTCGATCTGCGTTAGCAGACGAAGCAAACAATAACAAAAGTAAAACACCGTTGCGCATTATAAACAACCTTTTTCCCAAGGCCACTTGCCTGATAGTATCTTAACAAGTAGCGAAGTCCATAGCAACGCAGGTAAGACGCAAACAAGCAAGAATATGAAAATTCCAAACAGCACGTTCATTTTAGCTGCCTCGCAATTTGGTTGTATAAATCAAGATCGCTCATCTTCATAACGTCGTCCATTGTTACGTCAAGCTTCACGACTGCTGTGACATCTGCTGTGTCGGGACGTGACTCCAAGTATGCGCGCCACTTCTCCATAAGCTCGGGAATACGTGCGAACTCACACTCATAAGCAGAGTAGCCAATACCAGCCACTTCGTCATGTGGCGCGGAGCTCCAGTCATGCGTACCGTACTCTTCTTCCATGTCACAACAGAACTCTTCCCAATCCATATCCATTTCTTCTTCGAGCCGGTCGTCGAGCATGTTCATATTGAAGCCGTAATAGACGCATGTAATCTCTTCGTCGTCTTCGACTTCAAAGTTATTGCTGAACTCGAAATAAAATACACCCTTCTTACTCATCTTCCTTTACCTTTTTCGGCTTCGGCAGTCTCACAGACATCGCTGTCTTTTTGTGAATGTTGCCTTTCATTGTTTCGATCATCAGCTTACGGTCGTCCATTTCCTCACCCCAAATCCTTCGGGCGGTACTCTTTTCAGTGGAGACCTCGCGTCCCTCTCTGTAGCACTCCTCGGCCGTCCCCTCTTCGATCACGCCAAGTTGCTCCAAAAGCAAATACACATCAGCTGCGTCCTCGATCTCTACGTGGAACACACCCTCTCTAAACTCAACAAAATATTTCATCGCCTACTCCATTTGTTCGGATTGCCTAGCGTCTTGCCTTTCAATTCCTTGTTTATGTAATCACGGTATGACACAAAGAGCCAAACCCAAATCACAATCTCTGTATGATAACAAAGTCCATAACCGATCACTGCAAAATAGCCAATAGTCATTAGCCAATCATATGCATTCATCGGATTAGAATAAAGTTTCATTTTCTATCTCCAGTGATTCCATCTATCAAGTGTTCCGTCTAATAGTTGTAAGAACAACTCGCGCTCGTTAACTTCGCTGACTCCCCAGAGTCGTATTCCTGCGCTGTTAACTTTAATATCTACGCCCTCTTCCCACGACTGCTTGGCATCTTTAATATGGCCGCATTTTTGTAATTCTTCGTACAGTTCAAGTGCTTCTGCTGCTGCTACCAAAGACGTAACATCATAGCCGCCGCTATACGTCTTATTGCCGTCGCCGTCGATTATTAAGTCTCGGTCATTAATCATTGTGCAAAAATAGCGCATCACTTGCCCTTCTTTAGCTTGCGCAGAAACATGTATTTCTCTGCTGCTTTCTTAGATACAAAAATCATATCACTACGGACTAACTCCCAATCATCATTGATTGTTCCGTCAGCAAACTTAACTGCTACGTCGAGATCGACCGGATCTGATATTTCCAAAATAGGTCGAATCTTGTTAGTCCATGTAATCGCATGTTTCATTTTAATGTTATCTGCTCAATCGGGTCTGTAAGCTCTGGACCGCTATTAGTTAGTGTATATCCAGGACACTCCAATTCAAAGTGATCGACAATGACATTCATCGACGGCGTTACTGTGCGAGCAAATCGCACCTGCATACCGTATGATGCCCTGCGCGTAAATGCACGTTTAAAATGATAAACGTTAGGACGATCTTCTTGCTCTAAACCCTTCACCTGTATTTTCTCCCTTTCAATGCTGCTTCAAAGTCGTCCTTTGCAAGTGCAACAACAACCGCATAAAGTTTAGTCACCATCCACTTGCGAAATCCGTTTGCAAATCTGTATCGTTCGCCTGTTGCCCTTGCAATACCGTACAGGGCATCATTCAAAAATGTAATCTCGTCGTAGCCTTCCCAGCCATGCTGCTTATCGTAGCTCAGCCAGTACTCTTGCATCTCCGCGACAGCCGCCTTAATGTCGAAGTCATCTTCTCTTGTAACGTTGTCGTTGTATCCGATCATTGTTTGCCTATCATCAATTTGTATTTAAATTCGGCGTTCTGTGCTTTCTCGTCTAAATCTGGTTGTGCTGCTTCAAGCTTCACAAGCTCTTCACGAAGCTGGCGAATTTTTGATGCGTTGTACCTTGCAGTTCCTACCTTTGAGTGCATATGGTTCTGTGCATTCATCACTTTTCTGTGGTGCTCGCACAAATACATGTAGTCGCCTGTAAACGTAACCTGTCCTGTAAACTTGCAATTGTAGAACTCGCAGTACCCTTCGATGGGTGACGCTCCGTTGTGCGCGTGATATTGTTTGTGGTACTCAGTCATAGCGAAGAAATCTTCAAGTACAGTAAAAAGATAAGAATTGCAATGCCAGTAATCGCGCCCAGTGTTTGCGGCAAGTCCATTGGCTTGTTCCATGTAAGGGCTTCACGATACATGCCTCGAATTGCTATTGCACCAACATACAAGATAGTTACAAGCATCCCAAGCCCAATAAACGCACTAAAAAGAGCAAGCATTAGATTACACCGTTTGCTTTGAATGAGTAGTAGCCGCCCTTACCAATGATAAGGTGATCAGTTACCGGAATGCCCTGCGGCTTAAAGTGATCGATCAGCGTGTAAGTTGTTTCGAGGTCTGCGTTACTCGGACGCAATTCGCCTTCCGGGTGATTGTGTACAAGCATTACCGAATCAGCGCCAGCTGCTTCGACTGCTTCGATCACTGTTCGCTTGCTGAAGCGTACACCCTTCGCATCGCCCTCACCCAAAATAGCGTAGCCAATCACGTCCTTGCCTTTAGCAAAGACCATGCCAAACAGCTCTACAGGCGAAGCCTTAATCTTGCTGAAAAATTCAACACCGTTCATGCCAGCGTCTCCAAAAATTCTTTACGTTGGGCTGCGGCAAACGTGCTGCCTGCATACGTGCCGTTCGACGTATACCACCTACCGAATAAGCAATGCGGCTCTGCAAGGAATGCTTCGTCTGTGTAGAACGCGCACTTCAGCTCGTTAATAACGCGCATCTTCAATTCCTTAAGCATTGCGCTTCTCCAGTGCAATCTCGTTCAACTGCTTGGCATACTTCGCCAGGCGCGGGTAACCATTCTTGCTAGGCTTCGTCCACCTGTTAACCTGCCAGTCGAGCAAGCAACCGTGCTTCGCATAAAACTTAGCAGTGAGCGTACCGCTTCGAGCATCAGCACCGCTGAAGCCCACCGCGTTCCATACTCGCGTATCAGCGCAAGCCTTCTCGTCAGCAGTCTGTCGATCCAACAGCGCAAGCAAGGCGCGTCCGATCACAGCCTCTACATATTTGGGATTGGGGTTATCAAGCATACGCTTAATCGTGTCATGCGTTACAAGCTTCGGGGTACGCTTTGCCATGTTTGAATCTGCCTGTTTCCTAACTGTTAAATATAATTATAGAGCCATACATTCCACAAGTCAACCACTGAATCTATAAGGATATCAATGACTTACGCACAGATTCATAAATCAATGACTTATAAGTGCTTGATTTTATTAAGGATATATCCAGAGGGTCGCAGGGATAGCAGAATCCTCGAGTTCTTCATGCATAATTTCTAATATAACGTCGGGGTCTCCGCCCGCAAGTCCCGCGCCGATGAATGGCATATGGAGCTCTTTGGGTCCGACGAATGTGCCGCTGTCGACAACATGCAAAGCACCTCTCATTGCTTGCCGGACTGCGTCATAGTCTACTTGTACTTTATGCGTACCGTAGTCGTCTTGCGTGATTGCATTAATGATAGTAAGATTCTCTGTAACCTGCACAGGAATGACCTCACCGAGGATGTAATACGGATATTGAAGCCCGTACACCTTATATGCTTCGTGATAGCGCAAACGAATAATGTTCGCTACGCCGCTGCCCATCACGCCCTGTGCGTTGCAGCCATGCATGATGAATCCTTCGGTTACATTAGCGAACATGTCTCCGTGTTTTACTGTAAAGCTCATCGTATAAACCCTTGCGGGTCCTCCCTGTTCCAGTTCTCGCCAGATATTGATTTAGTATAGGGGTCGTCGGCTGTTGCGACGACGGTAAAATGCGTTGTAGAGCTCCACCAAATAACGCGCTTCGCTCCGAATCGCATGTTAAATTTAAACAGATCCTTTTTGCTACGAAAGCCAATAAAGATTTCGTACTTCGTTTTGTATCCGTCTGCCTCTGTAGGATATACAGCTCTGTTGCCTAAGCAAAAACTGTCCGCGCAAAAGCCTCTTAAATATCGCTTGAATCGAGATTCGACGTATTTGACATCGTGACAGTTGTGTGCTTGTGGTGGGTTTTGTACCTTAAGCATTTCGAGTATTTTTACGAAAGGCTCGGGCTCCGCTACATACAAATACTTTGCCATCACAAATCCGTCGTCACCCCTGATGCGACATTTTGTGTGTAGGCGACCCGGTATCATGACATCAACTGTATCTTAAATAGTAGCGGCTCGAGGTTATCAACTTTGCTTGTAACAACAACGTCAACCTTAAGGCCGCCATCCAAAATTTCCTGCACTTGCTTACATACGTGTGAGTTATACCTGTTCCCATTCACACGTATGCGTTCTGCATCTTCAAGCTTTGCAAGTATTTTCTTCGCGCCGCGGAGGTGCCAGTTACCATTGCCGTACTCTGCGTTGAGCAACGACACAAGCTTTTTAAAATGCTTCGGGCCTTTTAGACGCACAGGCGCGCGAGTTATGTCTTCCTCATTGTACTTAGGCTTGTTTGGCGTGGACGGCACAGACTCTAACTGTATTAGGTTGTGTACATCTTCGACAATTTGGTTGTCGTCCAGCAAAGTTTCGAGCCGCTTATTAACAACAAGAGTAGCTATATACTTCTTCCTACCGGGCTTTTCCTTAGGCATTTTATCCTGTATGTTGGTCATCTCCCACGCAACTGATTCTACATGCACATAGGCAGGACCAAACACCTGTCGTGGCGGTAGTTTGTATGTTTTAGTTGCAGCGTCGCTCAGTAATACAGCATAGGCTTGGAGCCTCGTGAACTGCTCCTTAGTCCTAAAGAAAAATGAGTACCGATTAAAACCGTTATTTCTTTTCATCGTCCAAACGTCATATTCTTCGTGTCGCGCATCGCTAACATAGCCTCAGCGTTGCCCATAGCATCGTCCACAGGGTGGTGAGTGTGCTTCGTTTTACGCAAGTGTTTGAAGCTCGAATAACAGTCTCGTGTAATGCCTTTCCAGCAACTATTAATATTTTGCGAGCTCCAACCAAACGGATTGTAGCCTAAGAATGCCCAGCAGTACCAATTTATAAAGCCGAAGTCAAACCCGTTATTGTCCGACCAAAATATCGGACGCCCTTTGCTGTTAGCCTCTATCCACTCTGCAAATTCTTGCATCGTAATCGCAGGGTCAGGAAACGCTAAGACCTCTTCACGTGTATGCCCTGACACAGCCAGCGCGTTAGCGTCCCAGTCGGCGTCCGCCAGCGGGCGGCACTGTCCGTAAAATGTTTTGTCTAATGCATCGTCAACAATAACGGCGCCGAATGACACCATGCTGTACAAGCCAGGTGCTTGGCCGTCTGCTTCTACGTCTACCACAATGTTACTCATTTTATATTCCCTTTCCTTTGTTCTTCTCTAACTGTTAATCCTGTCGTGTTCATCATCTCGATATTTGCATTTCGCATGTCAACCTCGACAGAATAAAAATCGTGTGGGTCTATTTGCCACTCTACGTCTTCCATGTTTGTATATGTTATTTTAGCAAATTCATATAACTCAGTACTGTCAACCCAAGTCTTGTGCCCTAACCTAAGTAAGAAGTCGCGCTTTTTCTTTATGTGTGCAAGTGTTAAGTCTTTAATAAAAACTTCTGTTAATAGTTCTATCTTTTCTTCTAAAGACAGACAACGTACAGAATCTTTAGCAGCCTCGAAGCCTCCCTCGAAGCCAACCCTATTCCACGCAAGGCGTTCTGCTTCCGTTTGTACGTTTTGCTGCGTAATTTCTATTTTGCGTTTCATAAATCTTTCTTACA
>Ga0307376_10006434_pt1 | contig 10390 bp, 17 predicted proteins | sample TR2MG_FD_202536 | JGI IMG/M metagenome (GOLD analysis project Ga0307376, IMG submission 202536) | Soil microbial communities from Risofladan, Vaasa, Finland - TR-2 | ecosystem: Environmental > Terrestrial > Soil > Coastal area > Acid sulfate soil | place: Finland: Risofladan, Vaasa | collected...
ATATGAAAACTCAATAGGATTGATAGATTCTGATAAAAAATATTCAATCTCAGATATAGCCATAAATCACCTCTTAAAATGATGGATTGCCTTTAAATTCAAAATCTACAGTTCCATCTTGTGAAACCTTATAATCAGGATCGTTAGTTAATGTCATTCCAACAAAGACCGCATTAAATTCTCCGTTTGGATCGAATATTCTAATTGTATGTAAATTACGCAATTCTTTCCAACCTCGTGACACATCAATTATATAATCGGTAGTATCACTTGAAAATTTAACATCCGATATCTTTGTTGCAACATTCTCTGTAACAACAATTTCAACTGCTCCACCACCGGCGGCCATAGAACGCACATTATATTCACCTTTGCCATTTATAAATGACAAACTATCAGGTGTATATGCTATATGGTTATCATCAATTTCTAATTGTAGATTTGATAAGCCAATTCTTGTAGTAGCCATAATTTAATCTCCTCAAGCACCTTGTATGCTAAAAGTAATTTTAAAAGTTTCTTCAATTCGTCTAACCTGCGTATTGATCGGCAAACGCATAATCACGCTAGCAGTTCCAGTTTCTTCGTTTATTGTCACTGTCTTATTATTCTTAAAGAATTTTCGAGCGTCTTCGCTGTCTGGAACTAATGCCTGACCAGCCAAATTGACATATAATTGATCTAAGAAAGCAGATATGCTTGAAGCATTAGCCATATTACGGTTTGGTATTAAATTACCAACAGTCAACCGTGATTGCTTATATCGTTCCCGTGAATTAGTTGTCATATATTCTCGACAAATAGATGCTGTATCGACATAGTTTAAATATTTAAAAGTTAAATCAGGCTCGCCTCCAGCATTTTTCTTATATGTAGTTACAATTTCATCTGCAATTATCTTATCGTTAGCATCGTTATTACCAATAATACTACCACCAGCTTCTTTTATTTCATCGCGTTCTTCTTCTGTCCAAAATTCATTTATATCACCTACATGTAAAAATTTAAATGGAGTATTCATATATGGCAAACTCCCTAATGCCATGCCGCCAGTATTATCTAAAATTCCATCACCGCCGATTACATATTCGCTAATATCAGCACCTTCTGTTAATCGCAGCGCTCTAATAGCTGCCAATTGCGCCGAAACTACATAAGGCATTGTTGGAATCCAGATACCTTTGTAAGCTGTCTTAGATACATTTGGATAAGTAATTAATCCAATATTTTGATCATTTTCAGCATTCAAAGCATCCAAGATATTAGATAATGTATCTGCAAATGTAGCAATTCCAACCCCGTCAAAAAGTTTATTTGGCGGATTCCACCTCGGATCAAGGAAATCTGTTAATTCAGTTAATCCATATTCATATTGCCAGACTATCGTCTGGTATCTAAGATTTGCAACAACATCAAAAATATCAGTAACAACCGGATCAGTTGATCCTCCAGTCATACCTGTAATTGCTATAGTTATACCAGGAATCGATCCCTCTACCCATAATGGTATTGCATTTCCAATTGTCCCGGCATTTATCGATACAAATCCCACTGACCCCGTCGTATTTGTTCCGCTTACAGGAGATATGGTATTAGCAGTAACGGCCGCAGCAACTTTATCACCTATCATAGTAGGTGTGTCTTCGGCTATAACATCTATTTTGTATCGATTATCAAAATAATCACCAGCTCCAACATAAATTGTACTGTTTGCGCTAGCAGATGTTCCGTCAAAAACTATAATCCCGCTAGCCCCAACTCCAGTACCGGAATCTTCTATTGGAATCGCATCAATTCTATTCTTTTTGTTATATTTTTTAGCTTGCCTAATTGCCATTGCTAACTGAGAATGGCTACCAAATAAAACATTTTGCTCATTGTTATTACCTATAAACGTATAAAGTACACCTGGCGTAGCAGTTCCAGCCGCAGTCATTTGCCCAACAATTAATACCTTTTGACTTTCATCGAAAACTAATTCGGTATCAGGAAGCAAAGTTCCCTTTACCACAGGCTTAAGTATTCCGACCATAATAAATACCTCATATTTTTTAAGAATAATATAACAATACAGCTTTTTAATTTATTTTGCAATAGTTATCCACAGTTTATTCACAGTTTATCCACAGACTTATCCACAGACACGTGCTTTACTTCTTGTTTTTGTTTGATTTTATCTGTTTTATCTGAATCTGTGATTTTTGTTTCCATAGTTTCTTTTATCAAAATTTCTAAGCATTTATCATGCTTAGAATCTAGCAAACGCCTGCGCCAATATAAATCACGATCCGGATTGATAGTTAAAATAGTTCCGGCTTTATAACCTTTTAAATCAGCATTAAGTTTTATTTTTATTGGTAATATAGACATAATTAACCTCCTCAAGTTAATGGTTCATCATCTAAATCTACCTTTGATGATAAATAAATATCATCGTTAGATAGATCAAATGGTGTTTGATAATTAAGAAACAAATCTCTAAATGCTACGGTTTGGTCAAGAATCGCTGTATCACCATAAGTTATATGTGCAACTTGCTGATAATCGTAACGATGGATATAAACCGCTCCATCATAGTTAAAAAACCCATCTCCAGAATAAATTACTGAACTATATGGTTCTTCTTCAAAAATATTTGGAAATCTTACTCTTAATAAGCTTTTACAAATCTGTTTATTAAGTCCTTCAGCAATATCTCGAGCATCACGGGCAGCTCTTTCATTTATAGATGGCTTAAAAACGTAGAAACTAAAAGGTGATATTCTAATTTGTCTAAAAATTTCACCTCGACCAGAAGCGGCTATTGCATCGTTATAAATATTGCGATCTTTATTGGCAACCGGATCGCCTAAAACAATAAATCCCCATAATTCATTAATTTTTTTAGCCGTATAAGCATTAACAAGACGTTCAATATCTACCCCACCACTTATTCGCGTTCTTATTCTAAGCTTTGGATTGCCTAACGCAGGACTTTCTACGTCTCTAGTTAATTGATAAGTTAATGTTGTAGCATCGATAACAGTAAATTCTTTAAATCCATTGTAATTAAATGGTATATTTTCAACCAACTTAATAGTTCCTGTCGCTGGTGTTACTGACGGCTCATTTTCTAATAAATAAGTAAAGTTTTTACGATTAGGAACAGTTAATAGAAAATGCTCTCCATTATATTCAGATTGATCTGCCCCAATTATATTTATCTTATTTTGCCAATTTTCAGTCAAATCATGAGCTAAATTAGTTTCTGCAAATGCAACTAATTTCCCTAATTGTGTTGTGGTTTTACCTCGCAATTCTGAATTTGTATCTATCCCATGTTTTACTTGTTCATAACCATCGGCAATATAAGTTAAATTAGTAATACTAACCGGACTTAAAGCATCTACTATCACACCATAATCACCAGTAGCTAATCCGTGCGGAACTGCTGTCACAACCGTCACAGTTGTTCCGCTCTTAGTTAAGGAGCTTATAATAATCTCATCACTAAATAGATTAGTATAAAGCGGTAAATGTGCTTGTAATTGATTTATGATATATTGTGCTTTCATTTATTTAAACTCTTATTAATAGATGTTTCAAATTTAGCTTGCATATTTCCTTCATTCTTCATTACGGCCATTTCTAAAGCTGGCCTTGGCGCAATTCGCCATTCTTTACCAGCTTTTGCCCCCTTTTTAGTTCCTAATTCCAAATATATGCCATAATCAACGCCTTTATCACCGCCTCTATAGCCAAATTCCATTTCATTACTTCCCCTTACCTCATACCCTGTAGACTTGCGCAATTTACCAGTTAAATTAGCCGGAGCTTCACCAGGCGCAGATGCTCTATGCAATCTGCTTATACCTCTCACTTTCACCCGATACAAATGACCATGTTTATTCTTGTCCATAATTGATGCCTGCGTATCTTTCGTTAAATCTTTACCTATATCAAAAAAAGCCAAACGAATACCCTGCAAAGTTCTCTTGTTCATCTCTTTAATTGCTATCAATCCTCGCCTGCTTTTTGGATCAAGTATAAGCTTCATAATCAAACCTCATTAACTGGTAAAGTATCAATACCCCGCACAGTGCAACGCAATCGGTAAAATTTGTTATTTTCCTGATAATTTTGTACTCTGATTATACGTAATCGTTTATCTATAGGTGTTGAACCAAATTTAAACGGCCAAATTATTGGAAAAACATTCTCTTGTTTTCTGCCAATTTCAATAGTCAACCATTTTTCAAATGTAATATCGGGAATGTAACGAATATAAACATCATGAGTAATAACTGCCATCTCGACATTTGTTTCATCAAATTCAGCAACTCCCGTTACTGTATCAAGCATTCCCCAAACTTCACGGTTCTCAGCAAAATCTTCTAAAAAATCAACACTACTACCACTAGGCGGTATAAGTGAACGTGTAAAAATTTTCACACGTCTATTTAAAGAACCAATACAAACCCGCGTGCTTTTTCGCCTAATTTTGTCACAGACAGCCACAATCATTACCTATGTCTAATATTCTATATTGATCATATACAATCCTAGATGTGGCTGGTAAATTCTGAGTGCTAGGCACAGTTGTCACGGCAGATACACAATCACAATCGCCCCGATTTTCAAATAAAGCGGTAATATGATTTAATAGTGCTACTCGCAAATCATAAGGTATATCTTCTTCGTCAGCACCATATCCAGCTACAAATTCTATGATGATAGCTTGTTCATTCATGTCAATATCAGACGGATAAGCTTTTCCATTATTAAGAAGTATTTTAGAATAAGCAGTATCGCTAGTAATGTAGTAAAGAGAGCTATCAACTATAGTAAAAATACCATCTTTTAAGTACTCATATTTATCTAACGTTTGAAATTTTGATCTTTTAAGCTCAAAACAATCGAGAAAACAACAACGATATGTGCGAAACCCAGTATTAATAAATATTCTACGCGTATAATTTTCAGCAATTCCGGTGGCTGCTCTTATCAATAATGTCAATTCTGCATCACTTTCTGTACCATCTATCTTTAAATGGTCTTTGACGGTATCAAGCGATACCGCCAAATTCACTGGTTCTTGAATAATAATATATGGATAGGCATAAGACATAACATTTTATATTTAAACAGAACTCATTGAAACACTAACATTTGTTACAATAGCCCATTGAGTTGCTGTTTTATAACCTAACAATAGTTCACTATCAAGACTGCTAAAAGTCGCAGTATTATTAATCCCATCAAAAGTTACGCCGGCGGCAGTAGTTACAACACTACTACCACTTGTTATACTAGTTACTTTAATGTCACATAAAACGCCTTCTTCAGGTGCGGCCAAAGTCAATCCGCTAATACCAGTACCAGATTGTATTAACGCTATCCCGCTAACATCAATAGCTGCATCAGAATTATAATAAGTAACATCGTTAGCGATGATAGAATTCTTTACTTTTTTTGCAGGCATAGAATCAAAATCAATGATTATTGTTCCATTTAAGTGAACTTTATTGTCACCATCAGTGCCGCATTGATCGACATAATTTAATACATTTGCAGTCATTTTTTTACCCTCTTATTTTTTTTGTTTTTTTTATAAGTTAATTTAATACTTTTATCCTCATCAGGTTCTAACATCTTGGTTTCAGCTTCGATAACATCTTCTTTAATAATCCCATGATGAAGTAAAAGCGCAGCTTTTGCCTCAGGCAAATCTATCATCTCATCTTTAGTTAAAGATAATTGTTTTTCCCAAGGTTCAAAAGCAAACTTACAAGTTTTTAAAACTTTATACATACCAATCTCCAAATTAAGAAAGGGAGCAAATTAATGCTCCCAATTCATTACACATCAGGATCGATTACAGGTAATAATTCTGCTTTCTTCACGCAGATAGCACTAATTATTGATCCACTAGATGTACTAGTAGATATAATCTGTACCATCACATATCTTTTAGTACAAGTAATACCTAATGTAGCTAATAAATCTCCCTCTGGTGTACCGCCGGTCAATGAAATTGTAGTTTTATCTCCAATTATCTTTGATGCAGGAATATCCGCAGCATCACTTAAACCAGAATCATCCCCATCTTGTAAATTGACAGTATAAGTACCATCAACATAAGACGAACACATAAAACCAAACATAACACCACTATCATAATTAGCTGTATCAATAATAAAACCATCAGTAGTTGTATCTGTTGTTATGTTAGCATTAAATGCTAATTGCATTTCTAAATTAGATCGTAAATCTCGTTCAGGCATAATAAATCTCCTCTAATAAATAATTAAAATTACGCTTTAATTTTCATAATCTTTAAAGCATCATAGCTGGTAACATCACCACCAGTACCCTTGGTTGTATAATATCTAATCCATGGTTTATCTGTATAAACATCACGAATAACTCTGATACCTATACGATCGACTATTGTATAAGCAGTACTTAAATTACCATAAGCTAGCGCCAATGCATTGCTTGCAATATCAGGTATATCGCTCATAAATACCACTTGCTTTCCAAGCAATATCTGAGTGTCTGCATTTTTAAAGCTATTTGGATCAAGTAAATATGCTCCAGTACCAGTTTTTAACGTAGTAATGATCTCAAAAGTAGCTCGATTCATCATAAAAATAGCTCGCGATTGATAATCTTCAAGTAAGCTATTTTTAAGAGCTTTTACATCATCGCCATTTGTTAAAGTACCACTTGTAGAAGATTCTATTTGCTCAATTTTACCGCGTTCATAAGTACCCGGCGTAGTCCAAGCTGGATAAGTCAAAAATCCTCTAGGCACTTTATTGCCATCACCGGTTACAAATGCTGTATTTTCTTTTCGAATAAATTTGTTAGATATTTTCTGCTGCAACCATGCTTCAATATTAAATCCAGCATCATCCAACATTTTCTGAGTCACACGAGGATTTGCATAAATTTCCTTTGCATAAATAATTTTCTGGCTAATATCCGGAGTGCCAGTTTTTGGTCTAAGATCAGTTTCACCAACCCAACCAGCATCTAAATCCTCATCGTCAATTGGAATCTCTAAAGCATCTGAATTTATATTAGTTACAGTAGCATATTGACGAACAGGTGAGGTTTCGAATACTCGATCAATGATAGTATTCGACATTTCAGGCCTAACCCAATAACCGCCTCGCGGATCAACACCTACCTGCATATCTTTGGTAGGCATATTTTTTCGCAATCCTTTTTTAACTCCTTCCATATCATCTGCGCCAGCAAAATATTTGTTTGCCATATAATCAACGGTATAATTAACAGATTTATCTGATAAAAATGTACCATTTCTTAAATATTGCAACATTTCATGACGCACTTCTTCTTCGGCTTCTGCGTTAACACCGGCCTTTACAGATGCGGTGTTACATAATAATTTTTCTAAATTATCTTGTTTTGCTTTCAAATCTTGAACAGCCTGAAGATTGTCAGCAACATCAGTGCTGATTTTCTTAATTTGTTCTTGATCTAAAGCATCTAGACGCTCAGTATTTCTATCGGCAACATCCTGAGCTTGCTTGATTCCACTTAGCGCTTCATCAAGTTTTACTATAATTTCGTCGGACATAATTTTTACTCCTCTTCATAAGTTGATTAAGATCATTAAGTTTTTGTAAAACTAAATGATAATTATCCAGAGATGGCCTCTGTGTCGATGCAAGCAAACCTGCAAGAAATTCACAGGCCTCATTGCTAAATACACCTGACTTACTCAGGAGTTCATTGAATTCTTTTCTGCTTGTTAATGATTTGATATCATTAATGTCAAATTTCCATAACTCTTTTATTGTGTCTTCAATATCCGTTTCTTTAACTTCGCTAATTTTTGCTTTAGGATTCATCGGATTATTAACTATCGATATCTCATTTAGCTTTAAATCTTTAATGAATCGCGTACCATCTTTGCGAAGGTCCATATCTCTAATGAAATATCCAAATGATAGTTTATTTAACGCTCCTTGTTTTACCAAGGCATAAGCATCTTTACCATTTTGAGTAGCTAAATTTAATTCACCATCCATCATCCAGCGCCTACCTTGCTTTTCAACTGTTTCAATAGGTACAATACCTAAAGGAAAATCATTTATTTTATGATTATAAAAAAGCTGTACATCTTCTTTTGCTTCTCGATATTCATTAAAAGTATTATCGAATGCTTGAGCACTAAGAATATCTGCTCCCAAATCTTTGTCTTGAGTCGCAAATGCTCCTCTAAATATGCCTATTTCAGCGTTATCTTTGGTTTCAGTCTTTACTTCCAATATCTCAAATGGAATACTTTTATACTCCATTTCATTTTCTAGATCAGTATCACTTTTCCCGTGATGCTCCCAAATGCTTGAGCATACTGCAAATTTCTGAGCAGCATTCTTACCAAACTCATTATTTATTGTCTCATCTTTAAGGCAGCGAGACATAAAGTTACCTTTAGTATCTCCGGCTTTTGGCTTTGGCAATGGCATATAAAATCCTCATAAGTTAATAATATGCCATAAGCTTACAAGATAATTTTATAAAGTGCAAGACTTATCCACAGGTTATTCACAGGTTATACACAGACTTATCCACAGGAGGTGCAAAAATGATTATAAAAGATACAGGGTTATAAAATGTTTAGGATATATTTGACATGATCTGTCAACGAATTGACAAAATCTGTCAAATAGCCATCAAATAAGTAAGTTATTAATATTTAAAGAATTTTGGTAAATCAATCTACCAAAAAGTGCAAACCTATCAAAAAAGAAGCACCAAAAATAAGACCAATAAATAAAAGCAGAAAAAATACAAAAATCGGAATTATATCATGTCCTGCCTCTCTCCATATAAATAGCGATATGGTTAAAAATGGAAATGCCACTAGGAAAATGCCAAGTAATGTTTTCATAAATATTTCTCTATCCATTTTTTTACTAAAGTCTCTCCCTCTGGAGTTTTCCATGTAGCTGCAATGACCTCAGGTATTTCTAATCTTTCTAAGATATCATTATTTAAGAATAACTTTTGCGCCTCCATTCTTAAGATAGCACTAATTTGTTTTCTTCTTTCATCGGCTCGCTGCTGGTGAATAGGATTACAGATATCATCTAAGCATCTATTCAAACCATCTAATGTAATATCATCATTCATAACTTAATATGACCATTTTCTATACACCATGCTAAAAGCTGACCAGCGGCTTCGGCTGGATTTTTGTTTATAAAAGTAATAGGTAATGGTCTTTCAACGTCAAATTGATAAGGTATATATTCTATTTTAAAAAATCCTTTCTCTCCTCTAAATATCTCTTTTCTAAATAAAAAAGAACGCCGAAATTTTTTTAAATTTCCGCTACAAGCTACATGATCATCTTCAAGTTCATCTGGCAACATCTCCAAAATCTCATCGAGGGTATAGGCTGGATATAATGTAAGTTTACATCCTAATTCCATTAATGATTTGATATTTGTTTTAGGTAATAATTTCGCTTCACCATCAAACTCTGGAGAAATAACCCAAAAAAAATAAGATTTTTTAAAATCGCTTGCTATGGATATTTTTTTATCTAATTCTTTGCTTAATTCAAAGCTTGTTGTTTGCATAATTTTTTCCTGTTTCTGGTTATAATTTTTATCGGATATAGTTACTCATTTAATTAAAATATTTTATGCAATTTACACTAAAATCTTGAAAATCCTCTAATTTATAACCCTGTTTTTTTAAAAATATATCAAAATCTTTTACAAAAGAATCAAGGCAATCCCGACACAAAGACCAAGAATGATGCTCAGTATGGCCAAGTAATCGCCAAAGAATAAAATAACCCCCAACCATTTTACCAGGAAATGTCATTTTTTCACCTGTACATTCTTTCTTGCATTTATTACAAAATCTTTTTGTTGTCATAATTCACCTTTATTTCATTATGGTTAATAAATCCTCACCATACCATGCAGTACTTCCATGGCCATCAATATTAATAGAATATTCCTTTGAATTTTCGTTTTCTAAATCATCATAGTCCGGGTTTTCTGGATTTCTAAACATGTGAGTATAAGTATATTCTACCGTTCCAATTACTCCGCGATCAAAATGACTCATCCATGGAGGCATTTCATTGCTTATAAATACCCTAGTTCCAGGTGGATATTTTTGACCTTTTGGAATTGATTTTGATTTCATTTCTAATAAACATCTATTGTCATAAGCTTTTGCCGCTTCTTCTTGCTGCTGTCTTATTTCATTATTCATAATTTTACCTCACTATCTCCGGTAATATTTCTTTTCTCCAAATGCACAAAAATAATTAAGATCAGTTTTAGCATTAACAATCGAAGGATTCCATGCGCAATTTCTTTTCCATTCTACTTGACCAAATTCATTTTTCATT
>Ga0307376_10006437_pt1 | contig 10388 bp, 4 predicted proteins | sample TR2MG_FD_202536 | JGI IMG/M metagenome (GOLD analysis project Ga0307376, IMG submission 202536) | Soil microbial communities from Risofladan, Vaasa, Finland - TR-2 | ecosystem: Environmental > Terrestrial > Soil > Coastal area > Acid sulfate soil | place: Finland: Risofladan, Vaasa | collected...
GAATGGCAACGAGACGGTTCCATTGGTACCGTCGACCGCATTTTCCGGGGTCATGGTGACCATCTCGTAGGTATTTGTTATGCCACGCCCCTGTTCGCTAACTTCAAAAAATTTACCCCCAGTATATAGATTGACCCCAATGTTACCACTCGTCCCCAAAGTCACGGTGTATTGTGTAGAAGTCCGGCTGATAGATGACACGGTTGCATCAGCACCATTTACCGTCACTGCGGCCACGCCTTGTATGTCATATCCGAAAAGATCTCTATCAATGGTAAAGGTCGGCCCGGTAGTGGTCGGGTAGTATATCAGCTGATGGCCAAAATTCCATTGAGAAGAATCGATCCATGCCCGGTTGCTGAGCGTGTGGTGTGCGGTGGTATCAGGGTCAAATATGGTTCCTTGAACGCTTCTTACCGGGATGTCAGTATTCGGCAATGCAAAACTATTGCCCCCCGACAGGGATCTGGCGACCGGGCCGGATTCGAAGAACATATCTGGAAGATCGTTGAACCCATGCGGTCCTTGGGCATATCGTGCTGTGTATTCCACTGTGACTGCCGATGATGATCCTGCTAGAGAAGAATCTGTTTTAATCTCCAAATCGACATAGGAGGACGGCAAACTACCATAATTGAAGCTATTGGCCAAATTTATGGAAGGATCATCCCCCGAGAAGGCTTTGTCTATGCTTTGGATTGTGGATCCGGTTGGAACTGAAACACTGACCCTGACGGTATCACCAATCGTCCAGTTGCTTCCAGGCGTTCCTGACTGCTTTTCCCATACCGTCTTCGGGGCGAATGTGGCGGGCTGATCCACCTGGGCGTTCACGTACATCCGGCGCGTCCCGTCCCCGTCCACGCCGATACCTTGGCTACCAGCATAATCGGCCGCCGAGATTGAGTCGGCCTTAACCAACACAGAGCCGTAGCTTTCACCTCCCCATACTGATTTGGCCATTTTAGTTCGGGCTTTCCCAGAGATGACCTTTCTGAAGGCTTCATCACACAGCTCCTGTGAGGCCTCTGAGGCGCCGACCGTATGACGGATATCCAGAATATCATCTGCAACTATAATGTCGCTGTAGAGCCCATCAGGGCGGTCTGAGGACCATCCTGTTATGTAGTCAGCTCTGGCGTATCCTGCCCCATTGGCATTACTATCAGGGTTATAGGCCGTTGTATTCCGGCGACGGATAAGGAACATGGGTATGGCATAGGAATATCCATCTACCGTACCGAGGGTCTCAATAGAGGCATCGTCTCCCAGACCCGCACGCCACAAACCTGCATCGGTGCTCATTCTGTTGAAATTTGCCAGGCTACAATTCTGGGGAACCCCCTGTGCACCTTGGGCATACACAGCAAGAGGGTCAAATCCCTCCGGATAATACTCAGACCGAATGCTGGCCACAACCCTGATTCGGTACTGTATCTGAACCCTGAGGGATGTTTCAAAATTGACGGCCGGATCAATCAGGTCATTGGAATAGTTGGTGCCCCCATAGTTCACATTGCCATATTTGTAAATGGTGTCCGATGGGGAAATGAGCTTTCGCCATGCCTCAAGAAATACGAAGTCCACCCGGGATCCCACCGCGGGAGAAAGGGGGAGTATTATGTTGTTGTTCTCCCATGAATCCATGGCTCCGGAGGTTACAGATCCCTGCACCAGAAGCCTCCACCCGTTCACTACCGCAATGAGCTTTTCACGCCCGGTTCCGCGGTCGGTCGTGATGAGTTTGAACATGTTGGAAGAAAGGGTTGGGGAACACATGACATCCCCGGTGTAAAAGGCCAGCTCAGAGTCATTATCTCTGATGTCACCCGTTACGAGCCATCCACTGGGCATGACCGTAGCCAAGTCCAGACGGCTGTTCTCAGAAGCCACCTTATTGGAGAATGTGGCCTCGGACGAGAGAGGTGGTTTCCGTTTCTGGTAAACTACTCCCTCGAAGCTTCTGTAGTCGGAGTCCAACACTCTGGTTTGATTAGGTCCCAGATAATCTGACATTATTTTCTCCCATGCTCTGGACTTTCCAGACGAACAACGGTTCCACCGTAGAAAGTTCTGCCTTGGCCATACGAACAAGGCTTTTGATTAGACCATCATAACAATATTGAAAATCATAGAAGGTGGCCGGGTCAAAGGCCCATGTTGTTGGATACCCAGTTGCCTTTTTGAATACTTTGTCTATCTCCGAAAGAGGATGCAACGACTGAGCCATTTTTGAGACAAAGCTTTTCAAAACGAAGAAATCCTTGACAATACCTGTGACCGAATTGGCTAACAAGTCTTTCTTTGCAAAACCTTTTCTTATAAGAGATTTCGTCATGTCCGTTCTTCTGTCCGTGGACTCTGATGCTATCTCAAATTTATGGTAGTCCTCATCAAGGCTATCCATATCCCCTTTGACCTTGGCAAGATGTTTCTTGACTTCCTTAATGCCCCACATGTTATCAGGCATGCGCATTCTCATCAGGGATTCTGCCAGTTCTTTGGTCTCCTCGGTCATTGAGGTCACGGAGCGTATATCCTGTTGATATTTTTTGAGTCCTTGAAACACATCCAAGGAGGCTCTGCACTCACGAGGTTTATTCTCCACCAGTTCCTCGGGTCTATCTTCAAGGACTTTCACTTTCACAGCACGGCTTTTCTCCATGCCCTTCAGGAAATCGTCAAGAGGCTTTCCAGCTCTTTTGGACTTCCAAACTTTTACAATTCCACTCCCTATCTCGGGTACTGCTATCTTCCATAAGAGAGGAGAGGCCTTTGAAGCAAAACGAGTCGGCGTTTCTGACACCGTAAGATTGCTATTTCCCAAAAACCCCAATAACATCCTCTCGGAGGATGTTATTGTAACCATCCCAGAAGCAGTTCTTATGGCACAGAGAGGCTTGCCTCTCTCGGAAAAAAGCCCTGTCATGCCGTAATCCTTATGATGATCGAAAGCGTCATTGATGCGCTCTTGTTTATAACAGGAAAAGTTCTATAATTAATTTGAGTCCCGGAATCCGGCATATCAGTGGTATCCCCCCCAAAAAGACCCATCTCCACTATTGGGCCCACTGCCTCAGTCTCGGCAAATGTTGCTGTGAAATCCACCACGTTGGTCGGAACGGTCACATGATCCCCTGTGTCAGGATCCACGAAGGACACGTCCTCTGTTGTGAAGGCCTTTCGGGCTATCTCATTGGCCAAGGTGGTCTGGGTGTTGATCGGTGCCGGCGGGTCCTGCAGATCCCATCCGATCCCCCCAGTGCCCACCGCCAAATAGGAAATGCCCGTGTCAGGCTCATGATTATCCTTCAAGAGCCGGGCAATGAGTATGGAAGCCGAATTGACGATGATGTTCCTGGAATGGTATTCTTGGACGACTTGGCCCGTACGGGCATCACGCAAGGTCATCCAGACTTCCCCATGAAGGCCGTCCAACTTCTCATCGTACCTGTAACTGCTACCAAAACACATCTTTTCTACTGCTTTGCCTATCCATTCGAAGAAAATCATGGCCTAAAATCCTTGTGAAAAGGGGGGACGGTTAGAATATTAGAATCATATTAATTGATTATTTGACCTGATCTTTCAATGGCTTACGTCAAATGGCCAACATTTCTACCAATTCTACGGTTCTGAAGGTTCTGTCAGGTAGAAGCTCCTTAAAGGTCTTCTTTCTGAACTTAACCAGCTCATCCTCCGTGAAATCAAAGCTCAGAGGCCGGGACATGGGATTCCCGCCCCAAGCTCCCTCAGGTATGGGCACCAATGCACCCGGGAAACATTCAGGCGGGCTGAATTCATCCAAGGATAAGTCACAAAGCTCAAATACTGGCCCGGTAAAGACCCTTTCCTCTACAGCATGGGTGGTCTTGTTGAGATATCGTTTTCTGATGCCCGAACTGTAATCATCCATGAAGTTGATGTACTCAGTGGATTGTGTTGTGGCATCCATATTGACAGGGTCTGGACATGCACTCCCGAAATCAAATTCTGAATCAAACAGCCGGGCACTTACCGGGTGGCTGACGTCCACCATCTGCCTGTCAGCGATGATGTATGAGAACGACACTGAGGAGCCCGGCTGTACCGTCGCGTCTGTCACAACATTTCCCGTCACCGGATCCAAATAGGTCAGAAATGTCGAAGTTCCATCCACGGATACCTGAACGTCTGCTGTGGTAGCCAACGTTGTTGCATCATGCAGAACAGGAAGTGATGGAAAATCCACGGTGCCATACAGGTCTGTCTCTATCGGAACTGTATCGGGTAACTGGAAGATTTGTTTGGCAGTACAGTACACATGTGAACTATACGTCATTTCCCCTATTCCGAGGTCTGACCTGTCCCTGAGCATGAAATTGTACCGCAACAGGTATTCGGGGACTCTAAGGTTGGGCTCCCCTGTTACAAGCCCCGGAATGGTCACCATAACCGATGTGGTATCTGCATAATCAAAGTAGACCCATGGGTCACACTCAGATATTGGAGAAAGTTCCTCACGGAACCTGATCCTGAAACCCAACGGACTATTGTCACAAAGAGGGCTCAACGGAATGCTTTGCTCTCCATCCCCAAACTCCTTCAGCAGGAGCGAAGAATACATGAGTGGAGCGCGGTGTTGTCGAATGTTTATGAGCTTTCTGTGATTAACAAGTTGGGGGTGATAGCTGAAAGTCTCTTGGAACGTCGGTGTGCCCTCATAGAGTTCCAGCTGGGGATCCAAACCATTGTCGAGATATCGGTCATTCAGTTCGAAACTACTCGTGTCATACAGGAACTCCGGACTGAAGAACCAATTCATATGATTCAAGGCACCCTGCTGATTGGCAAGAGAAGCCCTAAATACTGGTTTCTGATAATCATTGAAGGTCAAGGTGTCGGGTGAGTTCAGCACCGAAGCATGATGAAGTTGATTGGCTCTGTAACGGTATCCTATCTTGGAAAGGTCTTCATAAGGCATTCCCCTTCTGGATACCGCAGTCTCATCACCACTTCCAAGGGCTCCGCCGGAAATCGTGGTTCCACTCCCAATAAGACTCTCGCCGTAGACTATGGTTCCATCACTTTCAATAACGCTTCCACCATCAAACACCATGGTCAGAGGACTTATCGTGTCAAAAACCCTTTCAGGGTCATCAAAAATCATCGCATAACGGCTGTAACCGCCATATTTGTAGGAGAACCGGAATTCATCTCCAACATAAGGTAAACGACCGATAGAATCCAGCCAGAATGAAGTAGTATCATTCAGCCTGACATGTCCTTGGAGGGGCCTAATCTCGGTTACGGCTCCTTGGATAGAGGTGCCATCAACCGATAATGAAAGATCTGATGTATCAGCCAAACTCCCACTACCGTCCGTCATCGGAACCGAAGGCATTTGCCAAGCTGCTATTCCGTAGACCCTGTCCGTGGTGGAGTCATATACCGTTCCATCCAAAAGATAGGTGTATTCGAAACGAAATACTTCTCCGGGTATTGGGTAATGGGCACTCGAGTCCCAGTAGTCTCTGTTGGAAACAAGATCGAGCTGTCCGGTGCTGGAATCCAAAGAAGAGACTGAATTGGTCATAGAGGTACCGTCAAAGGTAACCTCTGGTGTTGGTGTTACCGGAACATTCTCCAACATAAAAGAGAATGAACTACCAAGTAGCCACGGGTCCGTGACGTCATCATCCTGCCACGACAGTCTCGGGGATTGCATCCTTTCCGAGAGAGTTGTAGAAAAGGTTTTATTTATAACTGGAAAGTCTCGGCATGACCTCCTCAGATCCTCATAATACGGAAACAGAAGGTCAGAAACCCATCGGTCACATAAAGTTGTCTCAGAAGACCTGACCTGAAGGGGAAATCTCCCCTTAGAGTCCATTTCCTTTTTGACGAACTCTTGGAAAATCGGCTTGCGGAAGGTGCTCCGGTAGAACCTATCAAAACCTGTCCCTATGGACGGATATAGATACCAGAATTGGAAATCACCTGGTATCCTCAAGGCATTCAAACTGACATACATCCCTATCCGGAGATCTTCAAAGAAGAGTTGGCCCCCATTGGTGTCGAAGAACAGAGTTCCAGTTTCCGGATCCGGGTCGGTGATGACAAGAGTGTTATCTTCAAGGTAGAATATTTTGTCATCTTCATGGATGGTACCAATACGACCTGACGCACCCTCTTGGACGGAGACAAAGACTTGAAGTGCAAGGACAACCTTTTCAGAGAATGGAATGACATCATACACGGGGACACATCCACCTCCGGTATCACCATATATGATATCAACCACTTTGTTGATATCAATGGTGTCTGCCCATATGATTCGAGTGTCATACAGGACATGAGCCGGCTTGACCAGTTTCACGAAGAAATCGAGCTGGTCTACCAATGTAGCAACGTTGATGCCTTGGAAATAGGCTTCTTCTACGGTCATCTCAAGGAGCATCATGTTGCCGTCGGACACGTCATAGGCGCTGTTGGGCTTTCGAGCCTCTTTGTACAGTTCCTTAATCCGAACCTGTGGACCCACAAGGTTCTTGATGGTGTCTTCTATGTTTTTGACCCCACTACCTTTTAAATAAGCATCCTTAAGGTTTATCAGGTATTTGCGGAAGGACTCGTCGCTATAGCTGACAGGGGCTATCCTGTTACCCAGAAAAAGTCTTTCTCCAAGGATTTGTTGGAGATATTCTGGCCGGGTCTGGGTGTATTGCTTATCAGCACTGATGGCATCAGAGGAGTACCAAATTCGGGAAAATTCCCGGGACAGGATCCGGAAAAGATCTGCCAAATTTGTGCTGGTACTTGGGGGATAATTGCTCGGAATCAGGCCATACAGGGCATTGACAAGAATGCTCGTACGACTGTACAGGTTCTGCCTGAACGCCTTATTGTCCGGAAATCTCCGGCGACCCAATGATTCCTGATCGGGGGTCAGATTCGCCAACTTTTATACCACTTTCGAGTAAGATTCAATCTGCACTGTACCATCCGAGTTATGGAACGTGAAAGCACCCACCGCTCTGGAGGTAGAAGATGGCACCGCCGGACTTGGATATGCCAATGTCCCCAAAGATGAAGCCATAGTTGAGTCATAACTTGTCATGTCCACTGCAGCGGAGTCGGAGTAATACGACATGGACAACACCACCCGCTGATAGTTCCCAGGAAGACCGTAGAGCCCTGTAAGATACGGATATCTTATTCGGGTTCCATCAAACTTCGCTATGTCTGTCCCGAATTGTACGGTACCCGGTCCGACTATTACCGTGGCAGAAGAAGCATCCACGGTAATCTGAAGAGGTTCTCTTGGATTAGTCGTCAACATTCTGGTCAAATCCTCGTAAGGGGTTTGTACGGCAGCCTGTACAGGCATGCCACGTAGTTTGAATCATTTTCGAACCCGGTAATATTCTGGGTATTGATATGATCGTTTCTTGAAAACACCACCATGACATATTCTCCTCTGACAAGTCTCGCATCAGAGCATTCTTGGACGAGGCACAGCATGGGTGTGTATATCTTTCTCGGCACGCTCTGAGTCAGGCCTTCCGCCTGCAAAGTGAACTCTCTCGAGCATACACTGTAATACCACCGGTCAAGATTATCCTTTAACGGATTGCTCAAGGTGAGCTGGGATCCAAGGCTCCCAGGTATCACAGGGGGACGTTCAGCATATCCTGAATCCACTTGAAAATTCGGGAACATCAAAGGAATCTGGTTATTGAACACATCGTCATTGGATATGTTCGTATCATTCACAGCAATATGCTCGATAGGATTTTGATAGGGCACTCCGGTGCCACCCCCTCCAGTCCCCATATTTGAGATGGAAATGTGCGGGGGCAGGAAAATGGGTTGCAAAGTCACCGAATCAGGGGGAGAGTCAACAGCCTGTTGCGGATTCCGTGTGTATGAGATGAATAAGCTGTCGGTGTTTTCATTCTGATATGTCAGAGTATTCTCCCTCAAATAGGCTTGTACTGTAATGACACCTGTTGGTCTTGATATTGTTAGAGAGACATTAGTAGTATCCAAACCCGATACCTCAGCCGGATATATTTGATAGTTATCGGTAGTGTCCCCCGCCCAACAAAAGTGCTGAATGGGACTGGTCAGTGTATCTATCGAGGCTATTCCGTAATATGCCGACGCATCCAGTTGAAAAACACCCCCCGTCAAAGTACCCGACACTTCCACTGATTTACAAAAATTCCGAATGCTCTTATCACCTGGGTGGAAGTTCACGGCAGTTCCGTTGTATATGCCTGATGATGGACTAACAGAAGCCACCACTTCAACAATATTGTCCTGAACGAATTCATAGCCGGTAACCGCTGTAACAGTAGAATCTCCATTAGGATAAGTCTGATTGGACAACTTATGAGAAAATCCTCCTCCTACATTGTTAACATTGTTCACGGCAATAATGTTATAGATATGGGTCGCATCAACAGGCGTCGTCGGAATGGCCAAATTGGCTCCTGTCGTAGGAACCTGCATGAACATATGAAGTTCCAAAGGTGAACCACGGTGTCTCTGATCCTCGTTACCATTCTCGTCAAAAGGATAGGCCGTGACATAGTTGCGATAATCAGGGATTCCTGAATCCCACTCGTCTATGACCCTTGACGAGTCTTCGTTGACCCCGTTATAGTACACGGAAGATACCGACCCCCTGTTTTCCACCAAATAAGGATTGGCAGGGACATAGGTAAGCCCCGAAGCTGAAAGGTCCACCCAAGCATAGGAGAATTGATAATTGGTACCCACCACATCGGTACCCTTTAATCCCGGTCCATATATGAATTTCACGGTTGATGTTCCCAGACCTTCGAAATATCCTGGAAGGGGTTTCCACGCATAATTATCCCCCGCCACCTTACTTTGATATACTGCCTGGAAATAGGTCGGATCATTGGGGAAATAGCCTGACGATGTAATAGGCGAAGGAAGAGTATATTCAGTATTGGCAGGATCGGGTGGAGCATATGCCGGATCATAAGCATATCCAGTTATGAGATTTACAGCAGAGGATACTCTTCCGGCCGGAGCATCAGCCAAGGTTGCATTAGGCAACAAGGTGCCACCCGCCGTTCCACCGATCCGGTCTATTTGGAGAATCTCACTTCCATAAACATCACCTGTATCTCCTCGAGCAAGCCTTGTTCTAAGAGAATTATTCAGGAGCTTATCATAAGCATTTTCCATTAAGGTTGTCTCAGACGGGATGAGAATTTGATGCCTGACATCCAAAATGTCTGAGGGCACAATCATTTCAGAAGTCAGGAAATCGGGTCTGAGAGCATCAAGTTGATCTGCATATGAACCATTCGGATTGGTGATCATGTTCCAAGCAGTAGAATTTCTTTGTGCCACGAAAAACATAGGGATGGCATAGCAATAACCATCAACGGTATTAAGGCATTGTGCCCTCCATAGACCAAAGTCTCCAGATACTGAACCCATGTTTTCATAACCAAAGGAGCCACTCTCGTTTGGCCCAATTCCGAGCACATTACTGGATAGACCAGAGTCTGGGGCTAATTCCGGATCCACATCCTTTTCTATTCGGATACGATACTGAACCTGAACACGTTTGGTGGTTTCCACTGCTGCATCAGGATGAATGATGTTATCAAACAGGAAAACATCCGTGTTCACATTACCTTCCTTATAAACACGTTGCATTTCTCTGACAACAACATCTGATTGTTGTTCTGCCCATGTTGATTCAGTATCCGTTCCGTTTTCAGTACGTCGGATGACGGAGAAATTACCCACAGCCCACCCTTTATCCAGATTGGAAAAGAAGATAGCGTTCAAATCATAGCCTGTCAGGGATTCCTGTGGCATCCATGTCTGTCCAATGTCTTCTGTTCTGAGAATCATCCCATTTTGACCGACGATCCATCCCCAGCCTGAAAACACTGCACTGTTATTCTTGTACCAATAGGATATTTTGACGGTTTTTCCCACTGCTGGAGCTTCTTTCAAGGTTATGCTTCCAGTAGAACCATTCATGCTATCCACCACAACCTCATCTCCGTCAACAGTGACCGTAACATAGCTGGGATCACTTGTTGTGGTTCCTCTGCCATCTCCTACGGTTATTGGAGAGCACTCTGTGGTAAACATTTTGTTGGTGCCATCAAAAAAAGAAGTGACCTCTTCTGCCGGCACATACAAATCCACTGCCGGGAACATGATTACATCATGCAGGTCGTTGGTCGTCGTGGTGTATTGAATTCCATCAAAGACGTTCCCGCTCTGCAATACCCAAGATTCACCCCCATCAGAGGTTCTGAGGATTGTCCCGTTATCTCCAACTGCAAACCCATAGTTGAGGTCATAGAAATAGATGGAATTGAGATTTTCAGTGGTACCACTGGGAA
>Ga0307376_10006440_pt1 | contig 10379 bp, 12 predicted proteins | sample TR2MG_FD_202536 | JGI IMG/M metagenome (GOLD analysis project Ga0307376, IMG submission 202536) | Soil microbial communities from Risofladan, Vaasa, Finland - TR-2 | ecosystem: Environmental > Terrestrial > Soil > Coastal area > Acid sulfate soil | place: Finland: Risofladan, Vaasa | collected...
GCTATAGCCCATAATACGTCCGTAGATCGCATTGCTTATTAAGTAATCTTTAAGATCTAATATCTCTCTTCCCAATTCGGAGCATTCAACTATATTTTTATCTGAGGCAAAGAATAACTCTGTACATTGAGGATCACCCTTCAACACAAGTTTTAAGAAGTGTTCTGCGCTGTAGATTTTAACATCTCCGTCCATTTCCTTACATTCAAACTTTTTTACACCGATTAAATAGGATAATGGAGGAAATACAAATCCACGGAGGTCGTAATCAGACACCGGAGTGGACATGCCATAGAGATGACTGCCAGATTCACATAAGAAATCTGGCTTTGATAATGCTTTATTTAATAGTTGTTCATCATTCACTTTTGTTCTTCTTCATCTTAAAAATACTACTTTTTTCTATTCCACGAAAATGATTATATCTGTTTTACTTTCACTTTCAAACTATTTTTAGATAAAAATTAAATTTTTAACCAAATATCTGCTCAATATCAGGTATTTCATCATCTAGCATTTCAAGACAAAGTATATCTTCTTCATTCCTATTCTCATCCGGATAAAGAGTAAAAACCACCTGTGTTTTCATTTCTACTTTATCATACCTTAATTCTGAGTCTCTTATATTATTTTCTATTGTAGGTGCATCAATAAGCTCTGTAGCAAAAACGACATTCTTTTTACCAAACTGAACTTTATTAAGAATCGAATAAATATCTTCCATACGTATTCTCTTTCTTGTCTTTCTCTTAAGTGTTTTCTTATTCTTAAGTGTTTTTTTAAGTATTTTCTTATTTTTTGTAAGTGTTTTCTTATTAGAAACCTTTTTCTTAACAGTTTTCTTATTAGAAACCTTTTTCTTAACAGTTTTCTTATTAGAAACCTTTTTCTTAACAGTTTTCTTATTAGAAACCTTTTTCTTAACAGTCTTCTTATTTTTAGATTTTACTACTTTCTTTTTCACTTTTGTAGTCTTTTTTTGACTTTTTTCCATTTAGCTCCCTAGCCCTTCACAGTTATCGGATCTCGCTTTCATCTTTTCATCCATAGCCATTTCATCTAATTTCTCTCTTGCTGGACTTTTTTTCATACAAACATACCCTATTTGAGACAAAGCTATATAACGACAAGTTTCTTCTGCTTGTTCTATTTTGCAAACAGAGTTTAAATGAGCTTTTGGTATTTTTCTTTTCTCATCTAGTAAATACTCACCTAACTGATTATTAAAATCTACCCCGTACATTATATTTTAAAAATCTCCAAATATTTTTTTCTATTTCTTTTTTTAAGTTTTAACTGTTTTATAACCTTTGACAATTCTTGTCTTGGCCATAATTTATTCTTACTACAATTATAAATCGGAATAGGAGAATTTTCTCTTAACCAATACATCGCATCCATGCACATACTTAAAGTATATGATTTATGATCTTTATTCTTCCCGTAAAAATCTGTTTTCTTTCCTGGCCCATATCTGCAATCAGTTCCTAACAGAACAAGATTAGAACAGCCTAAATTAATAGCAACCTGAGCAGCCAATGCCGTGGTATTTCCAGTTCCATATAAACTCTTCATATCTTCTATGATTCTGAATCCTCTTTCTTTTACCGTGAAATTAAGAAAACAACCTTTTGGATCACCGATATCGCTACAAATTTTTATTGCTTTTTGTTTAATAATATTATTTTTTTCAGTAATCCACATTTGTATATCTTGCCATATTAAAACTGTAGGGTCATAAATATAAAATATTCTATTAACTCCTATCGTAAAATATGGATTCAAAAGTTCTAAATCTTCATAGGCTATACTTGGAGAATTTCCCAATATAAAAGCAGTTTCTCCTCTTAATAAATTATTCCATGATTGAAGTGGTTTATATTTTACATTATCATTTAACTTAGAATAATTTAACGGAAGTATAGAAGATCGTATTTTTCCTCTTTTTTTATTTATCTTAATTACAGGAGATACATACTTAATCTTCTTTACTTTTTGTGTCTTCTTCTTTTTTTTTCCTTTTGCAGAAATTTTTAATTTGGGTTTTGTTATTTTTTTTCGATTAAAATGCATTATTCATTTTCTTTTAAAACAACAGATAAGTTACTTAAACTTTCTAATATCTGATACTATTTGAATAGATGGCCTAACAGTCTCTAATCTATAACCATTTCCATCTAAAATTTCCCTGTAACTCAATGTGTGTAAATCTGTGAATCCATCAGAAAATTCTATTTCTCTTCCATTTACCCTTATTGATCGGTAAGTCGTTCTGCTTGTTTCCAATGGCATGTCTTTACGTTCTATAGATAAAAACCATTTAACATTGGCTCTTTTTAATTTTAAACTACCTGCTGCCCTTCTCTTGTCATGGATATGAACAATATTCTCTTTAACATCTCCGAATATCCATACTAACATATCGAAAAAATGAACTCCTATATTCGTTGCAATTCCTCCCGATTTCTCCATGTCTCCTTTCCAAGAAACATCATACCATTTACCTCTTGATGTTATATATGTTAAATCTACTTCAAATATCTCATTAGGACTTGTTTTAATTTCTTTTTTTAACTCGATTATGGATGGATGAAGGCGTAGCTGAAGAATCGTATTTATCTTGCCTTCGCTTTCATTTTCTATTTTTTGTAATGCATCTATGTTCCACGGATTAATAACCAACGGTTTCTCGCAAATAACATTGGCGCCGATCCTAAGACCGAATCTTACATGAGCATCATGTAAATAGTTTGGAGAACAAATAGAAACATAATCTACCTTATTATTCTTTCCTCTTAATTTTTCTAAATGACGATCAAATCTTTCAAATTCTGTAAAAAAAGAACATTCAGGAAAATAAGAATCTAATAACCCTACTGAATCATGTTTATCTAAAGCTGCTATTAAAATATTCCCTGTATCTTTTATGGCTTTTAAATGTCGAGGAGCGATATACCCTCCAGCTCCTATTAAAGCAAATTTTTTCACACCATGTCTTTCAAACTTTTAATAATCTTTTCACAACAATCCTTATTAAGATAAAAATCTTTTTTTCTATCGGTATGCCTATCTTTTAAAAACTTATGATTTAAACCCAATATCGCATATCCCTCTGCTACAACTTCATCCCACTCTGTTTCTTCAAGAGGTATAATACATTTTTTCCCGAAGAAAGGACTAATCTTTATTACTCCCCCACTATCTGTTATTATTCCCCCACAAGAATTCAATAAAGATACCATCTTTCCATAAGAAAGTGGATCATAAATAATAATGTTCTCAGGAATTGAAAGATTATTCTCTTTAATAATCTTTTTTGTTCTATGGTGAATAGAAAAAATAATAGCTTCTTTTGTCTCTTCACAAAACTTAAAAATATTTTTGATTCTTTCTTTAGAAAGATTTTCCTGACGATGTATCGTCATTAATAAAAAATCGTCATAACAAACATTTTTTTTATTCAACTGATTGAGTAAGATATACTCTAAATCTCCAACATAAACCGGATTCCTGACATTTGAATTATCTTTTTCTCTAGACGTAAAATGAATATCTGTTAAATCATCGATAACTATTCTATTGATTTCTTCAGGCCTTTGCCGATTATTGCATCTAATCCCAGCTTCTATATGCCCTGAAGGAATCCCCATCTTATTAGCCACCAATGAAGAACATAAAGTAGTATTGGTATCTCCTAAAACTAATACAACATCAGGCATTTCTTCTTCAAAACAATTATATATTTTCCTTATTCCATCACTAATAAAATCTTTTTCTGTTTCATTGCAAATTTTAAGATTATGATTAATTTCTAAATTAAATTCATTTATAAAGACCGATGATACATTAGAAGAATAATGTTGCAATGTATCTACAAATATATTATTTATATTATTATTTTTACAATAATCATAAAAAGGTTTTAATTTTATATATTGAGGTCTTGTCCCAATAATCGTTATTATCTTCAATTCTCATCCGTCATATATAATTCATGCCAATCATATTTGTATCTTTTATCGCAAACTTCGCAATACCATTTTCTTTTTATCATCCTACTTAATTTATTTCCACACTTGCATATCCACCCTTTTCTTTTTGCTGGATTGCCATAGCACATAGAGTAAGAAACAACGTCCTTAGTTATAACAGAACCTGCCCCTATAAAAGAATATCTGCCTATATCATTACCGCAAATTATGGTTGAGTTGGCTCCGATAGAGGAACCTTCTTTAACAATGGTTTTTTTAAATTTATCTTTCCTTTCTATAAAAGACCTAGGATTGATTACATTAGTAAACACAACAGAAGGACCGATAAAAACGTTGTCTTCGACAATAACTCCTTTGTAGATACTTACATTATTCTGTATTTTTACATTGTCTCCAATAATTACTCCATCAGCGATATTTACATTTTGACCTATCACGCAATTTTTACCAACCTTAGCTCCACTTTGAATATGAGAAAAATGCCATACCCTAGTCCCTACTCCTATCTCTGCCCCTTCGTCAACATAGGAAGAGTCATGTAAATACCAATTTTTATTTTCCATCCTTTTTCCCTTTATATAAGTCCTACTCCCACTTTGAATTTCGGACGCCATATCCCATAAGAATCTTTTTTAAAAAATTCAGGATTGTACCATGTATCAACAACCTCCCAAAATTCCCTAACACTCATGCCAATAAAATCACAAAATATATTAACGATTCCCTGGTCTAAAACTCCGTCATGTTTTTCAACAAGAGGTATCATTTCTTCCCTAGTGGCAAGACCATATCTAATCCATTTAGACGCATAATCAGTAGCACTAGTATGTCCAAACTTAGGATATTTCATCCATGGATGAAGCAAATAACTAAGAGAATCAATTTGATCATATTGCTCAAAAGTTCCTTCTCTAGTATACTCATGAGTCAAATCATTAAACCCCATCTTCTTAGCAAACTCTCCGTTAATATGACTATTCCAAAAAGTAAAATAACTCAAATAAATAGGGTCTAATCCATAAACTTGGCACTCTTCCAAAGATGGTTGTCTAGCTGATTCCAATTCTTTTTCTGTTATTTCTCCATCTCTGAGCCACCTACTCCACTCAGGCTTAACAACATCATTAGACGCTTGCATCATCGCTGAAGGAGTCTCTTCATCAAATTCCCCTCCATAAGTATAATTAATATCTTCTCCATAAACCAACAAATGTAGCCCAAGTTTCATAGTCATCCGATATGGATAAGCATAAATCAAAGAATCTACATACCATGTGGGAGATCCTAACTCAACAAAAGCCCTCTTTGCCATTTTTCTTGCTACACTTACATTAGGAATAGCCGTAATGATATCACAACTAAAAGCATCAGAAATATTTAACAAATTTTTTCTACCTGTTTCTGTCCACTCTATATTAGATATACTTAAAAGCACAGGATTCATTCCCATAACTTCTTTCATATACCAAACCTGAAAATGAGAATCTTTCCCACCTGAAACGGCTATAGCACAATCATATCCATTCCCATATCTGCCCCTATATTTATCGCACAGAACTTCCAATTCTCTTTTGCGAGCATCCCAATCAACAAGTTTTTGTTTTTCATAATTAATACATGGAGCACATACTCCATCAACAAATTTAATTCCCGGTCTTGTGTCTGGCATTAAGCATTTCTTACAATATTTCATTTTTTACTTTCATTAAATATCTTACTAATTTTAAATCGAACTTATTATCAATATCAATTGATTTTTCATAAGGCATAACATAGGCAAAAGTATTTTGCTGATAATAATCTTTCTTTTCATAAAATATGTCCCATTTCCCCAAATATATGGCCCCATTTAAATAATGAACATTTTCAAAACATTGCCTATTTGTGCCGCATATTCCTGTGCCAAAATTTTTCATAGAAAGATCTTCTGGTAAAGAACTTGCCCACCTTATATTAATAGGGCTTTCTCCAACAGATACTATCATATCGGCTTTTTTATCTATCAATATTTTTTTTGCATTTATTATATCATTAAAATCCATTAATGGAGAGGAGGGCTGTATTAAACATACATATTCATATTTTTTATCATGTTCTTCTACATATTTTAAAGCATGTACAATCGCATCTTGAACCAAAGATTTATCAGTAGATAATTTTGCAGGCCTTATAAATGGAATTTCTGCACCATATTTTTTGGAAATATCTGCTATTTCTTTAGAATCTGTTGAAACAATAATCCTATCAAATATATTGCTTTTTCGAGCAGCATTTATAGCATAATAAATCAATGGATAACCTTCTAAATCTATTATGTTTTTATTTATGATCCCTTTAGAACCACTTCTAGCAGGAATTATACATATGTATCTTACTTTATTGACTTCATTGATAACCTGCATTTTTTACAAATCTCTAACATATTTTTATTGTCATTTACTAATAATCTATCTTTACGCAATTTGTCTCCATTCCAAATATCATAAATAGAATTTTTATATATATCTCCTACAACATTTTTTCCACCAAAAAAAGAACAACAAAAATGAACTTTCCCATCATTTCTAATAAGCAATCTCTGATAAGGTTCATAACATTCCTTCATCTCATAACCACTTTCTCTATAAGTGTCTTCCGCATACCTCTCTTTATCTCCACCAATAAATGGATTACAAAAACTAGAAGTAGAAATAAAATCAACTTTATTCTCCCAATATCCTATGTATTTTGACAGGTCAGTTAAATTAAGTTTATTTTTTGAAAAAGACATTTGAACTAACGGGAATGTGCTATTTTGTTTTTTTCTAATCTCTAAAAAATTATTTATATTATTTACAACAGTATCATAATCTGACTTTACTCTAATTTTGTTATATATTTCGGACGAAAAGGCATCAACTGAAAAAATAATTATTTTCAAACCAGAATTAATCAGTTCTTTTGATAGATTTTTCGTTAAGAGCATGGCATTAGTATGGAGAGAAGAAACAAGGATATTTTTTTCATGAACATATTTAATATATTTACAAATATCCTTCTTCAATAAAGGCTCATTAACCCCATTAAATTCAACAGAATAAAGACTATTATCTGCTCCTTCGTTTATAATTTCTCTATATTTTTCTAAAGTAATAATCTTAGATGTATCTATATTATATCCCCAATCTTTTAATGGGATACTATAAAGACAAAAATCACATTTTAAATTACAACCATAATTTAATTCAAAATTCAAATGAAGAGGATAATTTGGAACATAACCATCTTTCCCAGCATTGCTCCATTTTTCTCGATATTCTGTAATTTTAGCACCAAGATTATTTTCTAAAATCTTGTATAATTTATTCACACATGCTCTCCCATCCAAATTTTACCATTTTTGTGAGTATTTAAATTTTCCTTTTCTTCTTATTTTTAAAGTTTTATCTTTCTTTGATATTTTTTCACCCATATATTTTTCTTCTATATCCAAAATACTAGGATCATAATATTCCTCATGTACAGTCGGTGTTATTATTTGAAAATGAAATCCATATTTTTTTTTGCCATAATTATAAAGATTTTTCATAATTTTTTCATTTCTCCTGTCTTTTTCTCTGCACCAAGCATAATCCTGACCATCCGTAAAACCACTTCCATAACAATGTTGAGAATTACTTTCGCTCTTTAGATCATTCTTCGGATAAAAGGTATATCCATCCATTCCAACTACGCTTATTCTAGATGCCTTTTTAGTATATGCCCACAATATAGATACCATACCAACGCTTTTAAAATAATGATATATAGTTCTATGACTTTTAATATCAGAGCCAGGCAATCTTTTGGAAATATCGCAAGTTTTATAACTACCTTTCCAGTATTTCCTAATTAAACTTTGTTTGGTATCAGGTGGAAAAACCATAACTGATTTTTCGCTTACCTTCTTGCCGTATTTGTTCCATCTCCTCGATGACCCCCATAAATGATAATCAGGAATCAAAAAATCATTTATAGCATTACAACCTATAGTAATCACATCATTACTATCTATGAATAATTTTATTTTATCCCAATACTTTTTTAAACTTGAGCCAGAAGTCACAATTAAAACATGTTTACCTTTTATCTTTTTCATTTTAATATTTATTATCCTTATAAATTTTAATTATCATTTCTCTGAGATGCAATTACCCAATGCATGGGATAATTATGTTTTGAATTAAAATTAATCACTCTTCTAACCTCTTTTATCAAATGAATATCTAAGATATCTTTATACCTATAAAAAATACTATCAGGTGTTAGATAAGCTCGAGTATGTAAAGTATCATGAATTGTCGGAACAGAAAAAAACACCCAAGTACCAGGGCTTATTTTAGACAAAAATTCTTTATCCCAATTTATATGTTCAAAAACCTGCAATGCTATCACACAATCATATCTACTTAATTTAAATTCTGACAAATCTTTAAAACTTTTCTTTTTAATACTAATCCTAGTAGGACCTTCTACTGTGAACCTTTTTTTAATTTTTTTAACCATAGGATTAGAATTTTCATAAAACGTATAACTTTTTGGACTAAACTTATTAATATACATTTCAGCAAACTGCCCAGTCCCTGCTCCCACCTCCAATACATTAATAAAATCTTTATAGTACTTCTTACATAATTTTAGAATATCAAAATAATATTTTCTTTTCTTATTCCTAAAATTCTTAGTATCATATAGCTTATTATTTACATTATTTTTTTCATTTTTGGGATATTCTTTAGATATCAAAACTCCCTCTCTATTCACATAAAATTCTCCGCTAGCAATAGTTTTATTAATAAATCTTTGCCTATGCTTATCAACTTTAAAATTTGTTTTATAATCAAATTTCTTTTCATAATTAAATTTCATACAAGACCTCGCTTCCCCCATTTCTCATAAAAACTTTTAATTTCTTCTTCGCTATAAAAATGCTTAACGTATTTAGAAGAATAATAATATTTTAATACTTCATCGGGGATAACAATGTCTTTAATAAATTCTTGATAATGATAATACCTATTTTTAGACTTAGTTCTCCTCGATCTGACATCTTTTAATCTAAAATTGTCTATATCTAAAAAGTTATTTATATTTTCTTCAATATTATCGAACATAACTTCATATTTTAATAATAAAATTTTTACTTTCTCATTTTTATATATATTATATCCTTTTTCATTGTCAAAAGGAATTTTATATACATCAATGCCTAAACTATTTTTCATTTCTATATCAAAAAAATTCAAAGGAAACTGAAGATAATACGATTTGGCTCTGTCTAATATATTATTATTCTTAAAAACAGATTTATAATTTTTTATAGTATTCAGAAACTTCTTTTTAAGATCTTCTATGGGAATAACTTTATCATTACTTCTTCTTCCTTTCACTCTCTTAATTGATTTTTTACGAATCCCTTCTAATGAAAAATACATAAAAAAATAAGAAATTATTACAGAAATAGGATCTCTAACCACAGTAATAACAAAATATGTTTTTTTAGAATTTTCTTTTATCATGTTATCTACAAATAAGAAAGCCTCATATCTATGATCCATAATTCTTTTAAAATCAAGGGGCAACTTTTTGCTACTTGCATATTCTTTTATTTCTCTTATCTCTTTCTTGTTCAGATAATGAGTATGAAATACTTTAAGTTCTTGATTGTTAAAAGAATTATATATTAGAGAAGACCCGACCCTCCCCATCTGATATACTATTACATATTTTCTATCCATATATTTAAAACTCCGATCTCATTACTTCTTTAACTTTCTCTTCTAAAAAAACAGCATCTGTTCCAATCGCTATCATATTATATCCCACTGACTTTACAAATTTAACCTTTTCCAAATCTTGTCTAACTATATGAATGCCCATAGGAATAGAATGAGTATGCGATTTAGAAATATAAGTAGTCAATGCTTTTTGATATTTTTCATTTTCAAAATCTCCTGGCACTCCCAAAGACCCAGACAAATCATAAGGACCGACAAACGTTCCATCTATCCCAGGAATAGACAAAATATAATTCAATTCATTTATGGCATTAATATGTTCTATTTGAACGATTATCGATATTTCATCATTAGCTTTTTTGACATAATCATCAAAATCAGCACCATATAAATTAGCACGACTATAACCAAAACTTCTATTTCCAAATGGAGGATACAATGCCTCCGACACTGCTTCAGATGCCTCCTGCCCACTATTAACCATAGGGATCACCAAACCCTTAGCTCCAGCATCCAAAGACCTATGAATCCATATATAGTCATTCTTTGGTATCCTGACAATAGGAGTAATGTCACAGCTCTCGATAGTTCTAATCAAATTAGTCATAGATTCAATGCCAATTGCTCCATG
>Ga0307376_10006441_pt1 | contig 10379 bp, 7 predicted proteins | sample TR2MG_FD_202536 | JGI IMG/M metagenome (GOLD analysis project Ga0307376, IMG submission 202536) | Soil microbial communities from Risofladan, Vaasa, Finland - TR-2 | ecosystem: Environmental > Terrestrial > Soil > Coastal area > Acid sulfate soil | place: Finland: Risofladan, Vaasa | collected...
ACTCTATAATGGGCTAAGAGGCGACAATGGCACGGAGTACTACGCGATTCATATGCAGCTCCTGTGAGCACCAGGAACCGAAGTGGCTCGGTCGATGCCCGGTATGTGGCGAGTGGAATACATTCGTTGAAGAGGCCGTGAAGAAGGGCGGAGCGTCCGGTAGCGCAAAACGATCGACGTCGGCGGCTTCCGCGTCGAAGCGACAGATAATCGACATGCAGAGCATTGAGTCAGGTGAGCAGAAGCGATGGCTCACCGACCTCCAGGAACTCGACCGAGTGCTTGGCGGCGGCATGGTCCCCGGTTCGACGGTACTCATCGGCGGTGAGCCGGGAATCGGGAAGTCGACTCTCATGATACAGACCGCCTCCTGCGCGCAGACCCCGGGTCCCTGTCTCTACGTAGCGGGCGAAGAGTCCCCGGGGCAGCTGAAGAGCCGCGCGGAACGACTCGGCATCGCAAATGCGGCTATCAAGATTGTCACGACAACTGAGCTTGAACCGCTGCTGCGGCTTCTCGACGAGGTCAGACCGTCGCTGGTCATCGTCGATTCGATTCAGACTATCTACTCCCGCGAGGCAGGTGACATTCCGGGGACGGTGAACCAGATCAAGTACTGCGCACTGGAGCTTGCAGAGTGGGCTCGGGAGACTCTGGGAACAGTCTTCCTGGTTGCCCACATCACGAAAGAGGGCAACATCGCCGGCCCGAAGGTACTCGAACACATGGTCGATGCCGTCCTTTACTTCGATCAGTCGGATGGTGATACTCGTTTCCTTCGCGCAACGAAGAACCGCTTCGGCCCGACCGACGAAGTGGGTATCTTCACGATGCAGAGTCGCGGGCTCATTCAGGTCACCGACCCCTCATCACTCTTCCTGGTGCGTCGGTCCGGCGATCTACCGGCGGGCGTCGTAGTTGCACCGGTGTACGAGGGCAGCCGAATCCTGCTCGTCGAAATCCAGGCGCTGACGGTACCGGCAAAGGGAGGCATATCCCGCGTCTTCTCCGAACGGGTTGACTCAGGCCGTGTCTCCCGCCTCTCCGCAATTCTCGAGAAACATGTCGGGGTGAGATTTTCTGATCAGGATATGTACGTGAATGTAGCTGGCGGTATCCGGCTCACCGAAGTTGGAATCGAGCTTCCGCTCGCGCTCGCGCTTCATTCGGCGCGCACGGGCATATCGCTCGGAAGACTGACGACTGCCACCGGGGAATTGAGCCTTGCCGGTGAGGTGCGGCCGGTCTCCTCACTGCGCCGTCGCATCCGCGCAGCGCAGGAGATGGGTTACAGCCGCTGTGTCGGTCCTGCCGGCGTGCGGGAGGAGGAAGAAGCGGAAGAGACGTGGGTACGGGTTTCAAACATCAGCGAAGCGATTCGCGCGGCATTTGGCGAGACCGCTGGTCGGCCTACTTCGCAAGCAGAGCGGTGAGGAAGGGTATTCCGACAAAGGTGCCAATTGCGCTCCCGACCGAAGACAGGAAGAAAACCAGCAAAATGTGCGTAATCCGATTCTTGAAAAACCCGCGGACTGAGCCGATCTGCTCCTGGAGCATCTCAACATCCTGCACACGCGGTTTGCGGATGACCGCTTCGAGCAACCCCGTTACGAGGCCGACACCGATTGTCGGATTCAGCGATGTCAGAGGAGAAGCGACAAAGGCGACGAGGATGGTGAGCGGATGCGCAAGAGCGACAAGCGCGCCGAGGGCCGAAAGCGTTCCGTGCACCAGTACCCACAGGAGCGCCATGTGCAGCGTCATCTGCCATCCGGCGCGGAAGAACCCGAGCACGAGGAGCCCGGCAACCAGAACCGGAATTGCCCACGGCAGCACGCGCGAGATCCTTCGACGCGGGGGAACGCTGCTGATGTCGGTGAGATTTCCGTCGACCTGTCCGGCCGACAGTTGTTCGATCCACCGCACGATCCCGGGAACGTGACCGGCACCCACCACGGCGACGACTCGCTCCTCCGTTGTTTCGAATATCCGCGTAGCAAGGTAGCGATCACGTTCGTCGATGAGCACCTCTTTTACCGCGGGAAGGTAGCCGGCAAGCTCCTCCATCATTCCTTCCAGCGCACTCTTCTGCTTCAGTGCTTCGATCTCCGCTTCACTCAGCTTTTCGCTGGTGAAGACAGAGCTCAGGAGCGCGGCAAGCATCTTGTTCTTGCCCCACAGCGATGACTTTGTCCAGGCGCGTCGAAGGGTGACCTGAATATCCCGGTCGCACAGGGAGACGGGAATACTGAGACTTTCGGCGATGCGGATCGATTCGATCATCTCCTCGCCCGGACGCACACCCAGGTCGAGGCCCATCCGCTTCTGGAACGAAGAGAGCACGAGGTTCCCGAGCAGGAGGAAGCCCTTTCGCTGCCGGATGACCTGATAAATGTTGACTCCCGACCAGCTTTCACCCTGCACTATCGACTGGTAGCGTGCGTCATCAATCTCGACACAGACCCGCCCCGGGCTCTCTTCGTGAATGACTCGCGAAACTTCAGTGACGCTTTCACGCGACACATGCGCGGTACCGACAAGGATTATCTCCCGATTGCCGATGCGCACCCGGGTCACAGTCTCGTTTGTAGTCTCCATATATCCTCTGTTTATAGTTCTCGGCCCATTGCGCGAAGGAACCGGTTTCTGAGGCTCTGCTCACCAGGGAACAGATCCAGCGGAATGCTGCCACCGCCCATGTGTACATGACCGCCGCCTGAACCAATGCCTGCAAGCGCCCGCCGAATCACGACATCCGCAGGCCGCGCGTTGTCCTCGCTGCGGACCGACAGCCGGTAGGCGTCCCGATCCGGTTCAAGGACGACGACAAAGTGAATCTCGCGAAGGCCGAGAAAGAAGTCTGCGACGAGCGCCATGACTTCGGGAGTACTCTCCTTCTGCAGCGGCACGAAACAGAAGTCATCGGCAACGACGCAGGAGTTGATCGCTTCGCGAAAGACACCCAGATCGTTCAGTGAAAGTGAACTCTTGAGCAGGCGGCTTCCGGTCTCCCAGTCCCCCCGGAAGAACAGGTTCGAGAATGCTTCCAGATCAACCGGCGACACACCGCGGGTCATGAACGCCGTGTCCATCATAATCCCCATCAGCAGCATTGTCGCTGCATTCCGCGGTATTTCGGCGTTCACATCGCGATAGTATTCCTGAATTATCGTGGAACACGCGCCATATTCGGGCCGGATGTCGTGGTAGGGCGTGTTCGGTTCGTCCGGGGGCTCATGGTGATCGATAACACCGATGACCCGTACCGGCAATCCGGTGACATTGCGGTTTCCCGCAAACCCGTCGACCAGTATGAGCTGGGAACCCTCGGAAATCGTCATATCGCTCACCGCAGTGATCGGAATTTCAAGAAGTCTGATAGTTTGGTCAAGCGAATTGCTCTGAATGGTACCGCCGTAACACAACCGGTTCTCGATACCGTGCTGTGACAGGAGTATTCCGAGGGCGTAGGCGCAGGCAACCGCATCGTGATCCGGAAAGTCGTGAGCCTGGATGAGCAGCTCACTGTGCGGATCGATGTAGGTGATCAGCTCCTCGATCCCTTTCATTTTTTGGCGGCTTCCTGACCCCGGAGAATCCAGTCTGCAAGTCTGCTTTCAATGAGCTGCGGAAAACTCTGTTTGGGCACTTCGAGCAGAACTGTCTGCGCAAGGTCCTTCTGGCCATTCAAATCGTACTGAGCACCGAGGAAAAAGAGCATCTTCGCTTTCAGCAGATGGTCCTTCAGATCCATTGTCTGCCGGAAGACGCCGCTATCGTTATGAGGGTCAAGGTAGAAGCGCGCCATGGAGTAGTAGAGTGGATCTTGAGAGATCTTTGATATTACGCTCTCCAGGTAGCCGCGTGCCAGTTTTTCGTCGCCGTTGTATTTGTAGGCGAGTGCTGCAATGAGCGGATAGGCGAAGTCCGTTGGCACTGAGTCAAAAGCCTTCCTGAACATTTCGGCTGCCCTGTTCCACTGTCGATTCTCAAGATAGAGCGTCCCCGCCAGACTGTAGACCGGATAGTAGTCCGGACGCAAGGAGAGTGCCCTCAGATAGTCGGAGAGTGCTTCCGCCTTTTTCCCCAGTCGATCATAGACCTGACCGCGGTATACATAGGTCAGAAAGACCTGCGGATCAAGAACGATGGCTTTCGTGAAATCCGAAACCGCGCCCGCGGGATTCCCGGCGCGCGCCCGAATCCGACCGCGATCGATGTAGTGCCAGGGTGAGGTCGGGTCGAGCTTGACCGCCTCGTTCAGGTCTTTTTCCGCGGCTGCAAAGTTCCCATTGTCCGCCCGTTCGCGACCGCGGTTAACGTAGGCAAAGCTGAAGCCGGGCGCCACCTCGATCGCTTTCGACAGCACCTTGTCAGCGTTGTTCAGCTCTCCCTGGTACATATATGCGGTACCAAGCCCCACGAGGGCGACCACGTTGTTCGGATCGTTCTTCAGACTCTCCTGAAAAGAGTGCATTGCGCGGCTGTACTGCTGGCTCTCAAGGTCGAGTTCACCGAGGGATGCGTGCGCGCTCGAGTTGTCCGGTGAAACGGCAATCACCTTCTGCAGCAGCGACTGCTGCTTCGCGGTGTCTCCGAGACCACCTGCGGCAAGCGCGAGATCGTAGGTAGCCTGAATGTTTCCGGGGTCGGAAGAAAGGATCCGCTCGAGCACAGCCTGAGCTTCCTTGAAACGCTGCGCCGACAGATACAGATTCGCGAGGAAGAACTGCGACTTCGCATCCTTCGGATCGGACAAGCCGGCTTCAATAAAGGTTGCGATAGCCTTATCTGGCTCGCCCTGCTTGACGTATTCGGTGATCTTTTCGTAGGCGCGCTGTTCCCGAGTCGCTGCTGTTGGCTGTGAGGGCGGTCTTGAGGCAACCGGAGGCTTCTGCGGCGAGACGGGAGAAACGGGACCCGGAGCTGTTGCCGCGGGCCCGCCGGTCGCGCAGGCACCAAGGACGCAGACCGAAACAACTGCAAGCCCAAGAAGTTTCACGGGCCAGCATGTTATCAATGATTTAGTCAAATTCACTCTCACGTCGCGTTTTGCTTGGGAGGCTCCAGGGCAAGCCCATCTCGCTGATACCGACCGTATCGGGCTCAATCATAGCGTGCGGAATTGGTTTGTACAAGAACGGGAAAACGTGCCATTATTGATAATCGCAGTCACTGCTGGTACAATCGCGGAAAAGCATGGAAACTCGTATAAATAAAGTCTACTTCCTTGTTCCTGTTGTGTATCTCATCGTCATATTCCTGCTGCTTATGCTCCAGTTTGCCGGCGGGAAGTTGTTTCAGAGCAGCTCGGGGCAAATCAGAGTGCAGGGCAGCCTGTCGGTAGGTGGTCCCGGCAACGGATCATCGATATCGAACCTCACGGTCGAGTTCAAAGGGCTGCGTTTTGCATTCAATCCGGACAATGGAATTGTCGTCGATCAGCGATCGGGTAAAGAGAACACACTCCATATAACCGGCTACAACAGCATCCAGAACGGCTTCGAGGTTCTCTTCAGCCAGGGCGCAAAACTCACCTTCATGTCGACGGGCAAGGCGGGAGACGGGCTGCAGATCGAGCCGATGCTGCCGCAATCATTTGCGCCGATCTCGTCGATCACACTTCCATTCGGACTACAGAATGCGACAATTTCGAAACCTGATCGCAATATTCCGGTGTTTTCAGTGAACGTCGGAACCGAACAGTACCTGCTGACGCTTCCATCACGGAGCAACATTACCCCGGAAAAGGACCGCCTCATTCTGGCAAGTGGAAACGAAACGCCAATCATTCGATACATTGTCGCGCCACCTTCGACGAAGGACTTCTTTACTCTCTGGTTTCAGAGCCAGGATCTGAAGGTTTCAGAGACTGAGTACAACACCGCAATCCAGAACTATATAAACGTCGCATACCAGGGGTGGGCCACCAAGCGCTACGATCCGGCCACCGGAACCTGGAGCAACCGTGACGGGACGCAGGCATTCAGCGAAGCGATACTGACCGCGTACCTCGCCGAAGCGTGGAAAAGAGACGACTACGTACGCGCCTACACCGAAATGCGCACGGCGGCCGACAAACACCCGTCGGATGTAAGCTACGTGAGCTCGGTATTTCTCGGAAACCTCACCGAGATGAATCAGAAACTGATAGTGTCGGATCAGCAGGAGAGCGCTCGACTTGCGAAGCTCGTCGCTCAGGGCGATACACAGGTGTTTCGCACTCCCCACGCAATCCGTTTTGCCGCGGACCGCGGCACGCTCGATCTATACAACAGCCTGCTGCAGTTCGCGGCAAAAGCGGACCTTGGCAATGTGGACGTGATAACCGCTCTTGGGCTGATACAGAATGCACTCGATGCATCCCAGCTCTCCCCGGACGCAGGATCGGCAACATCCCGCTTCCTCGATCTTGTCAACACCGTCGTGATCCCCAACATCGTGAAGACCGATCAGGGATTCTTCGTGCAGGAGAGTGCGGGTCACGTCGAACTCTACTACTCGATCATGGCTGGCAAACTGCTCATGAACATCGGACAGGTGCGGCAGGATCAGCGACTGTTGCTGATGGGCAGAAATCTGGTGCTCTCGGCGCTCGATTTCGCCGACGATCAGGGGTTTTTGCCTCAGGTGCTTGTCGTGGACAATGGCACCGTCAAGGAGTCTCAAGGCAACGTTGGGCCGGAAGATATCTATCAGTTCATAACCACGAATCCCTACTATCCCCGTGAGATATCACTGTTCAACCAGGCGGGTCAGGGCACCTGGTTGTGGACGATCATGGGAATCAAGAGCGAAACGTTCACGCAGAAGCAGTGGAATCTGCAACTGAGCTATCAGCCGAACCGGACTCAGTATCTGCTCTTCGAAGGCGTTCCCGCATTCCAGGAAATGAAACTGTTCGGTTTCGATGGGCCCTGGCGAGACGATCCACAATTCGAGTCCTACAGCAAGGGGCGATACTATCTGTCGTCAACCAGGACGCTCATGATCAAGTATCTGGACGACACGCCCGACCATTCGATTGAAATCGACTTCTGACCGGAGAGCTGATGGAACCCGACTTTGCCCGGCTTACTCTGGGTGCTGATTTCTACTTCGTCCGTCATGGCGAGAGCGAAGGGAATCGTGACAACATTATCCAGGGACACCAGGATGCACCGCTGTCCGAGAACGGGAGAGCGCAGGCCGGGGCGGTAGGCAGGTGGTTTACAGGACGCCCGGTCGATTCGGTTTTCGCCTCACCACTTCAGCGTGCATTCGAGACTGCTTCGATCATATGCCGGACAGCCACTCTTCCTGTACCGACGGTCGATGCGAGCATCAAGGAACTCAATACCGGCATGTTCTCTGGACTTTCGACCACGGTTATCCAGGAGCGGTTTCCCGAGGAGTGGGCACGGTTTCAGCGAGAAAGCTGGGAGGGTGTCCCTGGGGCTGAGTCGGTCGATAGTCTGCGTAAGCGCGCAATTGAACACTGGAACTCGCTGATAGAGCGCGCCCATGATCGCCATCGCACCACCTTGAGTGTATCTCACGGCGGAATGCTGCAATGGCTCATCAAGGTAACAGCGGGATCCACTAACTGGATGCCGTTGTTTTCGGCGTCAAACTGCGGGATCTTCCATTTTGTCGTGCGGCCAATCCCCGGAAAGAGCGCAAGCTACTTTCGCGAGTGGCGACTCATCAATCACGTAGTCTACTAACCAGGACTATCTGCCTTCAGTATTCAACGTAGAGTGAAACACTTCGAGCCACCTGCCGTACGCAGAATCATACGCGGCGCGCTCCTTCTGATTCGGCTCAACCACCTCGCGACGGGCAAGACCACGAAATGCCTGTCCACGATCGGCGAATACTCCGGTGCCCAGCCCCGCACCACGCGCGGCGCCTTCCGAACCATCTGTGCTGTACAATTCCACAGTCGTGTTGCTGACTGTGGCAAACGCCTGAGCGAACAGGGGACTGAGAAACATGTTTGCGTAACCGGCACGGACCGCATCTATCGATAGCCCCATGTCGCGCATGATGGCCAGGCCGTAGTTAAGCGCGAACACAATGCCCTCCTGTCCGGCGCGCAAAATGTGCGAGCGTCCATGGATATTGAAATTGATGCCGTGGAATGAGGCGCCCGGATCGGCGTTCTCAAGTGTGCGCTCGGCGCCGTTCCCGAAAGGAAGGACGACGACGCCCTCGCTGCCGATAGGCGCCTGCGCCGCCACATTGTTCATTGCTGCGTAGTCGCCGCCGTTGGTGGGCGCACCTGTAAACGCGTCCACGAGATTCTGCTTCAGCCAGCGGTTCAGGCTTCCGGTACCGTTCAGACAGAGCAGCACGCCGTACCGGCGGTCCTCCGGTGAATGGTTGACGTGCACGAAGGTATTCACGCGCGATCGCTTATCGTAGGCCGGGTGGCCGACGACACCGTAGACGACGCCGGAGGTTCCCGCTGTAGCCGCAAGTTCACCCGGCTCGAGTACGTTGAGTGAGAGCGCATTGTTCGGCTGATCACCCGCGCGATAGCCAACCGGAACACCCTTCGGCAAACCGAGTTCATCGGCCGCGACTGCGGTGAGTCTTCCCTGCACGCTGAACATGGGACGAAGCTCAGGCAGAATGTCGGGTGAGAAACCGAAGTAGTCGAGTACCGCGTCCGCCGGCCTCTCCTCATGTGCATCCCAGAGGATGCCTTCAGACAGTCCGCTTGCGGTAGTGATCGCCTCACCGGTCATGCGGAACGCGACATAGTCGCCGGGCAGCATCATCTTCCAGACCCGACTGAAAAGCTCAGGCTCATTCTCCTTCACCCAGGCGAGCTTTGCGGCGGTGAAGTTACCCGGAGAGTTGAGTAGATGAGAGAGGCAGAAGCTCTCACCGAGCGCCTCGAACGCGCGATCCCCGTAGGGCACGGCGCGGCTGTCGCACCAGATTATCGAAGGCCTGATGACGGCACCCTGTTTGTCGACAAGCACAAGACCGTGCATCTGATAGGAGATGCCGATTCCCGCGAGGCCTGCGAGCTCCCGCGCGTGTGATGCGCGGATCGAAGCGACAGTGTTTCGCACATGCGTCCACCACTCCTCGGGAGCCTGTTCCGCCCATCCCGGCTTCACGGCAGTTATGCTCATCTCCGCAGCCGGAGACGAGGCGGTTGCGACCGCCCGTCCGGTTTCACTGTCAAGCAGGCATGCCTTGACCGATGAGCTACCCACGTCGAACCCCAACAGATAGCCTGACATGACACCTCCTCCGCAAATGCGCGGCTTTCGCGGCGCTACATCTTGATCAGACGAACCAGTGCATCCTTGCTGAATCCGAGATACTCGGCAACTGCCTCGCCTTTTCCTGAGGCGCCGAAGGTGTGCAACGTAAACAGGTCCTGCTCACTCGTGGCGATTCCCTCCCAGCCCATGCTCACTCCCGCCTCAACGACAATTGTGCGAACGCCCTTGGGAATGAGATTCTGGCGGAACGCAAGATTCTGCGACTGAAACAGCTCCCGCGATATCATCGAGATTATTCGTGTCTTGCGGCCCGCACTCTTCGCGGCTTCCACCGCGAGGCCCACCTCTGAGCCAGTCGCAACGATGATGATCTCGGGGGTCCCCTCGCAGTCACTCACGACGTAGGCGCCTTTGCGGATATTGGTCTTCCAATCGACGTCAACCTTCTCGTATACCTGCAGTTTCTGCCTGGTCAGCGCAAGCACCGTCGGCCCATCCGATCGCTCAAGAGCCATGAGCCATGCCTGTGCCGTTTCCTGGGCGTCACCAGGACGGAGCACGCGGAGGCCGGGGATCGCCCGCAGAGCTGCAACATGTTCGATCGGTTCATGGGTTGGTCCGTCTTCGCCAACGAAGATTGAATCGTGCGTGAACAGGAAGACGACGGGAATCTTCATGATAGAAGCGAGCCGTACCGAGCCTCTCATGTAGTCGGAGAATACAAGGAAGGTGGCGCAGAACGGCCTGAGTCCGCCGTAAAGCGCCAGGCCGTTCGTGATTCCGCCCATGGCGTGCTCGCGAACGCCGAAGTGGAAGGTCCGCCCGGTCGGGTTTTCGATGCTGAAATCGCCGTAAGCCGGCATTGCAGTGTCTGTGGACGGAGAAAGATCGGCTGAACCACCGACGACGTTCGGCATGATTGCTGCAATGGCCTGCAGCACCTTCCCGCTCGCGGTGCGGGTTGCGACACTGTCTCCCACCTTGAAATCAGGCAACGCAAGTCCGTCGAGGACCGTGAGAGATCCGCTCATGTAGCGATCCCACTGTTTCTTCAATTCCGGGTTCGCCGCGGCCCATGCACTGAAGGTCTCCTGCCACTTATCAAAACTCTTCTTCGTCTGCGCGACGCGAGCAGCAAGGTAGGGTTTTGCGTCA
>Ga0307376_10006443_pt1 | contig 10378 bp, 15 predicted proteins | sample TR2MG_FD_202536 | JGI IMG/M metagenome (GOLD analysis project Ga0307376, IMG submission 202536) | Soil microbial communities from Risofladan, Vaasa, Finland - TR-2 | ecosystem: Environmental > Terrestrial > Soil > Coastal area > Acid sulfate soil | place: Finland: Risofladan, Vaasa | collected...
ATGTCCTTCATTCAATTTAATATCAGATCCATGTAAAAATACAGAGAAACCATATACTAATGAAGAATACCAAACTTTTAGACAATTTGTTTTAGAACGAGATAATTATATTTGTCAATTTTGTGGTAAACCAGCAGAACATGTTCATCATGAACGTCCACAAAAATTAGAACCATATTTTGCTTTAGATCCAGACTTGGCATGGTCTTGTTGTAAAAAATGTCATTATAAATATGGACATAAAATAGGAACACCATGTTCAACTGGAAATTTAGCTAACAAGATTTGTTAGACAATTAACAATAACCTGTAAGAACTAGAACAAATTATAAACTTAATGTTAAACATTTGAAGAAGGAGAATTAAAAAGATGGGAGAAATAAAAGAGTTATTGAAAGAAGTTGTTATCTACAATGCAAGTAAGGTAGTAGATAACCCGGATGATGTTGAAGTTGATGTTTCTATATCGACAAAAGCGATTATCATTCAGATTAAAGTTAACGCAGATGATTGTGGCAAGATCATCGGTAAACACGGTAGAAGTATCGATGCCTTAAAAATTTTATGTTTGGCTATTAAAAACACGAATTTTCCAGATGATTCCAGGAGAATTTTATTAGAAGTTCTTGAGGATGAAAATTCAAGTTTTAAATACTAGGAGGATTTAAACAATGTTATTAAAAGAATCAAAAATTAGAATTCTAGAAAATTTTTACGCTCTAGATTATATTTTCTTTGGAAAACCAGTTAAGAAAATGGAAACATGTTGCGCAGCTCTAGTCGAAGACTATCTTGCTGTAAAGGGCGCTTTAAGTTCAGTAGTTATTGAGATGTTAAAACTTATCCAACATTCTCCAGATAAACTAGCTGAAAAAGTTGATCTAAAATCAATGACAAAAAATGCAATAGAATCAGCAAAACTTTGTAGAGAAAATGCTAAGAAAATTGTTTCTACAGAACAAGCTAGAAAGAATATTAAAACTGATTTAAAAGAACAGTTAAAAGAGAATAAAGATCAAGTTGATATTCCAAAATTAGTGGAAGGATTAATTCGTGAAAAAGCTTTTAGACTGGCTGCTGATAATTTACTAATAGCTCGACCAATATCTGAATCAAAAAATTATAAAGAATTAAATGAGTGGAGCGGAAAAATTATAGAAGATTCATATAAGATTTTACGAGACAGTCTTGTTGAAAGTGCATTAGCGATTTTGGCAAGCAATGAAGAATCAAAATAATGAATTTGAAAAGCTCTTATCTTATCTAGAGGAAGAACACAAGAAGGATAAGCTAAGAGCACCTAAACTAACAAAAGAAGAATTAAAAATAAATAAAATTTCCTCTAATACTAAAAAAATATTAGAGGAATCAATCGAAGATTATTCTGATTTACATACCCTAAGTCAACATAAGAGTGCTTCAACAAATGGTTTTAATGTAGAGAAATTTGAATCGTTGATGAGATCCAAACTTATTGATAAATACAAAAAATTACAAAGTTATGAGCGACCATACATATCTGTGTCTGAATTATATAATTGTATGAGAAAAAATTATTATTACAGACTCAGGTATGAAATTGATGTTAAACAAGAGTTCTCTTTTTCTTACTTACATTTGATTCAACAAGTTGGAGATACAATTCATGGAATAGTTCAAGATCTTTATGATTTTAGTGAAGTAGAAAAAACTGTTGTAAGTGAAAAATATAAAGTAAAAGGACGAGTTGACGCGATTAAAGATGAATTCATTTATGAGATAAAATCAATAGATGACAACAAATTTAATGGTAAATTTTTTCGAGAACATTATTATCAAGCATTAATTTATGCTTATATATTGAATACTGAATATAACTATGACATTAAATATATTACTATAATTTATATTCAAAGAAATTTAAAAAAGATTTTTCCTTTTGATATTTCTATTAATGATAAAATGGCGATAGAATTATTAGATAGATCAAAAATTCTTAGAACTTCTTTGTCTTCTAAAGTTGTTCCTGAACCAATTGGCGCAACAAAAGAGCAATGTACGTTTTGTACTTATAAAAAAGTTTGTGAAAATGATCCATGCGAGATACAACAGCCATTTAAAGAAAAACCAAAGAAACAAGTCAAAAAAGATGATAAGAAGACTGCGTTTTTAATTTAGGAGAACAAATACCATGATGCTTTTTTACCCAATGTTAACTTCCAAGACAGTCTCTAAAAATATAACACTTGCAATATGTAAAACTCTTGAAAAATATTTACTTATATATGAAACAGAAAGCATTTTGAAAAAAGTAAATGCAAATCTACCAAGAGGTTCAAGAGTATTGGGTGATAGAAAAGGATTTTATTTGAAAGAGTCTCTTGATGAAATACAAGAAGCCTCTACAAAAGATTCAAATTATGAAACAGGAAGAGCAGCTGGATCGAAAGGAGAGAAGGAACCTCAAACAGCAGCTGAGAAAAAAGAAGATAAAAAAATCGCGGCTAAAGCTGCGCATTTTGGACAAACAAAAGTAGAAATTCCTTTTAAAGAAACATTTTCTATTGAACCAACTTATATGAATGTTGAAACGCCAAGCGACGGAAAACAGATTTTGGGGATAAAAGTTATACCATATCCTGTTAAATCTGAAGGTGACTTAGTTGCATTATTATTGGGTGATAGATATGCTCCTCTTTTAGTAAAGGGGTTACGAATGGTTTATAGGTATGCTATAAAGTTGGGGTGGGCTTTTATTAGAGGACTTCACATTCCCTTTCTTGGCAAAAGACCAGTTACAGGAAGGGCTGTACCAGATATCATTCATGCAGCAACTAAACATTCTGACCATATATTTGTATTACTAAATCAATCTGAAATAGAAAATAGTGATTTTTTAGATGAACCAAGAAATATTAATAGACTTTTCAAACAAGGTTGGTCATCTTTTGTTATTGCAGATGATGTAAATAAGAAAGCAACATTTTGTATGAAAGGTTTTATGGATTCAGGTTTTTGTACAGAAGTTAATTATGGATATTTACTTGCTTCACTTGGTAAGGAAAAACTAGAAATATATAATGATCTAGAAGACCTTCAGAAAAAAGCCAGCCCGTTCTTCAGATTAAAAAAACCCAAGAAAAAAGTTTTTGAAGGGCGTTGTCATAAAACTATCGAAGATATTGTTGTAGAACGAAAAGTAGTATTAGAAAATATTGGAACATTTTCGAAAAAAGCTGATAAGATATTTTCTTCTATGCAACAAGCTGTTAAAAGAAGTGATATATCAACAGTAAATAAACTATCTACTACTATTCCAAAAATAACACTTTCTACTATTGAAAGAATATCTGGGAAATCATCTCCTAATTTTGTCAATAGTTATAAATTATGTCAGAGTGTTCTAAAAAATTCTACAGATCTTTCTGATGATAAACTAAAGGCTATTTCTATTATAGTTGCTTTTAAATCTACTTATAAAATCACAGACTATAAAAGTGAGACAAAAAAGAATTTATTAAAAGCAACTGCAGCTATAAGAAAGACAAAAGAAAATGAGAAAACAGGTTTTCTTAAAACATTATTTTCTGTTGCTTTTTCTTTAGGAATAATTTTAGGATCTGGAGTTTTGTCAATAACTATATTTTTACTGTTAGTCCCACTTATTCTTGGATAGGAGATAATTAAATGGAGTTAAATGAAAATCTTAATATTTTTAATGATGTTGATATTGATGTTAAATCTAATGTAGAAAGTCTAGAATTATATAGTGATAACTATCCATTTAGTTTATCTCTTCGAATTACAAATTTTGAGAATGAAGCTGAGTATAAAAAGTTTTCACGTAATTGTGAAAAGACAATCAGAGGAAGTATTGAATATAAATTATGGATTTCTTATATAAAAGATGTTCTTCAGATTCAGAGTTGCGCAATTACACAAGAAGCAATGGGAGAAGTATCAATTGAAGTACATCATCATATTCCCTCCCTATATACATTAGTTACAGCTTTAGTTAATAGGAAAATAGAACATGATGAAAAATTTTCAACTTTTGATATTGCGTTAGAAGCAATTGAATTACATTTTGCAAATAAGATTGGCTATGTGGTATTGATTAAAAGTATGCATGAGAAATTACATAATGGTTTTTTATCAGTACCTGTTTCATTAGTAAAAGGTGATTATAAATATTTTGTTAAAGAGTTTTCACAATTTTTAGATGATTTTGATCTTGATACATTAAATTCAAGAATGTCAATAAACACATCAAATTGTTCGTGGAGTAGAAACGAGTATCCCCAATCTGAAACGGGTGTTATGTAATGTCAGAAACAATTGATAAAGAATCAAAACAAAGACGTCGGTTAGCAATTGACATCGACTGGATGAGTGATAGATATAAAACACAAACTAATATATATACGTTTCCTTCACCTTCTATATGGACAATTGAGAAAAACTTATATTATCTTTTGAAAAACTCAAAACAAATAGATTTTGATAGAAAGTATTTTATGCGTCCAGATTATTTGTCCTTCGATGAATATGGTACAGTTTCTCTTGCTGATTTATTAATGTATGTAAATACAGTTCAAAACATTGAAGGATTTGATTTGGATACTGTAATTGTTCCGAGCTTTCAAGCAATTGTTCGTATATGTTTTGATAAATTTCCACAAAAAGAAACGGATGAATTGACGGAGGTGAATTGGTAAAATGATAATTAAAAAACAATTTGTATTATTAAAAGATGTACCAAATGTTTTATCGTTATCTTCGTCTAATATTAAGAAATCATCTATCGTTAATGGTCCTCAGAATGTTTTTAATATGTTAGATATAATTAAAGGATCAGTCCAACATTATACAAAAGATAAAGTTTATGATTTTATTTCTGATCTAAAAAAGAAAAAATCTTTAAATGTAGTTTATCTTCGAGAGTATAATTTGACAACTAGTTATAATAAATCAACTAACAGTGTTATTTTGAATTTATCTCCGTTCGGTGCTAAAGATATAAGTCCAACAAATCCAGGATCAAAAAATTTGTATGCTAGTTTGGTATATGGAATATGCTTTAGAGAACTTGTAACTGGAAAAGTAAAAATGAATGAAAAGTTTTCTAAACCAATTATAGATTATCTATCATCTTTGTTTTTAAGATTGTTTGGAAAAGACTATGGCTTATTAGGAACTTATATGCCAGAAATATCTAAATTAAGATTTCTTACAGGATGTTATATTCTTTCTTCATTTTTTGGAAAGACAGGAATGAGTTTGTATAAAATGTCGGCATCAATGACAGCTTTTAATTATAAAGAATATGTTGAGAAATTAGACAAATATAATTTTTCTGACATAGGTTATTTTATACAGTCTTTATCTGATCTCAAAGTTATGCCAGGTATCAATAAACATGTGTTTACTGCAAAAATATTAAAATCTTATACGTTTGAATTTTTGCCTGCATTAGAAGATCTATCAAGATTTATTTCAATTTTAGCTACTTCAGAAATAACTGGAAGTACAATAGTGCCGACTTATCTATATAGAGTAAATCAAAAAGCTTTTGAAAGTATTATAGCACTGGCAAAAATAATTTTTAAGGGGAGATAAATTTTGTGTCTGGACAATTTCTCGGCAACTATAGAGCAAAAGTTGTAGATAATAAAGATCCTGAAAAATATGGTCGAGTCCTTGTTTGGGTGCCAGATATAATGCCACTTGTTTCTGATACAGAAGGTGTATGGGCAAGACCTGCAAATAATCCTATTGGTGGTCGTAATCTTGAAGATGGCTCTGATCAACATTATATGGGAACAAGTTACATACCAAGAAAAGGTAGTTGGGTCTGGATTTTCTTTGAGGGTGGAAATATTAATTACCCATACTATTTTGGCGGTTTAGATATTGAACATAGCAAGGTATTACCAGAAAATCAAGTTGGTACTAACTACGAAGATAAGTGGACTATTTTTAAAAGTCACGATGGAAGAACAATAATTGTTTCTGATGATCCCGATGACGCAAGAGTAGAATTAACTGGTAAAAAGAGACAGTTAACAGATCCTCCAAGTGGAGATACAAGTTCTGTTTATGAAATAGATTATAATCAAACATCTATTCTTCTAGATGAAAGAGATGGTAAAGAAAAGATCCTGATAAGAACACATAAAGGAGATTTCTTTCATGTAGATGTTAATGAGCAAAAACTTCAAGCATATTTTAAAAGTGATATTATAATAAAAACTGACGGATCGTTTTTTGTAACAGCAAAAGAAGATGTTCATTTGAAAGCAAAAACTGGAGATTTTAATGTAGAAGCATCTTCTGAAGATATAAATTTAAAAGCAGGAAATGGAATAAATGAATCATGTGGAGCAGACCATAATTTGAAAGCAGGAAACAATCAAAATTCTCAAGCGTCAGTAAGTTGTAGTGTTACTGCTGGTTTAAAAGCTAATTTCGGAGCACCAACTATGAACATACAAGAAGGTGATGCAGGTGGAGCCGGAGGAGCCGGAAGTGCTACTGATGCTGATCCAGAAGGAGATAGGGATACATAATGCCTCTTACGAATATACAAGGAAATATATGTGATAAATTAGTAGATGAATTTGATAAAAAATATTCTCTTACTAATGTAGCTAAAAGTGCAATATCAAATACGTTATCTTCTATTAATGATGATTTAACAGGTATGATATGGTCCGACCCAGGTGATTTAGCTACTGGTATAAATACATTCAATGCTGGTGCTTCTGCTATTATTCCTGGAGATAGTGAAAGTGATATAGATGACACAATGGCAATGATACAAAGCTGTGATTTTTTGAAAGATGATGAACTTTTTAAAAATCCAATTGCTCTTATAAAAGGAATTGTTGGGCCGATTTATGGGAAGCTTAATGCTTTAGCAAATTCTTTAGGTGCTTCATTGGGCGAGTTTCTTCCAGCTAACGCACTTAAAATATTAACAGATTTGTTTGCTGGACAAGGACTTGTATCTTCAATGTCAGAATTGGATAAAATTCTTAATTGCGTAGACTCATTATGTGGAGCAACGTATGCTGCAAAAGTAGCAGAAATGACTGGGAAAACCTCTGCCTTATATACCGGAATGAAAATGGTTGATGATCCAACAAGTATAGATTTTGGTAAAGTAGATTTGAGTTCTGTTTATAGTACAGCAGGACTTGATGCTGCTCAAATTACAGCAATGACAAATGTTGGTGATGCAGTAACTACTCAAAAAGAAGCAGCTGTAAGTCAGACAAGTAGTCTTGTAGATAAAATAAAAGCTAGATTATAACGGAGTTAATTACTAAATGAAAATACCTTTAAAGCCTTCTATGCTGAAGGTTCGTAGAAAAGGAATAAAATGGATTATAATACATCACACATCCGAAATGTATGAACAACCAGAAGCTAGAATTGACAATCCAAAATATCAACTTCCTGGTTTGTTTAAAGGTGTGTTAGAAATGAAACAAGGGGATATCAATTATCATTATGTAATTGATAAGATTCAAGAAGACTATGTGCCAATTGTTTGTAGACCTTTCTCTTTTATATGTGAGTGGGATGATATAAATGCCGATATAAATGAAAGAGCACTACATGTAGCATTATTGGGAAATTACGATTTTAAGATCCCTGAAAAAAGACTTTATGATATCTTAGCATATAGAGTTTTGAATCCAGCTTTAAAATTATTTAGAATCCCTCCAAGTCGGATAAAATTACATAATGAAGTAACAAATAATAAAGATTTAACTTGTCCAGGTGATTTTGTTGATGCAGCAGTTATTGAGGCAATGGTAAGGAAATTTGTTATTAAGTAAGAAAAGGATTTTATTATGAAATTATGTGATTATGGATGTGGTAGAGAAGCAAAACATTATCTTACTTTTAAAACAGTTGAAAACAAATGGTGTTGTGAAAGCTTTTATAATAGTTGTCCCAAAATAAGACAACAAAATAGAGAACGGCACGAAGGCAAAACACATACAGAAAAAACAAAAAAGAAAATAGGACAAGGAAATAAAGGTAAAACACAAACAGAAAAAGCAAAAAATAAAATAGGACAAGAAAATAAATATTCAATTGAAAAAATCCAAGAAAAATACAAAATTTTTTCTAAAGAAGAAGATATGAGGTATAACCCATATAAGCCAGAAAAAGAAATACAAGTTCATTGCTACAATCATAATTGTCCTAACTCTAAAGAGAAGGATGGATGGTTTACCCCAACTAAAAATCAATTCTATCTCAGAAAAAATGCATTAGAAAAAGAAGATGGAAACAATGGTTGTTATTTCTATTGTTTAGAAGAGTGTAAACAAACATGTCCATCTTATAATAAGAAAGTAAGTCAACTTATAGAAGAAGATGAGATAAGAGCTGGTATTATAAAAGAAGAAACCTCTGGTGAAGAACTTCAAATATTTAGAGAAGAGGTTTTAAGAAGACAAAAAGAGGAATTAGGATATAATGAATGTCAATATTGCGAGAATCAAAATTTAGAAGAGTTAGTTGTTCACCACGAATACCCAAGGAAAACTCATCCTCAATTTGAGTTAGATCCAGATAATGGAATAGTTTGTTGTGGTTTAAATAGTGAGAACAAATGTCATCTTAAATATGGACATAGAACAGTAACACCCTGTTCAACTGGAAATTTAGCAAATAAGATTTGTTGAAGGGAGAATCAAGTGAAAAGAACTAGTGATATAAATGTTTTAGTTGTTGGGGATATAATGCTAGATACTTATATCGTAGGTCAAGTGGATCGTATTTCTCCAGAAGCACCAGTGCCAATAGTAAAAGTAACAGATGAATATTCCACACTGGGTGGTTGTGGTAATGTGTTCAACAATATAAAGAGTATAGGGGCTGGTGCATCTTGTATTACTTCTTTCGGAGATGATGATGCAGGTCATGTAATTTCTGAAATGTTAAATGACTCTATAATAATAGCAAATAAAGATACAGAAACAATTGAAAAAATAAGAGTTGTTGCAAATCATAAAGAAACTCAAATGATAAGAATAGATAAAGAATTCAATACAATTAAAATGGATAGGGAAATAGTAAAACAAATTGCTTATAGTAATAGAAAATGTTATGATATAATTATAGTTTCTGATTATGCAAAAGGAATGATTAATGAAGATTTAATGAATTATTTAAAGACATTAAACACACCAATAATAGTAGATCCAAAACCAATACATGGACGTCTATACAATGATGTATTTATGATTACACCAAACAAAATAGAATATTTAGAAATGAGTATAATGAGTAGTTATCAAACTGGAAGAGGTGTTGATTATATTTTACAAACTGCTGGAAGAGATGGAATGTTTTTAAGTGATTTAAAAAAGAAAAAAAATACTCATATTAAAACAACGCCGACAGATGTTTATAATGTTACAGGTGCCGGTGATACAGTTATAGCTGTAATAAGTGTGTGTATTGCTATGGGCATAGATGTAATAACTTCTGCAAAAATTGCAAATAAATGTGCAAGTTATGTTGTGACAAAACCAGGAACAACTCCTGTTCCAAAAGCTGTATTTGAAAAAGCATTAAAACAATTTAGTAAAAAGAAAAAGAAATAACTCTCCTTAGTTACCTTCCTTTTAATAAAAAAAATCTATATATATTAATTAATGAAAGGGAATCTATTGTAATTAAATTTATCCAAGGGAGAATATAAAATGGAAAACAGAATTCCTACATTGAAGTCTACAAACGATGCTCACGCATTTGGTAAAGTGGCTTCACCAGAACAATTGAAAAAATTACAGTTATTGAGGGAAGTGTATTTGCGAGCGTTTGATCGAATAATAGAGAGACCAACTTGTTGGGATGCTGCAGCAATATTAGCGACAAAGGCTCAGCTTTGTAGAGAAGCAATTGAAGTTTCATAAATTTTAAATATGGAGAATATGAAAATGAAAAATACAATATTATCAAAATTTACCTGTACAGAAGATGCAATAGCATTTGGTAAAATCGCTACAAGAGATGACTTAGTTATGTTACAATCACTTCGAGAAGAGCTTGGTAAAGTAGTGAAACATTTGATGAAGTTAACTCTGGAACATCCGGAAGATATTAAAAGTTTAGATCAAGCCATTTCTATGGGAACACAGGCACAACTTTGTCGTGAAGCAATTGAAGCTTCATCATTCTAACTAATGAGAGGGAGGTTTATTATGGGATATAAAGCTCATTGTTGTTGTTGCGGAAAATTTGTTGGTGAGTTTATCACCAGGGAGGCAGCATTCAGTAAGAGTGGTTATTGTCTTGAATGTCAGGTTAAGGAAGTTGATAAAGCTCTTAACTCTGTTAATCCAGACATTGGTAGGTAGTAACTAAAGGGGAT
>Ga0307376_10006444_pt1 | contig 10377 bp, 13 predicted proteins | sample TR2MG_FD_202536 | JGI IMG/M metagenome (GOLD analysis project Ga0307376, IMG submission 202536) | Soil microbial communities from Risofladan, Vaasa, Finland - TR-2 | ecosystem: Environmental > Terrestrial > Soil > Coastal area > Acid sulfate soil | place: Finland: Risofladan, Vaasa | collected...
AGGAGGTATTAGTAACATGGCAAAACACACGATTAAACTGAAGAAATATTCGGACGTCATTGAGGAGTATGTTGCGGCAGGTGCCATTACTCCTGGGATGTTAATTGAATTGAACTCCTTGGGAACGGTACAGTACCATTCAACAGAAGATGGGGATGCTTTACCCATGTTTGCCCTTGAGGATGAACTTCAAGGCGAGGAAATTGATGATGCTTTTGCAGCGCTGGATCGGGTACAGTGTTGGATTCCATACAGAGGGGATCAGGTTTATGCTGGTCTTGCGGATGGGGAATCTGTGGTAATTGGGGATTTTTTGACTTCCAAGGGAGACGGTTGGTTGAAGAAACACGTGGTAACTTCTGCAGGTGAGTTGGAATACCCCAATGCGGTTGTGGCGATAGCTCTTGAGGCTTTGGATCTGTATGATTCCAGTGCGGAATCGAGCGGACCACTCGGTTATAACAAACGACTCATGGTTCGAATTGTCTAAATAAAAAAGAAAGGAGGCAAACATAAAATGGATTTAATGGCACAGGTAGATTACATTGGTAAAGGGTCGGCTCAAGGAGAACTTGCTGCGTTGTTGGTACAGCAAGGAAAACTTGATCCTGGTAGGATGCGTCCATTTATTGGCAGTGATGGGGGCACGTATATTACCATTCACAAAGGCGGGGACCCGCTCCTTCCGGCGAATTATGTTACAGAGCGGATACAGGCCAATGGAACCCTTCGTAGGGACGAATGGAAACAGTTAGACGAAGCCCTGTTGGGGATCTCAGAATTCCGCCTTGGGGGGATTGACGACCTCATTGCCCACAATCTGGTTTTTAATCTCGGCAATGCAATGGGAACGACCGTTCTGGAGTACCACGATATTTCGGATGCAATGGAGGCGGATTTGACGATGGACGGGGTTTCCCGTGGTAGAGGGGATCGTCCGGTGTATGGGACGAATTACTTACCCTTGCCGATAATTCATGTGGATTATGAAATCAACGCAAGGGTATTGGCTGCAAGTCGTAGCCTTGGGAATCCCTTAGATACCACAAGTGCAGAAAGGGCTGGCCGGAAGGTGAAAGAGAAACTGGAAGCAATGCTGTTTACCGACACGACCTACGGATTTGGTGGTGGAACAATCTACAGTTACCTTAACGCTCCCGATCGGAACCCTGTGACACTGGCTTTGGCATGGGACAATGCGGGGAAAACAGGCGCACAGATCCTTCAGGATTGCATTAACATGAAACAGGCAAGTATTAATGCCTACCATTATGGCCCGTGGCAGATGTACATTCCGACGGCGTATGAGACGGTTCTTGACAAGGATTATGATGTGACCACACCCGGCACCTCCATTCGGGAACGTATTTTGAAGATCTCCGGTATTTCGGGAATCAAGGTTGTTGATACGCTTACGGCGAACACGGTGCTTTTGATTCAGATGACCCCTGATGTTGTTCGGTTGGTGCGTGGTATGGGGATCCAGAACGTAGAATGGCAGACCGAAGGTAAGTTCATTACCAAGTACAAGGTTATGACCATTCAGGTTCCTCAAATTCGGTCAGACCAAGAAGGACATTCGGGTATAACCGAATTGGCTGCGTAGTGCAGCTTGATTTATGAAATACAAATATGTGGAACAGCTAATCAAGCTGGTCTTTTACTTTATGTAATAGGAGAATAAACAACAATGGAACGAACCAAACGTACAGCCAAAGAAAAGATTCGATGGCAAAAGCATGGTGGGGGTATTTTTATTATGAGGGATGGTAGCCACATAAAGCCTAATCAAACTTTTTTGGCTTTTCCCCATGAAATCCCAGAGGCTTTTCGGGATTTAATTAAGCCTGTGAATAAGGCTGATCTTGAAGAGCCCCCGGTTGTTTTAGAATCTGTTACAAAGTTTGCCGTGAAGGAACGTGCTCCAGGGTGGTTTGATGTAATAGAGGAAAATACGGGGAAAGTATTAAACCAGTCAGCGTTGCGTAAAGATGAAGCGGAAAAGCTAGCCCAGGAGCTTGAATAAAATGGGGGCTTTGTGGACAGTTCCAGCAATGTGGAAGGATGGAGAATGTTTTATTATTGGTGGGGGTCCTTCCATATTAAATCAATTCAATATTCCTAGTAAAGTGATTGAGGAAGTTTCGTCAGGGGCGATGCGCCCTGATGTTTATTCACCGTATTTGTCCCCCCTCCATGGAAAGCATGTGATTGGAATAAATAATGCGTACCAGATAGGAGATTGGATTGATACAATCTTTTTTGGTGACTGTTCCTGGTATCTTGTTCATAGAAGGGCTTTGGCCAGATGGCCCGGAATAAAAGCCACTTGCTGCAATCGTTTTGCTAACAAAAATGAGACGGAACAAGAAGGGGTAAAGTATTTAATGAAGGATAAGACCCGGCGTTTGGGTATAAGTTATGATCCTTCAGCAGTATCGTGGAATGGGAATAGTGGGGGGGCTGCAATAAGCCTTGCGGTACATTTTGGAGTTAAACGGATTTATTTACTTGGTTTTGATATGAAGTTGGGTGAAAAGAATAAGACACATTGGCATAAGGGGCATAGGAAAATAAGTAAAACTCCCATTAAATCTCCCCTTATTCCATCATTACCGTTTCCAAAACATTTGAAAGGGTTTCCACCAATTGCTAGAGACGCGAAAGCACGAGGGATTGAAATTTTTAATCTAAATCCGGATAGTGCCATCACTGTTTTTCCTAAGATTGAATTAAAGGACATTCTATGAAAGTTGGATGGTTTGTTGGTAGTCAAGAATGGGCCTTCAAGAATTTGGTAGTTGAATTGATTGGGGCAATGAAGGGTCCAGAGCATTTAATAAATCATGAAGGGGATGTAAACATTCTTTTGGCTGTTGATCAATTAGGGCAGATGCGACCGACGTTGTCTGAACAAATGCGTGCAAAAAGACGTGAGGAAAAAAGGTGAATCGACGGATACAAGGTGTTTTGAGAGCAATTAAACATATTATTTATATGCATGCAGATCATTTTGAAATGGCTGGTGGGTATCAGGTTACAGCCAATAAGGACCCTGATATTTTGGAACAGAAATTGGTTGTTTTGATAGAGGATCTTAAAAAGATAAAAATCAAGCCCAGCTTATTTGTTCATCCATGGTTCGGGGTACGATATCGGAAAGAAAAAGTGGTTATAACTCCATCAGCGGCTTCTATGGTGCTAAAAAAATATCTGAAACCGTTGGAAGATACTGGAGCGGACATTAATCTACATATTCATCACGAACGATGGACTAATACTGATCTTGTTATTGAACCATGGAAAACGTTGTTACGAGAAAACAAGATAAATGATGTCCAAATGTTACGAACCTATATTGAGGCTTCTAAGGGGTTTTTTAAGGAGGCTGGGATTGATATGGGGTCTTGGGGGTTTGTACATGGTATGTGGGCTTTAAATGCATCAGATAAACGTGCATGTAATATAAGCAATGAACTTATAATTTTAAATGAGCATGGGTGCTTTGGGGATTTTACGTTCCCGGCGGGGCGTGAGAGATGTTCACCAAAAATGTCTGGTATATTTTTTGTCCCCCCGAAAAAAGGGCGCAAGGTTTATAATATGGGGCTTCCTTTGATACCCAGAAGAAATCAGTTAGCAAACCCCAAAATGTTTATCATATTCTATCCTACTACTCGGAATGTTTTTACAGCGATTGATTCTTTATTGTTACATAAAGGGGAACGTGCATATTATTACAACACGACATTGAGTCCCAATACATTTGCAGGTAAAAACACTATTGGGGCTCTTTGTCCTGAAGATCCTAGAGAAATTGTACAGGAATGGTTGCTTTCTTCTATGGTTATTGATCGTACGTTGATTATTAAAACGAATGCTCATTCTATGAATGATGATTTTTGGTTAATTGATGGAAAAGTGGAAAATAAATCCCCTTTATTTCACCCAGATCATGTTGAACGAATGGGGGTTCTTGAGCGGTTTGCAAACAAGTTTGAAGTTGAAATACATTATTTAACGGCAAGAGAGTTGTACGCTTTTACTAAGGCGATTGATAAAGGAAAACCATCAGATCGGTTTTTTAAGGAGATAAAAAAATGAAGGTATACGGAGATGTGGTTAGAAAGGAATGCCCTGTTTGTTTGTCTACTGATATTGAAAATGTATGGAAAATACCCATGACAACTATTAACAAAGATGAGAAACTTGTTATTAGTGGGGCAAGATTTCATAGGGCACCGTTTTTAAATTCTGAAACCGTCTATTACTTTGATATGTGTAATGCTTGTTTTTCTATCTTTCTTAATCCGTATCTTTCAGGATATTGGGATGATAGGGAAGTGAATTATCATGTTGAAAAGGCGAAGGAAAGAAGGGAGTGGGTCGGGTATCAAGCACGAGTAAAGGCAATTATTCCTCATATACAATCATTTGGTACAGTGGTGGATCTGGCATGCGGGGGTGGGCAAATGCTAACGATTCTTAGAGAAGATTATAGAAGAAAACAATGGAAAAGGATGATTGGTATTGAAATAAACAAAACTAGTGTTTCATATATTAAGTCTATTGGGTTTGAGGGGTACGTGGCTGATGTTTGTAAAGAGACTCCGATTAAGGCCGGGGAAGCGGATTGTGTGATTTTCTCAGAAGCAATGGAGCATGTTCAATCTCCATATTTGGTAATACAAGAAATTTCTAGGATATTAAAAGTGGGTGGGGTTTGTTATTTGACTTCTCAGGCATTGGAGGCAAATCTACCTGTAAGACCAGAAGAGCCGATATACATGAAAAGAGAAGGGGTGGATATGCTTTTGGGTACTTTTGATTTGAGGATTTTGGAAGCTAAATTGGATGCCGGTCGGTGGAAAGTAATCGCACAGAAGGGTAAATCATGCAAGGGCTAAACGATAAAATTTGTTTCTTCTTGAGAGAGCGTTTTGCTGATATGGGTGAGAAAGAAGGCGGCCTGTATCCATATTATGTTCGGAGAATGAAAACAGAACAAGCCTTTAGTTTGCTTGATAAAAAGATAATCGATTATGTTCGTGAAAATTATTTTCTTTGCAAACAGTCTACTTCAATTTTGGAGGTTGGTGGCGGTATAGGGCAACTAGGACATGCCTTAGCTTTGGAAGGATATAATATTACTATTTGTGAACGGGATGTACGTAGGTTCAATGCAGCGGTTGCTTTAGGGGATTTTTTGAAAAGTGGGGCAAAGTTAGAACATACGTCATTTCCAGATTGTTATTCTCCTGATTATGATTTGGTGATTATGGCTAATGTAACATCATCGGAGAATGTAACTTTTACAGAGTGTTTGAAGATGATAAAAGAAAAAGTTATTCCCAATTCTCGATTATTGTTTTCTCCAGTTCTTTATGACACTTCAATTTCAACCTTTGCGGAAGCCTGTAGTGAAATGGAAATAAATAATGTTCCTTATGAACAGATTGGAATAGGTAAACCAGGGGACCCAGAAATGTATCATTTGGTGTTATTATGAAAATAATCTTTTTTGGTGGTATTGGTAAAGCTACAGATCAAATGGAATTTGCTGATATCAAAGGCACTTCTTATTTGTATTCATATTATTTACGGAAAGAATTTGAGAGAAGGGGGATTGAAACTGATTTTGCGTTAGCTGCGGGATCAAAGGAGTCTGATATATGTTACCAGGGCAATTACTGCATTCCTGAGGGGGATCACATTCTTTCTGTTGAGCAAAGGGGTTGGCTCAACAGAAAGGATTGTCCTACATTGTTTGAAAAAGTGCGAAAAAGTATTAAGGGTAAAGTATGTACCATATGCGATAATAGTAATACAATCGGTCTGGAAGATCTATTGTTTTATGCAGTCCCGGCACCTTCAAAGCCGAAAGCAGTGTACGTTGGTTGGGCTGCGGATCATACTTTGTGTTATCCTGATAAAACCCTAGGAGAAATCAGGATTCTCATTGACCATTCTTATTATGGGAAAAGCAAGCAAGATTTTTCTGTGCAAATGATTGATGAGGTTTTTCGTTTTGCTAGGGCATATGAGGGAAGGGTAGTAGTAAGAAGATTTGTTACAGGTGGTGTGGAAACCATGGATATACGTAAACCGCCACGGTATGAAATATATAGAAGAATGGGGCTTCCTTATTTGGGGGCCTGTGAGGAGTATAGAAAAGCTGATATTTTTGTTGTGACTCATCGGGGAACAATGGAATTGTCTGTATTGGAAAGTGCTATGTCTGGTGCTTTTGTTATAGCGCCAAATTTGTTTATTTCAAGGGGATTAATTGATCCATTACATCATATTAAGTTACCACACTCTAAGCTTTCAATACCTTGGAGTAGAGTTTTAGGAATGCTAGATGTAAAAAAATCAGTTATGCAGGCTAAAGCAAATACATGGGAGCGATTAGTTGATCGTATGTTGGAGGCTTTGTTAGCATGAAAAAAGTATTTGTTTCAGGAGCAACTACTCATTGGATGGATAATATTCGCAAGGTGGTGACATCCTCGTTATGGGATATAGGAGTAGAGATTGTAGAAGATAGAAAGGAGGCTAATATTGTATTGGCAATCCAACACTTTCTCAAAGAGGATGCTCCTAAACAGACGGATACCAAGTACATTCTTTACCAAGTGGAGCAATATACAGCCAAACCGCAAGCTGTTGAAGGGTTTTATCAATTCGGTCCTGATGAGGTTTGGGGTTTTGATATTGAGAATACTAGGGAAATATATACTCCATTAGGGTACCATCCATGTTTGGAATTTAAAGCAAGTAAAAAGGATGTGAATGTAAGTTTTATGGGTTGTATTACCCCACGAAGAGTTGATTTGATTGAACAGATGAAATATAAACCAAAACAGATTAGAGGCTTTGATCATGAGCAAAGGGGTTCTTTGATTTCTCGTACATTTATAAATTTGAATTTGCATTCATATGGGTTATTTAGATATACACAATGGGATCGCATCTCTCATTTCCTGGCAAATGGATGTTTCTTTATTAGTGAAGGGTTTTATTGCCCCGTTCAAGTCCCCCAGTTTTATACCCCGGAGCAGTACGATGAGATGGTGGATTTTTATTTGAATAGGGCGCCTTTGATGAGAACCATAGGTGGTGAGATGAAATATACCTATAAGACGTATTTTGATATGAGGGATTTGCTTTATAGGAGATTAAATAAGGGGTTGACTGGGGGAAATTACAGTTAGAATAAACGCATAATAGAAAGGCAGGGGTTTATGCATCCGGTACAGCAGAGATGGTGTGAAGGGATAAAAGAACGCTTTCCAAAATACTTTAAGGGTAAGGTTGTGCTTGATGTAGGTTCCCTCGATATAAATGGTAATAATCGATATTTGTTTGAGGATTGTATGTACATCGGGTTAGACGTTATCCCTGGTAAGAATGTTAATGTAGTGTCTATTGCTCATGAATATAAGGCTTCTGATGGAATATTTGATGTGGTGCTTTCCACAAATACATTGGAACATGATATGTATTATCGGTTGACTTTACAGAAAATGGTGCGATTGTTAAAGGAGAGGGGGTTTATGTTATTTTCTGTAGCAACTTCTTGGAGAGAGCATGGGACGGTAAATACTACTCCAAATCAATCAGGCACTTCTCAGATGGGTATTGCGTGGCAAAACTACTATAAGAATTTGTCTGAAGAAGATATCCGTTCAGCGATTGATCCAGAAAAAGAGTTTTTACAATTTGAGTTTTCTGTGGAAGATCGGGACTTGCGTTTTTGGGGGATTAAGGCACAAGAAGAAAGGATTGTATGATGGATGATAGGATAGAAATTAACACTTGGCCTACATCTATGACGAAGGACGCTTTTTTGGACAAAGAAAATATTCAGGTGGGGGTAGGAACGTACGGAGTGCCACGCCTCCTTGGGTTTACTAAACGGGAAAGTTTAGTTATTGGAAAATATTGTTCCTTTGCTCGTGATGTCACTTTTGCATTTAATGTACACCATGCAAAGTGGTTGGCAAGCTATCCTTTGGAAATGTATTTTACACAGGGACGGTCTTCTGAATCTTCATACAGTAAAGGCTCTTTGGTAATTGGGAATGATGTATGGATAGGGCATGTGGCTTTTATTATGTCTGGAATTACTATTGGGGATGGGGCTGTTGTAGGGGCTTGTTCTGTAGTAACGAAAGACATTCCTCCTTATGCGATTGTAGTAGGTAATCCGGCAAAGGTGGCTGGGTATAGATTTGATAATAGACAAATAGAGTTCTTTCTCAAAACCAAATGGTGGGATTGGTCTGAAGAGAAGATTGGGCGTTTTATGAAAATATTATGTTCTGGTAATTTTGATGAGTTTGTTTCCAAGGTTACGGAGGAATCATGATTAAAGCATTTCGTGGGTATGTGTATAGTGATGTAGGGGATATGGCAAGCCACGAGTTTTTGATTTACAATATCATTCGGGGGATTAAGCCAAAGGCGATTTTAGAAATTGGGATCCGAGCCGGGGTTTCTACCATGGCTATTTGTAGGGCTCTCGAAGATCAGCAAGCACATGGGATAGAATATCACTGTTGTGATATTGATGAATCTTGTAAAAGGGTACAAAGATCGACCCCGATTCCATTAACGTTCCATATTATGTCTTCTAATGAATTGGCGAATAAGTGGACAACGCCTTTGGATGTTTTATTCATAGATGGATACCATAAGTATGAGCAGGTGAGATTGGATTATAATAATTTCAGTCCATTTGTGAATAAAGATGGTTTTATCTTTTTCCACGATACCTTTCCTGGTTCTGAAAGTCGTAAAACAGAAGGGTGGTGTTGGGACGCTTATAAGATATTGGAGGATTTGAAGAAAGATACATCAATTGAGTTTGTTACCTTTCCATATTCTTATGGATTGACGGTATGTAGGAAATTAGTTCGGGGTTGAAAGGAAGACAATGAATGCTACTGGTAATAAGTTTGGAGTTCGAGCACGTTCGATGGAGTTGGGGGCATACTTCACAAGCACTCTTTCGAGAATTGGGAGAAGATTATAATGTGATATCAATTGATCACAGAGAATGGAGAAAATATAAGGGGGAGGATTACGTGAGATTAGGGGAACGACCAGATCAATTGCATGCTTGTTTTCTAAGCCAAAGTGTTACTCAGTTAAAGGACGTAACTGCTTATGAGAGGACGATTGCCCGCTTGGGAGGAAACCGACCTTTTGAAAACACAGCGTCTTTTAGAACAAAAGACTATCTTGAGAAAATGTCCAAGTGTTTTGCGATTGTGGCTACTAATGATAAACTAGCAACTATTGCTAGATCAGTACATAAAAAAGTTCGTGTTATACCTAACGGCCTAGACTTGGAAGAATGGAAGTTCATCCCTAAAGAAATTACCGGGGAAGCTCCTTTGAGAGTTGGGTTTGTTGGGAACATCTCAACCCCTCCTAAAAGTCTGTACAAAGGGTACGAGATTACAAAAACGGTTTGTTCAAATATGGGCTTTCCTCTTATAGAGGCATTGTATCTGAACAAGCAAATTCCTCATGATAAAATGCAGTCTAATTTCTATGCCAGGGTGGACGTAGTGGTGTTATTAACTGATGGAGAAGGTTGCTCTAATACAATAATGGAAGCACTTGCATGTGGCGTCCCTGTGATAACTACCAAGGTGGCTGGATATCATGGAGAAAGGCTAGAGCATCGGAAGAATGTCTTGTTCTCTAAAAAGACGATTTCTGGGCTTACTTATCAGTTAGAAAAGGTACAGAGTAATCCGGTACTTTATCAGAAGATTGCTTTACGAGGACGGGAGTTTGCGGAGAAGCATCATGATATAAAGAAGATTGCTATTAAATATAAACGATTGTTTCAACAATGTATAGATACTTATGGAGTAATAGAGGAGAAGCCAATGGTAGTTCCTGCTAAGAAAATAACTAGGACTAAGTTTACAGAGAAGAAACACTTAATAGTACCTTCAAAACCGGAAGTCACTGTAATGTGTGTTTTGAAATCAGGGGGGCCTTACACACCAGAATATGTAGTGAAATTGAAGAATATGGTGAGGAGGAATACTACAATTCCATTTGATTTTCTTTGTCTTACTGATATGGAGCAGATGGCAGATGGGGTAAACCAGGTTCAGTTGAAAGATAATTTGCAAGGATGGTGGTCAAAGGTTGAGTTATTTCGGAAGGGGTTGGTTAAAACAAAGCGGGCCTTTTACTTTGATTTGGATACAGTTATTGTAAAAAACATTGATCCCTTGTTTTCCCTTGATCATGAATTTGCAGCATTGCTTCCGTGGAATGCACAAAACCGACTTAATGGACTTTGTGCATCGGGAATGATGGGATGGAAAAATGGTTCCTTTTCTTTTATTT
>Ga0307376_10006448_pt1 | contig 10372 bp, 7 predicted proteins | sample TR2MG_FD_202536 | JGI IMG/M metagenome (GOLD analysis project Ga0307376, IMG submission 202536) | Soil microbial communities from Risofladan, Vaasa, Finland - TR-2 | ecosystem: Environmental > Terrestrial > Soil > Coastal area > Acid sulfate soil | place: Finland: Risofladan, Vaasa | collected...
GGAACTATCTTTGTCGATATAATCGAAGTGGTCGGGGTTTTCTCTCATTTTTAATATGGGGTCCATATTAATATAGTCTCCTTTATAAAATTTTGTAGATTTGAGGTTGTCGGTAACTCCTGCCATATGTAAAATGGGATGTTCGTTATATTTTTGAATGTTGTCTGTTGCCCATGAAAAACTCAATTCATCACTTATTTTAGTTTCAAATCCATACATCCATAAGTTCCAAAGTAATGACCACATTTCTGCAGTCCAAAATTGTATTTGACCTGGATTAATGGGGAACCTTCTTTGATAATCTAACATCTGATCATAAAGTTTAATCGAGTCTTTATAGATCTTATCCCACAATTCGCAATTTGAATTTTTGATGAGGTATTGTCCTCCACCCGAGTTGTCTTGATTAACCCTTATCGTTTCAACATCAAGACCAATAACATTCGCCATTTCGTTTATTAGTTGACCTTTCTCTGAGGTAGGGTGTTTTATTTCATATCTTCTACAACAATCCATAATATAATCGTGTCCTATATATCCTACAGTATCGGATAGATAACACACGTCATCTTTTAATAACTCATTAAAGTTTGGGAGGTCTTTAAATATAATGTCAGCGTCGTGTAGAAAAAATAACTTACCGTGATCATGGTTTGATTGTATCCATTTGGAGATGAGGTATGGTTTAATCGAAGGAATGTATTGTTTCTTATATCTTTCATCTACAAAGTAATGTAAGTTAATACCTAACTCTTTAAGTTGTTCACTCCCTTTAGATGGTTTTGTATTCCCTTGAACTAAACCTAAAACAACGTGTATTTGGTTGGGGTTAATTCCTTTTTCAATAAAATTATGTACATATAATTTTATTTGCCAAATAAAATAGGGTACGTCGGGTTGTGCTGAAACAAATAATATATTTTTCATTTAGAGAAAAATAAGGTCTCTAATTATATAAGTGAATTTTAATTACTCACCAAACGGAAATTCTACCTCAATAGTTTGTGGTTTTTGTTTAATTTTAAGGTCATTAGTTATGTGTTGGATTGCAACCATATATGATGGTGTATATTCAATCCAACTAATAACCTGTTCTTTTGTCACATTATCGAGTGGTGTAAAGTTATTTGGGTCGGGATTGGTTAAAATAGCATCATCCTCATAATAAGAAGTGTAAACTACCTCATTAACCGTCTCCTCAACGGTGCATCTATATCTTACATTAGAAATTACATTTTCCAAACCATTATTACTACCTATGTATTCTAATTTCAATATTTCCCAAGTTATATTCATTTTTTTATTTTTTTATTTAAATTATTTGTTTTCATTTAGAGAAAAATAAGGTCTCTAATTAAATAAGTGAATTTTAATTACTCACCAAATGGTGGTGTTAGTAAAATAGTTTGTGATTTTTGTTTAATTTTAAGGTTATTAGTCATGTGTTGAAGTACTTTATATGGTGATCCTTCTGGTCTTTATGGTGTATCGCCAATGTATATTAAATCGTTAATCTATTATATATTGGTATATCATTTAATAAATACTTCCTTATTTTATTTAAATAGTAGGTTTATACCATTCATTAGATGAGATTATTTCTAAAATCTCGAAGTTATCATATGGTCCTTCTTTTGTTGTAAGGTTTGTAATGAAGGAAGGTGTCACATCACCATCCCACTTTATATAAGTCTTACTGTGATCCAAAGAATATTGTAAACCATCTTTTGTTTTGGGGAATACTTCAGAAAAATCAATTAAGTCAATTTCTGAAACATTTAATATTAGATATTTTCTATTCATAATTATAAACCAAATCTTCCTTTATCAGCATTAAAGTTCGATAAAACTTCAGAACCACTTAATGCTCTATTATATAATCTAACAATACCCATGTTACCAATAAAAAATTCGGAAGGAGAAACAGAAAGTGAATATACACCTAAAAGCAAATTACTCAAATTAGAATTTAATGTTGCAAACGGACTTGATATTCCTGAACCTGTTGTACCAACAACATTACCATTATAATACATTGTACCACCTGAAGGACCGTGTGTCACAACAACCTGAACCCACTGAGAAGGTGTTAATGCGCTTGTTGCGTTATATTGGATAGCAGCATTATTTGCAATAAATTCTAATTCACCAGATGTATCTAACCTTAACCTATATGCTTCGTTAGTTCGTTTTGTTAAAATATTCGGGTTGTTTGTATACCCTGTAGGGTAAATAAAAGCTTCAATAGTTATTCCTGTTGTTAACCATAAAGATGAGTCATTTCCATCCACACCATAATCTCCCGCACCATCAAAAGATAAAGACCCACCACCTAAAGCACTATAGTATGTTCCTCCCGATAAAAGAATGTCATTATTATTTGTTGTTAGATCATAAAGATCAGGACCTGATCCAGGATAAGATGATGGATTTGCAATATCATACCAAGCAACTAATCCCGATTGAATGACTGGTGGTGTTGGGTTTGGTGTACAATATATTATTTCACTCAAAGAACACCCTACAGAATCTGTGATCGTCAATTGGATTTCAGGTGCCGTATCAAATTGTGAGGGTAATGTAAAGGTTATAGGTAATGTTGTTCCGCTACCGACATAAGAACAATTATTTCCGTAAACGTCACAGGCAGTTCCACTAAATGGTGGAGTAATACCCAACGCACTTGAAATTGTTACTTGACTTGGCATTTGTTAACTACAACTAACACAAGATATATCGTAATCAATTAATAAATTAACTTTTATTTCTGTATCTTGTAATGGATTTATGGGTTGATTACCACAATTCTTATTTATGTTTTCACAAGCCGCGGTTATTGTAATTCTATTTGATATAATATCTACGGTAACACCAGAAATACCAACAAAATCTTCTAATATGTCAACAATCGCATTAGCCCAAACCGTATCACTTGGGTAGTCCGTTGCTCCTGTTGATGTATAAAACTCGGTTTGTGCCGATTGTCCCCCAACCTCAGCGTATATTGTGAAGTCAGCGGAGTTTATAATACAATTTGTATCACCACTTGTAAGATCATTAAAACCTTCCAAATACATGGACCTTATCGATTTTTTCTGTACTAACCCACTATCAAAAAATTGTTCCTCACAAATTGTGTAATATCTGTAATCCACAAATTTCTTAGTTCCAGTTAGTATAACTGATTTTGTAAGGGAACAACCACTACTATCTGTAACTGTTAAACTATAGGTATCTGCTGTCAAACCTGTAACGGTAGAACCTGTAAGACCATTTATGCTTCCTCCACTCCAAATCAAACTAAATGGAGGTTCTCCTGAATAAATAAAACTTGTAATTGATCCGTCATTACCATTAAGTGGTTGAGATGGAAATAAATCAAAGTAAACAGGGTTACTTACATCCACATAAACCGCAAAACTTTGTATACAAGTTGGTGAACTTGAGTCTTGTACTGTTAGAGTATAATTACCGTATTTTAAATTTGTGAATATACCAACAGGACTATTAATTGTGGATGGGTTATATGTTGGACCTGTTAATGTAAATAAGTAAGGTAATGTACCTCCTGTTGAAACGGTAACTTCAATCCTTCCATTATCACTACCACATGTTGTTCCTGTGACTGCGGTACTTGCACTATATAAATTGGTTGAGTTAATTGTTGTAGTTGCAGTATAGGTACAACCCGCTGAAGTTACGGTAACTAAGTAGTTACCATTAGGTAATCCGTTGAATGTTTGGTTGGGACTTCCTAAAGTTCCGATCTGTTGTGAACCTGAAGTACCTGAAACGGAAATTAAAAGTGTTGGTTCTGAACTTGTACCTCCATCAACTAAAACTTGTATTGATCCATCACTTGACGAACAGAATGAATTGGTAGTATTTACTGCAACTGTACTAAATGAATTTGGTGTTTGTAAACTTACCGAATCATAAATCGTACATAAACCAGCATCAGTTACCAAGAATGAATACGCACCTGATGATAACCCTGTGAACGTCACTGAAGTATCAAAGGTTATCTCAACCTGACCAGATGACCCGCTAAAGAAATAAGGGGCGGTACCATTTGCAATTAGGAACTCAACCTCACCGTCATTTCCAAAACATGTTGGTTGTGATATTGTTATAAAACCAGCAGAGACTAAAGGTGCTACCGTATTTACAACAAATGATTGTGAACTAGAACAACCTGCAGGGTCTGTTATTGTTACAAGATAAGTACCACCTGTCAACCCTGTGACTGTGGTACCGGTTTGTGATCCGACGTTCGAACTCCAATTGATTGTGTAAGCCGAGATTGGTGGTGTAAGTCCTGTAATAAATATTTTACCACTACCACTTCCAACACAACTCGCATCGTCCACAACATATCCACCAAATGTAAATCCTGATGATGGTGTTAAAATTACAGATGCTGTTATTCCCGTACAACCACCGCCATCATTTGCAACAATATAATAAGTTCCTGCCGATAGATTTATAAATTCATAATATGGTGTTGGTGTTGATGCCGATGTAATGTAATTGTCTGATCCATCGTATAACACAAAGGTCGATGTACCATAAACAGCACTAGTAAAACCTGTAATAACTCCATCATCTAAACCACAAGAGGGTGCCGTAGAATCTATTGTTGCTGTTGTGCCCGTTGATATGTATATGTTTTGAACTATCTTTTCTGATGATGAGTCCGCAACGGTTGCATAATAAGTTCCGCCTGTTAAACCTGTAACCGTATAAGTTAATGTTCCCGCAGATAAAGGTAACAAACCTAACCCAGTTGCGTCTGTAACACTAAAAGGAGCAACTGTTGGGGTCGTTCCTGTAATATCGAAAGATACCGCACCACTACCTGTATTACTACAATCTCCTGTTACACTAAAATTAAATACCTGAATCATTATTGGTTACAAAATATTTCAAATTCTATTCCTACGTTTATTTGGAAGTCGTCAAAATTAGGTACGCAATTATTGTTAAATACGACCACATTTTCATCATCTTCATTAATATTATAACTATATCCTGATGTTAGTAAATTACCCAAAGCAATCTCTAAAGCATCTACCCACTGAGTATCAGTTGGGAATTGACTTGGTCCGACACCATTAAAGAAACCATATTGTTCTATTAACACACCGTTTTGTCTGATATCAACATACCAAGTTGATGATACGGTATTCAACGAACATATAGTTGAGTTTAGTCCGTTTTGACTAAAAAATGTTTGTAGTGTTTGATTTAATACAACACCAAAAGATGTAATCAACGGGTCTTTATTCCAAGGATATAAACCACAAACCACTTCTTGTACAGGACAATCAAGTACATAAAGTTGTGTTGATAAAGTACAAGGTTTACAAGGTACCGGTATAAATTTACAACCTTCTTGTCTTCTCCATACATACTTTTGTCTGTGAAAAACCGAGTTTTCTAATCTAACACCTGTATTCCATATTGTCGTTGCTGGAACCATTTGTTCCACCATTCTAATCCAATAATTACCCATTCCATTCACATAATCAATCATCGTTTGATATGTGAAGTTATCGTTTTGAATTCCTGCTAATTTTTGAGATTCTAAGTATCTCCAATAAATTGATTGGAGTGTCGGGTACCCGCCAGTTTTACCGTCTGTAATGGTTTGTCTGTTTCTTGTGTTCACCATATTCCTCCAAAAAGTTTGGGCGAACTCGAAGAATGTTTTTTGTTTTGGTTTTGGTACAATTGTAGTCCAATCTATACCCCCTAATCTTGGGTATGGGTTTGGTATATTACAAGGTGATGGTGGTGTATAAAATAAACCTTGCTCGGGAATTGGGAAATTAAATTGTCGTGACATCGTCCATACATCATAAACTAATCCTTGAGCCGGATTCATCATAATGTCAACATTTTTTACGTTCAAAACCAAACAATCTTCACTTGCTCTGTAATACGAATTGAACCCTCCATCAAAACTCGTCCTTAAGAATGGGTTAGTATCTACCCAACTTTTTTTGTTGTCTGCTGTCCTTCTTAATTTAAAACCTAAATTCAAATATGGGAATTGTCTATATCTTTGTAGATATTCTTCACCGTAATTGAATGGTAATAATTGGGTTTGGAAATTAGGGTTATTACCAGTAAAAACCAAGTTAGTAGGTACTGCAAACTCGGGCATTCTATGTTGTGGAGTTGACTCGAACCAACCACCTCCTATTTGGAAATAATAAGTCTCAGTCGCTATTGGCATTTGAGGACATCCAAAATCATCAACAGGATAATCTTCTCTTACCGTTAATACATTTGAATTAACTGAAACGGTTGTAAATCCTGTATATTGAACTCCTTGTATTGAAAATACATTGTCTCCTTGTAATACAGGAATTTGTAGACTTAGGGTACCTCCTGTAATTTGAAAGTATTGTTGATCAAACTCTCTCATATTAATTCGTTGGTCGGCAACATAAACATATTCATGGAAGTCGATTAACGCTTCAGGTGCTCCAACCATTCTCAAAAGACACTCAATAGATTTTCTTGTTCCTTTAGACTTAAATAGGTAAGCCGAATTTAATATTAAGTTTCTATAGAATTGATAGTTAATTTCCTCAGGTGTTTGTCCTATTTGTAAACCTGGAAATGTGTTAGGTTGTGTTGAAAACACCGCCTGTAATAATTCTTCATTCGATATTGGTGAAAAATTGGTAACCCAACCCAATGTTTGTGCCAAGTTTTTTAATAACTGTGATGGTATATCATTTTGTACGGTGTAGTGAACACTATTCATATTACCTAACGCCGAAATAAACGATTTTGTTTCATCGAAACTTCTACCATATATCTGTAATAATTTTTCAAATCTCTGATCTGGTGTGTCGAACTCTTTTAACGCACCTGTCGTCATAAACCTTGAAATTAAGTTTGTATTATACTGATCTAGGTTTATCGCAAAATCATTAATTTGTACTAAGTAATTATCAAAACGGATTGTACTAATATCTAAGTTCCAAATACCAGCTTGAGGGAATGTTGCGTATTCACTTGAGATTGCAAACGTACCATCTTCTAATTCTTTTGGTACAACAAATTTTGCGGTGTATACTGGTGTAATTTTTCTATTAAGTAAAAAATTCTCAACAGCATCAAAGTTTAGATTAAACACTTTATTCACTTCGAAGTCGTTTGGTCTAATTACTAAATAATCATATGTTATTTGATTACCACTAAATGGATTTCCGTCTACAATTATTTTAAGACTTGTTGAGTCACTATCGGTAGGGTATAAATAATTTAATGGGTATTGTTGACCATTAACAAATAAAACGTATTTCTTATACTCCAATTTCATATTCCTCAACGGTGAAACCTCGTTTTCATTAAACATCATGTTGATTTCTGCATTTATAGAAAAATCAATTTCAAATGGGTTTCTTATTGAAGAAAGGTGTATATCTAAAGTTGTATCATCCTCTACCGAATCGTATATAATATTAAATGCTGTTTCTTGGTTGATAAATTTGTCAGTCTGAGGTGGTACTTCTAAACCAGCAGGGAAAAAGTTGATAATCTTTGTAATAGAAGTTGAGAACCTTTTTACTAAAGATCCGTATTGAGTAAAGTTCGTAACCTGACTTAAGTCATAATTAGGATAAACTCGGTAGTTAGCCGCTAAGATTTCTGCAGCCTCAACATTTGTATCTATGTTAATAGACTCCAAATTAATAGGATCTGAAAAAGCACCTATCGTAAAGGTTCTGTTCTGTTTTTCAGTTATGTTTGTGGTAAAATTAAAATTTGCTTGTGTTAAACCTCCGCCAGCAACAAGTTGTACTCCAACTAAATTGTTAGAGAATTGATTTGCAGCACTACTTTGAGGTGGACAAGTAAATTTCTGTGTTGACATTAAGCTGTAATATTGTTAAATGCTTTAGAGAAATCGATATTTTCACCACGATTTTGTCTAACTTCATAAAGAAGTGTATTAAACTGATCTTTAATCTCGTACAAGTTGTATTGTTGGTAGATGTTATTATCAGAGTCGTAAATGGTATAAATACCGTCTTCGATAGATTTAGTTTGATTACCGTAAAGAGCAATTGCAAGTGTTGAGATGTCTTGATCTACAATCTCAATTTCAGTACTTACGGGATTGAAGTATGTGTTTGAAATTATAATACTTTGGTTTGGTTGACCTATGAACGGTGTTGCACTTGGTTTGTTCGTAGGTGATGATGAAGGTGATAAAGTACAGAATAATAAATTAGTTGCACCTTCAACATAAGCATATCTAATAGACTTTTGGATTGTGTTTGTAAGGTTTTGTACTACAGGTTCACAATAGAACGATGAGGTAATAATTCTAAAAAAGTTAGGTATTTTTGTTCCGTCAGGATTTAAATACTCAACTCTGAAACCAACTAAACCTTGATTAACAAATTTGTTTCGATATTCAATTGGTACATTATTAAGGTCTATAACAAGACCTTTTACATTAGGTAATGCCGATAATACACCACAATCAGTAATTGTTGTTCTAATTTGTGCTGGTCTAATCATTAAGGTATATATACCTAATCTATTGAATTGATCTGCAGGAAGTTTTAGGTTGTATAAACCACCTAGTATCTCAACAGTACTTCCTCCTGTCTCAGCATTATTAAAATAAGGTCTCAACACATCTTGTGCATTGAGTGTTGTTAGTGTGAAGTTTTGAGTATCGTCTCTTGATTCTGTATAAACCACAACGATTTCAACGTCTTCAGGACTAACATCTGATGGTCTTATAGTTCCGTAATTACCTGTTGCCATTTTTAATCTTTTTTCCTTTTTTATAAATAGTTAAGTAGACACTTTTTCAATATTAAAATATTTGTATCCGTATTTTTCTAAATCACCCACATTATCAACTTCGCCTAACCTCATCACATTTTCTAACGCGGTGTACTTACCTCGTTCGACGAATACATTTGTGATTATTTCGGGTTCATCAATAACATTTAACAGGGCTTCGTTTTTGGTTAACGCACTCAAAACTAAATCACCTGGTACTAAACCATAAGACTCAGTTACGTAAATTGTAAAGTCCTCATAATCAAAATAGTTCACACCATTAATAGTGTAGGCAGAATAAAGACCTGTAGGGTCAACACCCCAATATGTTCCGATCTCTCCTGTTGTACCCGTAACTTGGACTCCCAATTTATATTTACCTCCCGCCAAATTTATTTTCGGTCCATATTGTGCTAAGTCATTTAATGTCGATTCAGTAAAACCTGAAACAACAAATGGCACCGAAGTATAATTGTATGAGTAGTAATCGTTGATGTCTGTGTTTGAGTCGCCTGTAAATATATAATCATAACTGATCGGTGTGCCAGCCCAACTACCACCCGCAGGATAAAAAGTAATATTACCTTGTGGATTAGTTATGACCACATTTGTATATGGTGTAGTCACCGTCTTTTCGACCTTAGAAATACCCCAAGGTGAAGAAGCAGTTAAAGTAATTGTATAAGTATTAGGTGCGGTTGGGTAAGTGTGTGTTAAAGGTGTAATACCTAAAACAGGTTGTATTGGTGATCCATCACCCCAATCTAAACTATACTTAGATAATTGTAAGAACTTTATAAACTCCAAATCGGAGGTATTATAAAACATAAACGTATATGGGTTAAGAGTATTCGCGGTTACGATAAAATTATTTAACACATCCGCCTGAATTATCAAACCATCAGTTGGTGTATAATACCCAAGATCCACCGCAGATTCGGTCAACATGATGTTAACAGAAAGACCCGTTAAAAATGATGTTCCACCTGTATTACCTGACAATAGAAAATCCATAGGTAAATAAACACCTGTTGTTCCTGTTGTTGTTGCACTAATCGTTGTTGCGGTTAAACAACAAGGATCAATAATCGTTGTAATATCCGTATCTCCCGTGTATGTAACAAATACAAGATCACTTTTGATGTTCTCGGGTGAAATAATAAACTTATATTCTTGTAATTCCATTACGGGTTAACATATTCGTACCATTTTATCGGTGTTGTCGAATCACCAACTCTTAAGTTAGTTTGAGTTGAGAACACTTCGTATGTTTTTTGGTTATAATCTAAATCTACTCTATAATAGAAATATGTAGAGTTATCAAAAGTAAATTTGTCAGGAATAATCAAATCCTGTTGTGTATTCGTCATTCTTTTGAAGACTCCTGTTCTTGCGTCAAAGAAACTTGCGGTCATAAAGAAAGTATCTACATCAATAATCTCTCGACTTCTTAACCAATAAATAAAGAACCCTTCTTTATCTCCAAGATAATCTAAGACCATCTTAGGTTTTTTAATCTCAATCGGACCAATTAAAGGGGATAATATTACCG
>Ga0307376_10006451_pt1 | contig 10371 bp, 33 predicted proteins | sample TR2MG_FD_202536 | JGI IMG/M metagenome (GOLD analysis project Ga0307376, IMG submission 202536) | Soil microbial communities from Risofladan, Vaasa, Finland - TR-2 | ecosystem: Environmental > Terrestrial > Soil > Coastal area > Acid sulfate soil | place: Finland: Risofladan, Vaasa | collected...
TAAAGAGGGTAAACTTTCACCCATGTGTGGCAACGGGTAGATGGTTGAATACCCTTGACACAATGAAGGTTGGAGCTGAAATAGCTATTGAAGGTAGACTTATAAATTATGAGGACGGTTCAATGGGTGTGGAGGTTAACGACTTGATAATCTTATAGGCATCACTGTCATCAATCAAAATATCAATCATATAATCTAAGCGGAATTATGGAGCATAATATAGGAGTACCGATGTTCTTCGGAACAATCACATTAGTTTTTTTAGTAGTGTGGGTAATAGGATTAATACAAGAAAATAAACAAAGTAAATTATGAAAATAGCTGAAGTAGAGTTATCCTACAAACCAAAAGTTAAAGCATCGGATAGAGAAAAAATATCTGATTCATCGAGTGCACATAAAATACTGAAACCTTTTTATGAAAATTTTATGGAGCATAGAGAGGTTGCATTCGCCATACTTTTAAATAGGGGAAACAAAGTATTAGGAGTATTTAAACTTAGTGAAGGAGGGGTGTCAAGTACAGTTATAGATGCTAAAATACTATATCAAGCCGCTGTGTTGGCCAATGCAAGTGCTATAATTTTGTCGCACAATCACCCAAGTGGTGAATTAAGACCAAGTGAAGCTGACAGAAGGCTAACTAAAGATATTATAGATGCAGGTAAATTATTTGATATAGAAGTTCTCGACCACTTAATAGTAACTGAAGAGGCATATATATCAATGGCTGATGAATGTTTAATGTAAAAATAAATAGCAATGGTAAAAACAATAGAAGAGTTAATCGCAAAGCTTGAAACCCTCACATATACTGGAGTTAGTATAGACAATAGAGGTGCATTATTGACAGAGGAGGGATTTGATATTACTTACTCTGTCAATTTCCTAGGAGACCCACCACACAGATCAGACTACCCAGTGCAAATTGTAATACAAATACGGAAGGGAGATAAGTATGTGTTTAGTTGGGGATGTGAGGACAATGAATCAAATAGATTGTTTGTCAATTTCTATTTGAAAGCTAAGTCATTTGCATATGGTGAGGAGATGAAGATTCAAGATAAGTTCCAAGAGGACGCAAAGAAGGAGTTTTTTAACTTATAAGCGGAAAAATTATGAAAAAGTATTTAATTGAGAATGCAGGATACGTACATTTAACATTATTTATCCTATGGTCTTTCCCTCTATTTGCAACATTCTGTTGTGGAACTGCAATGTTTAATGAGGCAGTGTGGATACCATTGATGGCATTGATTGCCTTATTACTGCAGTTATGCTTCGCAATAGTTGAAACAGATTGGGTACAAGATATCCAAAAGAAATCGGGTTATGGAGAGCATTAAAGTATTCAACTGTATCAAGCCGGGGAATGTATTTATGCTTACAGATAGAGATGGAAATATATCTATAGTAAAAATTCAAAGGGCAAATAGACTTAGAAACTGGTTCAATGTCGAAGGTGAACATGAAAGAAAAAGACGTTGGATTAGTCATTACTCGTGGATGTTATTAACTTTAAATTAGAAACTATGAACATTTATTTATTACACGTAGGGTACGTGATTGCAATAGTAGTATTATCAATAGTTATTGTATACTTAATGGATGTAAATCTATTCAATGAGAATATAGGAATGAGTGAAAATGGTGGAGGGATAATCTTAGTGCTTACTGCGCTATTATCTACAGTCATGTTATTACTATCTTACTACTAAACATTTAGCGTATGAAGATTCTGCACATAACACCCTCAACATTTGGATATGAAGAGGTAGTATTATTAGCTAATAGGGTAAATAGAAAAAACCGCTTAGCAGCTATTGAAAAGGATGGAGAGATATATTACACAGGTGGGTTTTTAATTAATGACACACCTCTGATAAGAAAAATCTTAGATTCTATCCCGAAAAAAGAGCAATACGAATTTGTTAAATCATTTAAGATGTCCCCATGGGTGAAATCTTATCTAGAAGAGTAGAGTATGGGAACAACAGAAGAAAAACTCCAAGACCTCAGGGGTTATGCAGCACGATTGAGGACAAAGATTAAGTCGTGCTATCACAGAGACTACTTCTTTGACGCTGAAAAGTATGAATGCGAGCTGGAAGAAGTGGAAGAAGAAATCAAGGTGCTCAACAATGGAAATCTTTAAGGTATGAAAGAACTCGATGTATCAAAATTAATCAAGGAAAAAACTAAGGTAGAAATCACTCAGCAAAAACAGCAGGAGTATAAGTTAGTGTATCAAGGTACAATTGTGCCTCATAGAAATCACACACTATTCGAGATTAACCCTGATACATTGGAGATCAAAGAGGCTGAGTACAAGCGGAAGGACTACATATTCAATCCGAATTGGAAGAAAGGTGACAAGGTGAACACACACGGTGATGTCATCATGCAACCAGGTATGGCGTATGTCTCAGCAATGAATAAAGAAAATGCGCTGAAGAAATTTAAAAAGGGGAGTAGTGGAACAAAACTCGACCCGACCAAAATCTATTTAGAACTATGAGCACTGTCATCAGTCGCTCCCAACCCCCAATAACATGAAAAATTTTGTCATAATAAACGGTACTCTAATGACCTTCAAAACAGCAGAGGACATGGAAGGTGCAAAAGAGTTTGCACTCAGAGTATGTGATTGCAGTAAAGAGATAATAATCCGAGAAATTACAGAATTTTATGGATTAGCAGTATTAACTAATGAAGAGAATTGGATATGAATTGGATTAAAGTAGAAGACGAATTACCAAGTTATGATAAGTTAGTTCTAGTGTACGAATGTACACATGAGAATATAAGAACAGGATTATTGTATAGAACCGATGGTAAAGGGCATCATTGGTACGATAGAAATGAAGAATACTCTCTTGATGTGACACATTGGATGCCATTACCTAAAACCCCTGAACTATGAGTTACGACATATATTTATCACCACCAGAACAGGAGTCTGTAGAGGTGGGTAATATGACATTCAACATTGGACCAATGTTTAATCTAGCATTTGGTGGATATTGGGTGGACATAATAAACGGAGAGGTGGCAAGAGAGGTGCACCTAAAGATCGATAAAGCAGTGAAGGAGATGGAAGAAAGTCCCAATAAATATAAGGCATTAGAGCCTAAGAATGGATGGGGAAGTTATGAGGGGGCATTAAAGTACCTCAAGAAATTGAATTCAGAATGTTGGGAGCACCCTGACTACATAATTAATATTTACAAATAGTTATGAACTACAATTTAATCAGAGTGGAAACTCAAGATATCCCTAAGGATAAGCAGATAAGAGAAGTTGTGCATACTGGAAAGTATATAGACTGTTTTGGTAAATTCCAATCTAAGAGTGGATTTTCATTTGCCAACAACAATAAATACAGCTACACACACTTTTTCATTGAAGAAGCAGAGGAAGAAGTCAGCGTATGTGGTGAGTGTGAAACTGAACTTGGTCCCGATAAATTTGTTGGGGATGAAGGTTGGAGTGTTTGTGAAGAGTGTGGAGCAGTTGAGAGTTCTAAGAATGTACTTAAACCAATAGACAGATGAAAACAATAAAAGAAAAAGTATTAGAGATGGTAGCCAAACAGGGCATCGTCACTAGAAAAGAATTGCAGTTCATTATCTTTAAAGCGCAAGGTAAAAAAGGAAAAGAAGCTACAACGTATCGATGTGGTTACTACGGTAATACAATAAAGGAGTGGTGTAATAATGAACTACTAGAAAATCACGAGAGGGGCTTCTATAGGATGGGTAAAATGGGGAAGATGTTTATTAAAACCCCTGAAAAAGCCAATCTACTTATACGAGTTAAAAGAGCTGAGAGTAGAGCTAAGAGTTTATCTGAGTATGCTCAGGCACTTAGATTTGAACTTAGAAAAAAAAGTAGCCAACTCAGAGATATCCAATACATATTAAATAATAACCAATAAATAAAAAGTAAAATGAAAAATCTATTTGAACAATTCGCAAACGGTAACGCTGAAGTTACCTCAAAGAACGCTAACCTTGATATAAGTGTTGAGTTTAACGGGAGTATAGAAATTACTAAAGGAGGACTATCTCAGACCATACATTTTTATGCTAAAACTTATGAGATGCTATACAAAGGGTATGTAACCTTGGATGATTGGGATGTTTCTGAATACACTAATACATCATTCAATGGAATGCCTGTCGACAACTTGAGTAAATTAAAGCAGACATTGGCAGATAGTGGATTAGAAACTTTTGCCAAATCCTTGGAGATAGATAGTAAAGAGCTGGAAGAACAAATATCAATTCAAATACAATCAAGTAAATTGTTCAAGGATTCGTATGGAAAAAACATGTCTATGTGGATAGCAGTAAGTGCGGATGAGCGAGAAATTGCAACACTTAAATACGCAATTGAAAAGTATGACACGCTAAGTGAGAATAGTCACGTATTCAAAAAGTACATCGTTGAGGTTGAAAAAGTGGAAGAGGTTGAAGATAAGGTAGAAACTTCTATCAAGCCACCAATTGAAGTGTTAGAGAATGCATTAGCTGAACTAACTAAGAAGAAGTAGAACTATGAACAGCTACGGAAATAATTATGGATGCCATACGCCCTTTGATACAGAGAGGGTGTATGGCATTCTTGAAGAAGCAGGGTTGAACGTCCAAGATCTAAGCTGGCATAATGACGAAGGTGATTCGTTAAAAGTCAACAACAATTGTAACGTGTGGATTCCTAACCCAAAAGTCTACTCACACTACGGATATGTTCCGTACAAAACTGTGTGGATGGACGATGATGGTGAGGCTTACGCAGATGAGTATGATTGGGACAAGGAAAGAATATTTGAAACAGAGCATGAGCTAGTTAACTTCCTCTTAAAAACCTACAATAAATGTATTACTTCATAGACGAACAAGGAAGACTGTGCTACTTTGTAGGACAGACAGTAAGAATTTTAACTTAATTGATATGGAAACAGAAATCTATAAGGGAATCGAAATAAAAATACAGACAGATGATTGTCCACTTAACCCACGTACTGATTGGGATAATGCAGGTGTGATGTTCTGTAAGCATAGAAGATATGACCTAGGGGATAGCAATCACGGAATTGACGACAGCGACTGTCAATCGTGGGAGGATGTAAAAGATTTAATAATCAAAGAGAAGAAGCCCCTAGTTATCCTTCCACTATATTTATACGACCACAGTGGTATTACTATGAATACAACAGGATTTAGTTGTCGATGGGATAGCGGTCAGGTTGGTTGGATATACCTGACAAAGAAAGGTTGTAAAGAAATGGGTTGGACAAAACCTTATATAAACTCATTGTCAAAGGGAGCTAATGATAAATATTGTGGGAAACTCTTTGAAGAAATCCTCGAGATGTTTTTAGTAGGTGAGGTTGAATCATATGATGATTATATCTCAGGCAATGTGTATGGGTATGTAATAGAGAGTGACTTAGTAGAAGATAGTTGTTTTGGATTCTTTGGGGATGACCACGAAAAGAGTGGATTACTTTTAGAAGCTCGAGCAAATATAGATGCAGCACTGTCATCATCCACTAAATCAGCTTAGCTTATGAGTTTCAATTACCCCCACACTTGCCCTGATATTGACGCAAGTATAAAGGACACAAAGAACACAATTTATGACAACATAGCAGAAGTGGTCAGTGAATGTTGTCCGTTGCTAGAAGGCAAAATAAAAGATGATTTTGTAAAGAGATGGGTTGATTGCATGTATCAGGATTTAGAACACAACTATGAAGGAGTTCGAAGTTCGAATCAAGATATGAGATCAGAGGCTGAGAGGCAGATAGTACTTCTTAGTGACGAAATTGAGAATCTAGAATATGATATATCTGAAAGAGATAAAAAGATATCAGAATTAGAATACGAAATTGAAGAGTTAAAAAGCCAATCAGTATGAACATAGATTTATATTTTAAAGGTGTTGAATTCCAAATAGAGTTTGATTTTCAACCAGAAGAACCTATGGTAATGTACTACAAGGATGGCTCAGGCTACCCAGGATGTGCTGCAGAGGTAACGATAGAAAGTATTAAGCACCAAGGAGTAGATTTCTATGATGTATTAGAAGACAGTATCAGCGACATAGAAGATATGGTTCTTGCTAAAATAGCTGACGATAGAGAAAACTATTAAACTAATTGACATGACAAAAGTTAAATTTTTAATCAGTATTGAAGGTGACACGGAGGATTTATATGCCTTCTTTCCCGACATAGTATCAGACATGAAAGGTAACCTCACAGCATACTCTCATGCAGATCAACACGGTGGGTGTTGCATAGAGTACGCAAACCAATCACATGAGGCACTAAAATTCCAATACGAAGACCTACTTAAAGAGTTGGAGAGTATTGGGTATGATGATTTATTAATCCTAAACAAAGACAAATGAGAATTCTAAAAGTATGCGCAAAAACAGCAGATAGGTTTTCTGCTAAGTTAGTAGAAGACGGTAAAGTAACAGCAACACATGACGGTTATGTGCCTGACTTTATGCCTGAAGAACACTACGGAGATTATGTAGAGTTAGACATCGATATCGACACAGGGCAGATATTGAATTGGAAGAAACCTACTAATGCTCAATTGAAACACGACTTAAACAACGAGGGATGAATTTAGAACTAAACACAGAAGCTAAGGATAGAAGAATTAGCAGTGCACACGATTCAATCATGAATGAAATCTCTAACAACCTAGAGAATGGAAATAACACCACTGAAATCTATATCGATAAAGACATAGCATCAGATGTGAGGTCACTAATACTTGATTCAATTAAGAAGTCAGGTAAGAGTGAAAACTTTTATTGGGCTACTCTACGCACAGAACGAAACAGCTTAGGGCATGGTAGAATGATGTACTACATCAGTGAAACAGTAGGCAACCAAAAATATTATCGACTAATATGGAAGGGTTAGTACACTACACATACAGTTGCTCTAATGCAATGTTTAACTTCCTAAAGAATGACAACATCGATGAGTTAATAGCTGAGTTGAGACGTATAGAAAAACATGCAATAAAGAATGACCCGAATCCAAAAGGTAAAGGTTTATGGTTTAAATTTGGGAAACATGATACTCTTGCAACATCTATAGGGGATTTAGAGAACGACTTAATGGGTAAGATAAATAGACAATTTACAATCGAAAGATTTGAATTAATAACCGAGGATTTGGACTACGACAAAGAGTTGCGTGTCTTCTTCTCATAAAACAAACAATATGATACACGGAATTGATTTAAAAATTGCAAATTACAAAGAGTTTGCAGGACATGATGGAATGCCAGGATTTAATGTTGACATTGTGTATAATGGAAAGAGGGTAGCACACGGCTACGATGATGCGTGGGGAGGTGGTATCCAGTACAACGACATAGTAGATCAGAAGGCTTTTGATGAGCTTAACGCAAGAATCAAAGCTTTACCTAAGCTTGAAGGTCAGTTTGGGGGCATGGAGCAGCAGTTAGAGTTTCTCATCGATGACTTATCGAATGAACTTAGAATGAAAAAAGATGAGAAGAAAGGTATCTTATGCAAAACGCTTAATGGATGGCAGACATTTGGATGGAATATCCAACTTCCTGCCGTAATAAAGAGAGAGGGTTCAGCAGGGTTAAAAGACATTCAGGATTATTATAATGAACTGAAGGCTGAGGGTAAAGAGATACTTAATGGTGAGTATCTTGCATCAATTGGTGTTGTGCTGTAATGGCGATGTATAAACCTCAGAAGAAGCATAGAGCAGGGCATGGGAATTATCGCAGTAAACCTACACGTAGGGCTGTGAATAATCTCATGCTCTTCTATGCGGATTTAGACAAAGTAGTAAAACAACTACCAGTTAAAAAGCAGGCAGGTGTACAACTAAAGTTTAATTTTTAATATAAAATTTATGAGCAAAGAATTAGATTACTTTATTGACTTGAACATTGATTGTGAGGATACAAAGCAAGCAGAAGAATTAATAGATTTCATTGAGGACAATGAAGAGTTTGTTGCGGATTGGGATTTAGACGGAGTTGATGATGATGGTACACCTCTAGAAGGTGCAATAATATCAATTCAGTTTCAAAGTGTATTATCATTAGTTAATTTCACTGGGAAGTTAGCAGAAAAAGGTTATGAATTATGAGAATAGTATTTAGAAAGGGTGACGAACTGCATATCTTTAGGCTTGGCCCGACCACTAATAAAAAGATATGTGAGAATAGTAAAGAGAAAATCATACAGAGCTATGTGTTCTCTATCGATCAGTTTGATTATCTTGCTGCAAGTGGTGCTGAGCTTAAAGTATTCTTTGCTCTAGCCAATGCTAACTGTATGGATTGTCCTATGCGTGTGTATGGGAAATGTTACACTCACAAGTTCACACAAGCTAGAGGATTCCTATCTATGCTACGCTCAATCATCAAGGAGTTTCCAACTTGGGACTCTCTGCCGGAATTATCTTCAGAGATTGAGGGTAAGCTGGTTGAAATTTCAACTGATAGATATGTACGATTTGGCACGTATGGCGAGCCTGTGTTACACGGGTTTGGATTAGTAGATTCGATTGCGAGGGTTGCTAAGACATGGACCGGTTACACACATCAGTGGAGACGTTATCCACACTTCGCTGAGTTCTTTATGGCAAGCACACACACTCCTGCAATGGAGGCTAAGGCTAGAGAAGAGGGGTGGAGATCTTTCGCATCACTGTCATCACCAACCACAGAATTCGTTAATTGTCCAGCTTCAAAAGAAGCAGGTTTTAAAACATCGTGTGATAAGTGTGGCTTATGCAGTGGGCAAACAGGAAAAGGTAGAAAAAGTATTTACATTTTAGAACATTAGACATGGAATTAACACAAAATGATTTACTAGAACACGCAGTGATTAATCAGTTGGAATCAGACTTCTTTGATAATGATTTTGATGCAATAAGTGAAATGCTTCAACTTCTTATTAAAAGCGATGAGTCAAGGAGTATATTGATTGAGTACCTAAGTGATAACGCAAAAGAGAATTGGATAGAGAGAAAAACAGTAATAAGATATTAATTATGGCAAGAGAGTTATTTCAAATAGCACAAGAAATCAAGGAGGATTGGGGTGCTAAAGTAAACTATGGTGCAGTCCCTTACTTGGATGCAATGGGGGAGCTTAGATCCATAGATGAGATGTATCATGAAGATACAGCAGATTCAATAGTGAGGTACTTCCTATGTAATGCTAATACATGGCGAGGGGATGTAGCAAGACGAGTAAAGAAAGAGTTGAACCAAATGTTAAAGTAATTATGAGCGAGTTAGAAGAAAAAGTAGATAGCCTGACAATAGACTTAAGTGAAATACTTAACGATACCAAGGCTTATAGAAAGATAATAGAAATGGTTAAAGAGAAGTATAACATTGACCTAGAGAATTACGACCATATCTTCAGATACATTGAGGAAGCTATGGCAGATATGATTTTAACAATAGATTAGTAATGGAAAAAAGATATGACATTATATCACCGGATGGTATAACAATACATCCCGAGAAGACTTTCACCAGGAATGAGGTATTACCTGCATTCAGTGAATGGAAGAAAAGATTTGAGATTCAAGGTTTTTACAGTTCATCGAAGTTTGGTAGAATTCCACTCGAGGATCTTGATGATTATTGTGAGGTAATAGAAGTAACAATAAATTGATATGGAGCTAATAACATTCGCATCAGTAGATGTAACAGAACATGAGGTGGCGCACAATTGGATTACAGAGAATATTGAGCCAACTTATACAGACACTTTAGGCACTTTAGAGGAGCACCTATACAGTATAGATTTCCCATACAGGATAAACGATTTGTTTGTACCAAGGGAAGTAGTAGACTTATTAGTGGCTGTGGAAGCAACGAGCGAGGACACAGCTTATTTTAGATTCGTTAAATTTTAAGATTATGCAAAACGTAAGACAAGTTATTACAAGAGATTTAGCACCATTCAAGTTGATGGATGGAGCAAACACAGGGAAGATTTTCTTTGTAGAATTTATCAAAAAAGACGGTAGCATTAGAAGAATGACTGCAAGAAGAAGTGTAACAAAGGGTGTTACAGGTAAGGGAATGGCGTACCGACCATTAGGTAAGGGACTACTCACAGTGTTTGATATGGACAACGGTGAGTTTAGAATGGTTAATCTACTCAAAGTTACTAAGTTCTCGGTCAACGGAGAGAAATTCCTAGTAGTATGAAAACCATTTGGGTAGGGATTATCCCCGACATCTTCGGCTACGGAATATCCGTGGCTGAGGAGTCGGAGGAGAAATGCTTGAAAGCATTAAAGAAAAATTATAGAGATTGGGTCAAAGGTG
>Ga0307376_10006452_pt1 | contig 10369 bp, 4 predicted proteins | sample TR2MG_FD_202536 | JGI IMG/M metagenome (GOLD analysis project Ga0307376, IMG submission 202536) | Soil microbial communities from Risofladan, Vaasa, Finland - TR-2 | ecosystem: Environmental > Terrestrial > Soil > Coastal area > Acid sulfate soil | place: Finland: Risofladan, Vaasa | collected...
CAGCTAATTCATCGGCCACAATTACGAATGGGATTATATGGAGGGATTTTTTAAATGACACCTTGATCCCGGCCATACCTACAAACATACAAGATCCAGATGCCACTAGATCGACTGAAAATGATGCAGCCAGAACAGATGCTACTGATACTGTTGCCACTATCGGCCCCTCCTACCCTTCCTTCCCCACAGGCTGGCAAAATCTAGTCAATGCTCGCCTGAGTTTTATCAATACAACAAGAATTCCTCAAATTGAGGGATATCTTGGGACCATAACCCAAGACTATTCTAGCGGTGCAATTACAGCAAAAACTGGACTCTATGGCGAGAGATTTACTTTTATAGATGCCAGGTTGAATTTAGCCGCTGGATCAAATTCCAAGAAAATAGGAATAAACAATAGCAAGAAGGCACAGCAGCAAATCAAAGACACAAATGTACAGACCTTGACTGGATATCAGGCAGTCATGACTGCCTCATTATTCAGAGGTCCTGGACAAGGGACAACAAAAATACATGTGACCGATCCTTCTGGCTTTGCTGCTTCCGATAGTGTGTATTTTGTGGCTGATAAACAGCAAGAGGTGGCTGCTACTATTGTAAGTGTGAGTGGAACGCTAGTTGAATTAGATGTAAGTGTTCCTAAGAAATATAGAGATAGCGAATATGCTAGATTGTATAAGATCTTGTAAGGGGAATTGTGGAACAGATTAGGTGTAAGGTAGATAATAGAATCTGGAACCAGACTATGGAGTTGATTGAAGATCAAATCTGTGAGAGTGCTCTCAATCAGGTTTATAATCAGGTTGGCAATCAGGCTTGGTGGCAGGTTTGGGATCAGGTTAAAGGACATGTTGAGAATAGTATTAGTACAGTTCGTCCTCTGTAACCGCTGCTATATATCTAGCTCTATTGGCTATATTCTGCTCTGCTCTCTTCAGGGCATCGTTGTAGACATCCTTACTGACAAAGCCCTTTTCTTGTTCTCTCATCTGCACTCTTATTGAGGCGATACCTATTTCTTTCTTATATTCTTCTTTGAGATATTCTTCAACACTCAATTCTAGCATTTCGTCACTATCCACATCTGTATAACCACCGGCCTGATTAAACTTGCTAACAATTTTTTTAGCCAATTCTCCAAAGTCAAGCATAACACCTCCACCCCTAGTTGTTAAAAAGCTCCTCTATGTAATGATCATAGTGTTTTTCTATACACCTAGATCCAATAACATAGGGATGCATATAACTGGAAGGGCATCCGTCTTTTAGATATCCCTTTTTTTCAAAGAAGCCCATTTCAAACAGCATATTCTCTATCCAATCTGAAAAGTTTTCAACTTCCTTCTTCTCAGTATGCTCTCTATTGAGAATACAATGCCCTAATTCATGGAACATTAACTGCTCCCTCTCCGAATCCGCCCTATACCACTTATTCCACCACTCTGTATCTATAACAATTTTAGGCTGCCAAGGGTATGGGTAGCAAAGACCTACAGCTCTTCCGTGTTCTTCGTCTTTTATCTCTTCGAAAATCACAACTACATTGTCAAAATCAGTTTCAACCACCTTGCCCTCAGATAGCTCAATAAATTTTTTGATCATGTCTTCTGTTTGCTTTTTATAGTTTGGCTCAGGGGTTGAGCTTATAATAAAGAGCAGGCTTAAAAGTATAGACTTCATAATATCTCCGCTGCAAGTTCGGCCAATTCCGATCTCTCACACTGAGTTAGGTGGATGTGAGCAGCTATCTCGTATTCCTTGAATTTTTCGATAACATGTGTTAGCCCATTATTAGTGGCGTCTAGCTTGGGGTGATCGATCTGATCTACATCCCCAGTGAGGATGATCTTTGTACCCTCTCCTGCTCTACTGATAATTGTCTTAACTTCATGCTTAGTTAGGTTTTGAGCCTCGTCAATTATAATCAATTGGTTGGGGATACTACGACCTCTAATATAGCTCAACGCTTCTAGTTGTAGAATACCACTTCCCATGTATTTTGTCCAGCCTTTTCCTTTGTTTAGGTACTCTAGATTGTCAAATATAGGCTGCATCCAAGGGCTTAATTTCTCGTCCAGCTCTCCAGGTAGGTAGCCCAGCTCTTTTCCCATGGGTACGATTGGTCTGGCTACAATTATTCTCTCATATTGTTTGCTATTTACCACTTGCTCTAAACCTGCTGCTATAGAGATCAAGGTTTTCCCTGTTCCGGCAACTCCTGTTATTGTAAGTAGTTGGATATCGGGGTTCATAGCCGCTTCTATGGCGCATTTCTGCTCTAGATTTTTATGGGAGATTCCCCATATTGTCCTGTCCTTGTTTAATCTAGATAAAACGTTCCCTTTGATGCAGTAGAGGCCGTTGTTTTTCAATACAAATTTATTGGGATATCGAGGCAGACTCTGCCTCTTATCATCCCTGCAATCTTCGATACCAGGGTATATCTTATAGGTGCTGGGTCTCTGGGTGTGTCTTTTTACCTTAAGGCCGCTAGTCTTTGCGATAAGGCCCATGAGGATGTCATTGGTTACTAGTATGACATCATAGCCTTTTGCCCGGATAGATATGGCAGTTTTAATGATCTTATCGTCATTGGTCCCTTCATATCCGTCACTATTGTGAAACCAGAATGTATCACTATTGCTATCTACAAAACGAGCAAACTCTCTGATATTTCTAGCTTTTTGATCCCTACCTTGTTTATTTTTATCTAATTCTTCTAGAACAGTCTTGGGGATGAGAATCTTACCGTTTATTTTTTTGATAAAGTCGGGGTCGCTAATGATTACATTAGTATCTACAACGTAAATGGTCTCTTTTTTATCCTTCATCAGATTCCCTGGAAACCACTAGTTTTATTGATTTTTTTCTTTTCTTCTGGATTCTTTTATTGCGTATACTGAGCTTTATATTTCTAAGAGAAGGCGCAATCCAGTATAGGATTGCTGCTAGGGAGAGTATTGTAAAAACTAAGTCCAATTTACCAAGCTCTTTGTAGAGGTTATCTATCAATAAAGATTAATCTTTACAGATATACCCTCCTTTTAAAAACACATCTAAAGCGTAAAAATAGGCAATAATGGTAGATATTCTTAAAACAGTTGCAGATGCGGCATCTTCTACTTTCCCAACAGGGGAAGGAGATTCTAGCGTCAGATCTCCTATATGGTCCAGTCTTAAAATAGACGAAGAAGAGAGCGCTTTTTTCGATCGATACACTATCGACGAGAAAAGGTGGAACACCCTCCACCCCTATCGTCTGTTAGTCATTGATATTACTAAGCCGGATAGCCCTAAGATCGTATCCAGCGGCGAAGCTTTGACCAAGAGCAATGTTCGAGTTGGCGGGTCAGGTTCTGATTTTGAATATGTCCTATCCGAGCAAGTAATTTCAGGGGGTTGGGAGGTTAATCTACCAATAACTCCACAACAGCTTGAAATTACAGACCATTATGCCATCAACACAACGGCCACCATGAGGGGTATTGTAGAAGAGCACAATGGTATAAAATTTAAGACCATAAATATGTCTGGTACTTTCGGCATTTGGCCGAGAAGACCCACTCAAGATGGCAAGATAGCCAAGGTAGACAGCATTAATACAATTTTTGCGGGAACTCTAGAGAATTTCGGGAACCTCACCGATTCCATAGAAAGATTTACTGGAAATCCAAAGAACAGTGGGCTTGAAGCAAAACTGCCCTCTCAAACTGAGTCTACTATATTTTCTACGGGGTATTATCAATCCGAATATTTGGGCCAATTTCTAGAGCGCTATGCTATGGCCAAGAGAAGGCCTGACTGGAAGAACTATAGGCTTGCTTTGGACATCCCTAAGAAGAACCAAACGTATATTGTTACACCAGTGCTTTTCTCCCTTAAGAAGGATCATAATAGGCCGGATGAAGTTTTATTTAATCTCCAGCTAAAAGCATGGAAACGTATTATTCTAAAAGAAGGGGTTGCGGTAAATGCTTCTGTCAATCAGAATTTAGTTTCTGTAGATCCCAGTAATTTCCAAAAACTAGTCAATGTTGTTAGAAATACTAGACTTGTGCTGGCAGATGCTGCAAATTTAATTAAAGCAGTTAGAAGCGATTTTCAAAGACCGTTTGAGGTGCTGAGGCAAATGACCTTAGCCCTAAAAGACATATCCGGTCTTTCCAAGAGTGTGGCTGATCTTCCCAATAATATTATTAAGGACACCCAGTCTTCTATAAAAGACTCTCTAATAACGTCATCAGACAACTTAACAACTGTGAATGGAGATCCTCTTAACAAGCCCAGCAATAGATCTAACATAGATATAGCCGGGAGCGGGGGATTTACATTTGATTTTAGTGGTATAGCCGCAGCTTTAGAAAGAGCCGCTGCAATTTTACAATCTTTGCAGGAATCAAGCAATAATCAGGAAGGTCTATCTGAAGACCAAGTTAAAGAAGGAGCATTGGGGGAGGGCGCAAAGCAGAAGCTAGAGGTCAATCCTATAGATGATGTTTTTAGCAATCCTGAAGAAAACTTCCCTTTGTTTGATGCCCTAAAAGAAGAGTTACTAAGTCTAACAAGTAAGCAGCTAGAAGCGATTGAAGATGAGGTTGAGAGAGTTAGACTTCTAACAATCAATGACTTCAGAAGATTTAGACAAGAGCTCCTGGATCTCGCTCTTGATTTGTCCGACAATTTTGGAGCTAGCGATCCTACGTACTCAGATATATACGACAGACAGTCGCCTCCTGATCGTCCCATAGAGATGAACGTAGAAGAAAACGAAGTGGTCCAATCTATATTTGAAACAGTACAGGTACTAGATGATCTCACCTCTACACGTTTCTGGGATCAAGTTGACGATCCAGATCAATTAGCTTTTGTTGGCGGATTGGCTGATGACTCTGGTATAGATTTTGAAAGATTCCCGTCCAAGATACCAGTACCAGTTCCTAATGGCCTAAATATAGAAGAGATTGCTGCTAGGTATATGGGAGATGCTGACAAGTGGCTGGAAATAGTAACTCTAAATAGCTTAAGATCTCCTTATATAGATGAGACGGGGTTTACTCTAGATTTCTTGTCCAATGGAGACGGTAGACGCTTTATTATAGAAGACACCGAACCAAGTAGAGTGTGGGTGGGCCAGAAAATACTCCTCCAGTCTAGCCTCATACCTGCTTTCTCTAGAAAAATTATAGAGATAGAAGAAGTCTCTAGCAACAAGTTTCTGATTACTGTGGATGGGGAGGCAGATATAGACTCTCTTTTAATAGCAGATGGTGCTAAAATGAAAGCCTATTTGCCAGGAACTGTTAACAGTCAAAATCAGATATACATTCCGGTATCTTCTGGAGCAGACCCAGACAGTAATACTTTCGCTATTCCGGATCTGTCAGATAATTTCTTGGCCAGAGTTGCTAAGGTAGATTTTCTTCTAGATGATAATGGCGATATGGTTATCAATCCACTTGGGGATTTCATGCTAGCCACTGGCCTCACAAATCTAATTCAAGCCATCAAGCTCAAGATTAGGACCAAAAGAGGCTCTTTACTTCAGCATCTAGACTATGGTTTAGGGATAGCTGTGGGGACTTCTGTGGCAGATATAGAAAGTGGCGATATCATTCGGTCTTTAAACGGAATGATTGAGGACGATCCTAGGTTTGACTCCATAGACAGAATAAATTTAAGACTCAAAGGATCTACTTTAACCGTAGATATGACTATAAGGATCACAAATGGATCCGGTATAGTCCCAATAACAGTAAACATACCCGTAAGGTAGCAATCTTCAAAGAAGAAAAGAAATAAAAGGAGAGCCATCTAATGGCAAAAAGACCAACCCCAAAATCTTATCAGCAGATACTAGGAGAGATGCTTAGGACGTATATGTCTAAGATCGGGGTTGATGACCTTAATACTGGCTCTGCTGTTATCTCTTTCTTTGAGGCAATGGCTCAGACAGTTTATCGTGCATCTTCTGACACATTCGCTATCCTAAGAGATTTCTCTGTAGATAGAGCTCCTGAAGAAATCCTAAGAAGAATTGCAAGTGAAGAAAACGTATTCCTTCCACCAGCAAGATCTGCCACAGGAAGTATCACAATAACAGACACTCGTTTTGAGAAAATAGAAACAAGAATATATGCAGGCCTCAATCCTCCTAACATCGGAGCAACATCCATCTATGTTGCGGACGCTTCTGATTTTCCTGTTCCCACTGGATCTGAAAACATATACATCGGCAGAGGTTCTGCTAATATAGAAGCAACAACTTACAGCACTGCTCCTGTCAATGAGGGGTCATACTGGAGGATCGACTTAGACTCTCCTACTCAAAAATTCCATAACACCAATGAAACCGTTATCCTAGGACAAAAAGGCGTCCGTCTTATTCCTACAAATTCAGTAGTTACAACAGACAACACAGGCTCCACCCCAGGTGTCTCTTATTTGACTAGAAAATCAGCCACCCTTCTAGACGGGGAAAACGAAATTACTGGTATTCCCGTGACAGCTCAAAGTATCGGAGCTGTAGGGAATGTAGCTAGAAACTCAATTAAGAAATTTACCTCTGTTCCTTTCACTGGAGCAAAAGCCTCTAACTCCCAACCCTTTTCCAATGGTAGAAATCCTGCCACTGTAGATGAAATTCGCGATGCCATCAAGAGAGCAAGACTTTCAAAAGGATTGGGTACAGCTATAGCTGTTAAAAATTCTGTACTGGGTATAAGAGCAAGTGATGAAGACGCAACCGTCACCTCAAACGAAATCTTCTCTGATGGGGATGAGACCACCCTATATATTGATAACGGAGAAGGCTATGAAGAAAAATATCTAGGGGTGGGGCTAGAGATTATAGTGGACTCCGCACTAGGTGGGGAAGATAGGTTTCAACTAGTCACAGGAGGCTCTCAGACCTCTGTTGTTAAGGCGTTTTCAGTAAGCACTGAGATATCTCCCTTCAACATAAATCCAAATGACAGACTAGCCTTTCTTGTAGGTGGTATATTATCAGAGCACACCTTTGCAGAGGGCGATTTTCGATCTAACGGAGCAGCCTCTGCCTTTGAGGTTGTTTCTTCTATAAATGCAAACTCAGAACTTGGTTTTCAAGCTAGGACATCTGAAGAGGGAACTAGGGTTTTAATAGAGGCTAAGAAGGAAATTAATGAATTTCTAGAGCCAACAGTCCCAACATCTGGAACTGATGCAAATATCTCTCTAGTCTTTCCAGAAGGGGAAGAGGAAACTTTAAAGCTCTACAAGAACAATGAGCCCCTAAATAGAAACGGCAGACAGGCCACTATTGAATCTGAAAACCAATCAGATTGGCAAGATCCCATCATTGATGGAGAGACTTTTCTTATTGCCGTAGACGGCACCCCAGAATTATCATACACTATATTAGATTCAGACTTTGTTGCAGAGGGAACACACCAAACAGTTTCTGGAAACAACACCCTACAGTCTTGGGTTAATGTATTGAACTCTAAGGTTACAGGCGTTACTTTTTCTATAAACGGGTCAAGAATGGTTGCCAGATCAAACTTAGGGGCAGACCCTAGGGCCTCTTTGGAAATCAACCCAAGCTCAACTTTGGTATCTAAGGGAGTTTTTAGTCTGGCTCAAGGATTGAGTGCCGTGGGTAGAAAATCTGACTATACTTTTTCTAGAAACACTGCTCAGCTAAAGCTAGCAGCCCCGCTAGAAGAGGGTGATCGATTAACAGTTGGCACTGACTTCACAGAAGGTGTTCTAGAATCAACCTCTATTGTTGGAGGCGAGGTTACATTCACCTCTACAGCAAGTTTCTGGTTTTTAGTCGATAAGAATGATGCAGTTATCATATCCAATGGAGCTATTTCTGGAAGTGAAATAGATGTAACCAAAGAGGCGAACGATGTTGTTCGATATACCTCTAGCATAGCAACTGCTTTTTCTAACGTACAGGTTGGGGACTATGTCATAGTGTGGAGTGGGGAAGTAAACGCCACCAATAGGCTCGAAGGTCGAGTTTATGCTACAACAAATGATAGCTTTGATCTTAGATTAACTCCCACAGAATTTGCCGCAGCCACTGCGGAGGCAGGCGTTGTTCTTTCAGAGGGTATCGTTTTTGTAAGAACAGATAAAGTTCCCAGAAAAGTAAATATCACTCTTGGAACATATCCAATTTCAACAATAGCCAATAGCATAGAAAGTCAGCTAGATGGTGTAGATGTCACTACTAAAAATGACGAGCAGATCATCATCAGTACTGCTGATAAAGATGTAGATGGCGGCATACTTTTAGTCACAGCAAACGAGCAAGCGAGAGCCGCTGGATTGCCGGAAGGCGAGCTCAACACTACCACCCTATCACACTACGGCTTCTTAAAAAGTAGCGATGACGCAGGAAAGTTTCCCTTATTCATTCATTCCTCTATGGCAGACGATAGAGAAGCAAACACCCCCACATCGTACATTGCAGATTTCGAATCTAGCATTAGTCTTGCATCGATAGAGCCTTCTGGTGCTATTTGTATGCAACACCCCTACCTGTCTTTTGGCTCTTATGTGGAAGATGCCCAGGCCTATGATGAATGTGCTCAGATCGACACTATCTCAGGTACTACAATTGATATAGATGATGCCCCAGCAATACGCAGAGTCAGGGCCAACGATAGATATTACCTCCTTGCTCCTCTGGATATTCATTTCAATGACAGGCTTTCTATTATATTAGATAGCAATCCTTTTTCTAAAACTTTTCCTGTAAACCTATATCGTAGAGCCATAACAAATGCCACTACGGGTACAGTTGACCCTACCAATTTTAGAGCATACGATCTAGACGGTGGAAGCTTAGAATTTACTACTTTCTTTACCGGATTTAGCTTTAAAAATTATAAAGTTTTGATGAAGGCAAGGAATGCTATAGATCCTGCCGCTGGAGCGGTAGATGAAGATGCTATCCTATTTAGATCTGCATTGTGGGGAAGGGCTGGAGAAAAATATAATATATCCTATCAATATCCTACAGCAGCAGATCAGGCGATAACGTCTACTGTAGTAATTACAGATGAAGTTGATGTTAATATATTCTTGAAATCAGGGGCAGCAGTACCTAATGATATAGACGGCACTACAGAGTGGGATGTGTCCGTAACAACAGATACACCAGTTGTAGGGGTAGATGAAGTAACCTATTCCTACAATGCAACAGGCACTGATCCAGCTATGACTACATTAGTAGCCGGAAGCTATGTTACAATAAATGATGAAGGGGAATTTAACTCTTCCAATCAAGGCACTTTTAAGATTTCTTCCGCCAACTCAACTAGCTTTACAGTTAGAAGACCTGGAGGCGTTGCGACAAACCAGACAGGTGTTGCCACTTTATCTGTTAGCACTATCTCTCTTTATGAAAGCTCAAACACAGCCGCCACAGAAGTTGTAGACTATATCACAAACGAACTATCTGAATGGATTGAGGCAGAACTTCTAGATGACAACGGTACAAATGGTACAGGAATTATCGAGACATCCACCTATGAAGATACAGACTTTGTTACAGAAAAATACTATCTTCTAGATGGAATCAACTGGCTAGAATCCTCAAACGTAGGGGTTGCAGCTCCTACTCCTCAGTTTACTTTTAAAGAAACATTGCAGTTTTCTAGTTTCCAGATAAATGCAACTGATGTCTATACCTTTAATGACGGGGAAGAGCTTAGGTTTATTCCGGTCAACATAGACCAGTTAAATAGCCTAATCAACAATATAGCAGTAACAGGGCTATCGTCTCTAGGAGACATTGATGCTGTTAACTGCAACGATAGACTTCAGATATCTACGGATGTTCTAGGAACATCAGGATCTGTTTTTGTTAGTGGTGGGAATGGTACTATTTCACAAGCTTTGCTTGTTTCTACAGCAATAAAAGAAGGAAGCGATTTAGTCAAAGTCAACGTGCCGACAGATTCTTCTAATGGCTTTGATGTTGGCTCTATGCTGAAACTTGAAGCTTCTTTTAGCCAAAGAAAAAGCACAGGAATAAGTGAAACAACAAGAGTCAGCGTAACACCTAATAGTCCAGTTTCTGGCCAGTCTACAATTACCCTATCTAATAGTGAGTTGACAGATAGAAACTTTGGATACCCCAGAAATAGCTTTAGAGCTGAGGGTCGTACATTCCATATTGAGAATCACGGCTCTATGGTAAATCTATCCTGGAATGAAACAACTGGCGGGGATCCATTCTTTGTAAAAACTGTAGAGTTTAACGATGCGGCTGGCGGCAATATGTCAGTAGATTTTAACGAAGACACTGGCTATACAGAATATACAATCACTAGCGGAAGTAGAAATTTCATTGAATGTCAATTTGGTGACA
>Ga0307376_10006453_pt1 | contig 10368 bp, 9 predicted proteins | sample TR2MG_FD_202536 | JGI IMG/M metagenome (GOLD analysis project Ga0307376, IMG submission 202536) | Soil microbial communities from Risofladan, Vaasa, Finland - TR-2 | ecosystem: Environmental > Terrestrial > Soil > Coastal area > Acid sulfate soil | place: Finland: Risofladan, Vaasa | collected...
GCGTCGCGGCAGTGGCGGCGTTTTGCTCGCGCACCTGCGCATCCTTGATGCGTGCCGCAAGCACGCGCATTGCCTGTGCCTTGTTCTGGTGCTGCGAGCGGCCGTCCTGGCATTCCACCACCACGCCGGTGGGCAGGTGGGTGATACGCACCGCCGAATCGGTCTTGTTGATATGCTGGCCGCCCGCGCCGGATGCGCGGAACGTGTCGATGCGCAGGTCGGCCGGGTTCAGCACCACGTCATCGACCTCGTCCACTTCCGGCATGACCGCCACGGTACACGCCGAGGTATGCACGCGTCCCTGTGTTTCAGTGGTCGGTACGCGTTGCACGCGATGCGCGCCTGATTCAAATTTAAGTACCGAGTAGGCGCCCTGTCCTTCTATGCGCGCGATGATCTCCTTGTAGCCGCCCATTTCCCCGGGGCTCTCCGAGATCACTTCCACCTGCCAGCGCTTGCGTTCGGCAAAACGGGAATACATGCGGAACAGGTCGCCGGCAAACAGCGCCGCCTCGTCCCCGCCGGTGCCGGCACGGATTTCCAGAAAAACGCCACGCTCGTCATTCGGGTCTTTGGGCAGCAATTGCTTTTGCAATTCACTGTCAAGCTGAGCCAGGTTCGCTTCACCCTGTTTGATCTCGACTTCGGCAAACTCCCTCATCTCGGGGTCTTTGGCCATTTCCTCGGCCGCTCCGATGTCCGCCTGGCATGCCAGATAGGTGTGATACAACTCAACGACCGGTTCCAGTTCGGCGCGCTCGCGGTTCAACTTGCGAAACGTGTCCATGTTTTTTGTGGCTTCTTCGGTACTCAGGAGTTGATTGACTTCAAGCAGTCGCTCACTCAGCTGAGCGAGCTTGGCGGTAATACTGGGGTTCATTCGGCTGGGGTTTACTCGTCGTGGTGGAGGTGATAAAGGCGGTGGATCACCTCAAGGAAGGCTTCGCGGTCGGCGCTTTGCGCCTGGTTCAGCGCGTGGGTAGGGGCGTGCAAAAATTTATTGGTCAGGCTGCTGCTCATGGCTTCCAGCACCTTTTCCGGATTCTCGCCCTTGGCCAGCATGCGCAGTGCTTTTTCCACTTCCACGCGGCGGTGTCGTTCGGCATGGTCGCGCAGCGCGCGGATGGCAGGGACTGCCTCGCGTGATTCCATCCAGTGCAGAAAATCAGACACGCTGGAATCGATGATGACCTCGGCTTCCTTGACCGCTCCCTGGCGTGCATCCACACCGTCCTTCACCACTGCGGCGATGTCGTCCACGGTGTACAGAAACACATCATCCAGTGTGGAAACTTCCGCTTCCACATCGCGCGGGACGGCCAGATCCACAATGAACAGGGGGCGATGTTTGCGCGCCTTGAGCGCGCTCTCCACCATGCCTTTGCCGAGGATAGGCAACTGGCTGGCGGTACAGGTGACGATAATGTCGTGGTGTGCAAGTTGTTCCGGCAAATCGGTCAGTGTGATCGCCGAGCCGTTGATGCGCCGCGCCAGTGTTTGCGCGCGCTCCAGCGTACGGTTGGCGACGGTGATGTGTTTGGGCGAACGCGCGGCGAAATGTACCGCGTTGAGTTCGATCATTTCGCCCGCGCCGATAAACAACACGCGCTGTTCGGAAATGCTCGGGAAAATGCGCTCGGCCAGCCGTACCGCAGCGGCGGCCATCGATACCAGGTTTGCGCCGATCTCGGTCTGGGTGCGCACGTCCTTGGCCACCGAAAAAGTGCGCTGAAACAGCTTGTGCAACAGGAAGCCCAGCGTGCCGGCCTGCTCGGCCTGGCGCACCGCCTGTTTCATCTGCCCGAGGATCTGCGGCTCGCCCAGCACCATGGAATCAAGCCCGCTCGCCACGCGGAACGAATGCTTCACCGCCTGTTCGCGCGGCAAGGTATAAAGATAGGGTTCGATTTCTTGGCGGGGCAGGTGGTGGTACTGGGCCAGCCAGTCAATGGCATGCCCGGGGTGTGCGGCATTGCAGTACAGCTCCATCCTGTTGCAGGTGGACAGTATCGCCGCCTCTTTCGCCGCACCGTTTTCCACCAGGTCGCGCAGCGCGTTCTCCATCCCGTCCTCATTGAACGCGACCTGCTCGCGCACGGACAGCGGCGCGGTTTGGTGGTTGATGCCAAAGGTGAAGAGCTGCATTTTTAGCGCATCCCGAACGGTGAACTGCAAAATTGCTGCGGATTATAGACCGAACGGTGCCGTAAAGCCATCCGGCCGGACGGGCCTGATCTGGGTTTTACCCGGGTATTCGGGCTAGAATGCGCGCCAGTAAAATTCCCGGACGAAACGCCCCGTATGGCCATCAAAGCAACCGTGTTCAAAGCCGCACTCCAGATTGCCGACATGGATCATCATTATTACGCCGACCATGCGCTGACGCTGGCGCGCCATCCTTCTGAAACCGACGAACGCATGATGGTGCGCCTGCTCGCGTTTGCGCTGTATGCCGACGCTGGGCTGGCTTTCGGCAAAGGCATCAGCAGCGACGACGAACCCGACCTGTGGCACAAGGATCTCACCGGCGCGATCGAACGCTGGATTGAGGTTGGCCTGCCCGATGAGCGCGTCATCCGCAAAGCCAGCGGACGCGCTGATCAGGTGGTGGTGGTCAGCTACGGGCGCGCCGCCGATATCTGGTGGAACGAGAGCCGCGATAAGTTGCAGCGCCTGAACAACCTCACTGTGCTCAAGCTGGCCAGCGAAACCACGCTGGCCCTTGCCGCGCTGGCCAGCCGCACCATGCAACTGCAATGCACCATACAGGAAGGCCACATCATGGTGACCAGCGATGCCGGCATGATAGAGATCGAGCCGAAAGTATTGCAGGGTGACTTTCGAACGGCATCATGAGGAACCAGGAATGAATCGGGGATGACCGCGAAACCATTGCCATGCCCTTGCGGTGGCGCCGACTATGCCACTTGCTGCGGCCGCTATCACAACGGCGAACCGGCCCAGGATGCCTTGAAGCTGATGCGCTCGCGCTACAGTGCCTATGTGCTCAAGCTGGAACCTTATCTGCTCGCCACCTGGCATTCCGGCACGCGACCCGCCTCGTTGGACCTGGTCTCCGAAAACGCGAAATGGCTGGGGCTTGAGGTGAAAAAACACACACCGGAATCAGAACAGCGTGCCAGCGTGGAATTCGTCGCACGCTACAAGATCGGCGGCCGCGCCGCACGCCTGCATGAGGTCAGCCGCTTTGTACGCGAGGATGGGCGGTGGTTTTATCTTGACGGGGAATTCAACGAGCAGGCTTAACAGCGGTTTTCCCGCCAGCGCTGCTGCTGCAATCCATGCTTCAGGAACAGTTCCCTGGCGATTTGCAGTTGCGCCTCTGTGCCGACCGCGTAAACATCGAAGCGATCCAGGTCGTGATAATCGCGGACGATATTGGCCAGTGTCGTTGCGGTATCGATGGACTGCAGGTGCGGAATGTAGGTGAAATTGTCCAGCGCATCCGCCCATGAACGGCACAGGTTGTTCTGATAGTGCCCGGCATCGTCCGCCAGCCAGTGCAAGTCTATGGACTCGGCCAGGTCGAGCGACATCGCATGCTGGATCAGGCTTTTGATCGGCGCGAAACCCACACCGAATGCGACAAAGACAAGAGGACGGTCGGAAGCGTCTTCCAGCACGAACTCACCATAGGGTCCTTCCACCTCCACAGAGTCATTCGCTTTCAATCCGCCGAACAGCAGTTCCGCAAAAGCATCGGCCGGTTTGCGCAATACCTGTATCTCGATGTGTCTTTCCTCGCACGGACAGCTGGCAATCGCATATTCACCGCTGATGCCCTGAGCCGACAGGCGAACCGACTGCCCGGCAAGAAAATGCAGGCGCTGGCTGCGCGGTGCCTGCAAATGCAGTGCGGCCACCTGCGGATTGAACACCTCCACCGACTTGACCCTGGTCGCCAGTTGCTGTTCCGGAATGTCCTGTGCACCGGCCACGCCGGCCTCGATCACCACATCGTTGACCGCCGCGCAGGAACACATCAGGATCACACCTGCATCCTTCTCGGCCTGGCTCAGCACATAGTCATGGGCATGGACTTTCTTGACCTCGCCCGATATCAAGCGCGCCCGGCATTCGCCGCAATTGCCGTTGCTGCAGCCGTAGTTGAGCGATACCCCGGCACGCAGCGCGGCTTCAAGTAGCGTGTCATTGCCCTCGACGGTAAATTCGTGGCCGCTGGGCTGTATGGTGACTTGTGCTGACATGATCCTGAGTATCCTTTCATGTGCGATAACCGCCTGTACTTTTGCCGCATCAGGCGGCATTTCTGCCAAATGGCGCACGACGAACGAGCGCAAGCTGTGCAATGCATGGCGTGTTTCACTGCTCTGGTCTTCTTCCATTTCGTCGATCTTCTCGTCCAGCCACGACAACACCTGGCTGTAATGCATCAGCAGCGCTTTGGTGGCGGCATACTCGTTGCCCAACTCCAACAGGCGGGCCGACAATACCTCCTTGTCCGGCATGGCACGTTCGAATACGCGCTTGCCAAAGGCTTTCTCCTTGATCTCGGTGACGCGGCGCAATTCCGCATCGTCTTCCCATTTCGCATCGGGAAAGGCGCGCAGCAACTCGTTCAGTTCGACCATGCCGTCGAAGGTGTCCAGCGTGCCGCCGCGTATCATTTCCTGCAAGGCATGGCGGGATATTCCAACCAGCTTGGTTACGCGTGAAAGGGGGAGCAGGTGACTCATGGGAACATCTTAACGTTAGTACGGCATTTGTGAAACCGCGCTCCGCATTCATTGCTTCCCAAACAGACATGCAAAGTTTTCATCATCGCACACACCTTCTGCTAAAGTCCGCTCATGAGCAAATTGACTTTGGATCGCATCCTGCAATCGCAGGGCTTTGGCACACGCAAGTGGTGCGGTGAACTGGTCGCCGACGGGGAGGTGAGCATCGCGGGACAGGCCGTCAGCGACAACCGCGTCGCCATCGAGACCGACGGACTGGTATTCAAGATATTCGGCGAGTCATGGGCATATCGCGAGCATATCTATATCGCGCTGAACAAGCCGGCCGATTTCGAGTGCTCGCGGAAGGCCAGCCACCACCCGGGGGTGCTGACCATCCTGCCGGAACAATTCACGCGGCGCGATGTGCAACCGGTGGGCCGACTCGATCACGACACCACCGGCCTGTTGCTGATGTCGGATGACGGGCCGTTCATCCACACCCAGTCTTCTCCCAAACGGCACATCCCCAAAGTCTATGTTGCCACCACGCATGACCCGGTTACGCCGGAACTGGTCGCGAAATTGTTGTCCGGCGTGAAACTGCACGACGAACCGGCGCCGCTCGCGGCTGTTAGCTGCCGCATGGTTGGTTCCCACCAGATCGAGATCGTGCTGGAGCAGGGCAAATACCACCAGGTCAAGCGCATGCTGGTTGCCGCCGGCAACCATTGTGTCGCGTTGCTGCGCACGCAGATCGGCGGCTTGAAACTCGATACCCTGGGACTGGCGGAGGGCGAATGGTGTTATCTCGACGCTGCCCAACTTGCGCTGCTGGTGCAGGCCTGAGCCTACCTTGGCTTTGTGATGAAATAAGACGCGGCCTGCGGCACAGGTTAAAATCCACTTTTACCTTTTAACCAATCCACTGTGGGTACCTCTAAAATTCAGAGTTCGCCCAAATGCAAGGCGTGGAGAAAATTTCGCAGCGCTGCATATCGAGTATATGTGAGCAAGAAATTTTTTCCACAACGCAGCAGTTGGGATACAACGAAGTTGCAGTGAAGGCTAACCTTTAGGTTATGCCGGAACTAAAATCTGGATTTATAGAGGTACCCGATGAGTATTCAGTGGTTTCCCGGTCATATGACCTCGGCGCGCAGAAAAGCGGCCGAGACGATGGAGTTCACCGATGTCGTCATTGAGGTGCTCGACGCACGCCTGCCCGAGGCGAGTTGCAATCCGATGATCACCGAGCTGCGCCTGCATCGCCAGCGTCCCTGCCTGAAGATACTCAACAAGGCCGATCTTGCCGATCCCGAAGCCACGAAGGCCTGGCTGAATTTTTACAACAAACAGCCGGGGGTCAAGGCGGTGGCAATGAGTTGCAAGAACGCAGGCGATGCCGCCAGGGTGCCGAACCTGTGCCAGCCGCTTGCTCCGCATCGCGACAGCACACACAAACCGCTGCGCATGATGATCATGGGCATTCCCAATGTCGGCAAATCCACACTGATGAACATGCTGCTCAAACGCCGCGTTGCCAACGTCGGTGACGAACCGGCCGTGACCAAGTCGCAGCAGTGTCACAAGCTGAACGACCATATGACCCTGACCGATTCGCCCGGCCTGCTGTGGCCCAAGATCGAAAAGCCGGAAGACGGGCTGAAGCTCGCGACGATACACGCCATCGGCCGCAACGCAGTCATTGAGGAAGAAGTCGCCGAATTCCTCGCCGCCACGCTGCTTGCGCGTTATCCGGGTTTGCTTGCCGTGCGCTATGGCATAGCCGAGGCGGGGCTGGACGGGGTGGATGTGATAGAAGCCATCGCCAAGAAGCGCGGTTGCCTGCTCAAAGGGCGTGGGGGTGAGCCGGATCTGGAAAAAGCGGCGATGATATTGCTGACCGAATATCGCAGCGGCAAACTGGGCCGCATCAGCCTGGAGACGCCGGTGGCGGACTCAGCCACACTGTAACTGACAAACGGCAAGGCCAGCTTCACGCTGGCCTTGTTACTCACGCAGAGTTTAGTACGGATTAAACTCTTCCTCAGTCTCCGCGATCCCCGCGATCCCCGCGATCCCCGCGATCTCCGCGATCTCCGCGATCTCCGCGATCTTCACGGTAACCACGGTCTCTGTTCAGGTTTCCTTCGTCCCTGCGATCGTGTCCCCTGTCTTCATGATCACGGCGATCGTCGTTCCGATACCCTTCATCATGGTGATCATGGTAATTCGGTTGATATCTGCCCTCTTTCACGAAGTATACCGGCCGATTGCAGGCGTTATACCTGTGGCAATACCTGGCCCAGTGCTTCGCCTGATTGGGTGGAACATGCAAATACAAGGGTTCGACCACTTCGCCGCGGCGACGGGGGACAATCATCATTGGTTGCACATTGATAACCTGTGGAGGCGGGGCATTGCCGAACTGCACCTGGCCATAGACACCGGGGCTGATTTCACCGCCGATATTCAGGTTGATGATGGGTGTCTCGGCGCGGGCTGACAGGCAGGTAAGCGTTAATATCACAAAAGTTGCGGCTGCTATGGACTTCATGATTTTCCTTTCAGAATTATTTGTTGTATAACGCGCCAACCCGGTTTGCCGCTGACATCATTTCGCGTGCGTTGCACAGTTGTATTGTATCGATATCCGTCAGAACGGTTAAACGATTTGATTCCGGAGCGATATCTTCCGTTCAGTATGGAGTGATCGCGTTGCCGCGCCTTTATGATGTTGGGCGAGGTATATCATCGACAAAAATGCTCCGTTGCCTTGCAAAACAAAACACGGGATTCTATTTCTCAGGCTAAACGACAAGAGGCTAACTTGACTTCGATCCAAAGCGTTCTGGCCGCGTTCGCCATTATTCTGGCCGACCTGCTTGGCCGTGCAGGCCTGGACAAGGTGCTGGCGTTAGCGGGCGGGCCGACCATGGTGGCGCTCTGGGCGCAGTTGCAGTCGGTGGTTGAACTGGTCAGCGCGGTGACGATGGCAGGGGTGTTGCAGGGACTGACGGTGCTGATCACACAGGTGGACACCGCCCGCGACGAGCGCAGCCTGTTGCGGGATGCTCTCAAGCTGGGCTTGGCAACCTCGTTGGCAGTCGCCCTGGTGGTGGCGTTGGCTTCACCCGAACTGGCAGCCTGGCTGACACGGGGCAGAATTGAAAGTGGATTGTTTGTGCTCGCAGCATTGGCCGGCTGCATCACGGTCGTTCCCGCTACACTCAATGCCTATTGGCTGGGCAAACATCAGCAGCAGCGCATGCTGGTACTGGCGTTGCTGGCCAGCATGATATTGCTGCTGGTTGCGGCAAGTGCATGGTTCGGCATATCCCTGCGCGGACTGATGTGGGTACAGACACTCTTGCTGGCGGTTCTGGGCTTGGCGATTTGGTACTATCTGCAAAAGCTGTCGCAACCCAGGAATCAACACGGCAGGGAATATTTCCAGAAGCTGACAAAGTTCGTGCCGGTGGGCCTGGCCATCGGCATCATGAGCCCGGTGTCGATGTTGCTGGTACGCAGCATGCTGTCGGGCTCGATTTCGTGGAACGATGTGGGATTCCTGCAGGCATTGTGGCGGTCCACCGAGTGGGTGACCGCCACCTCCGCAGGCGTGCTGTCGCTGATCTTCCTGCCGCGCTTCAGCAGCACTTACGGCTCGGCGCGGTTCAAACGCGAAATGCTGCGTGCCGGTGTGATGGTGTTGATCCCGGCGGCTTTTTTTCTGCTGCTGATCTACTTCAACCAGCGCTCCATGCTGGCGCTGCTGTATGACACGCGCTTTGTGGTGAGCAACCAGACGGCGGCGCTGATCATGCTGGGCAGCTGGATACGCATCGCGTCGTGGCTGTTCCTGTTCGGGCTATTCTCCGCGCACCGGACCCGCCTGATCATGGCGGGCGAGATTTTGTCGCTCCCGCTTTACGCGTTTTTGTTGTGGATGTTTGCCGACGGGATGACGCTGGAACGCACGGCATGGCTGTATGTGGCCAGTTATTTTGTATATCTCGGTTTCAATGCTGCTGCGTTGCTGTATTCATTGCGCAGAACCGGCATCGACGAAAGCGAAGTCGAACTTGCGTAGCCACGGCATCTTGCCGGCAGCGACTATTGCCGAGGGAAAATATCGATGGGGTTTGTCCGCGCTTGGCAAATTGCCCGTACAAATTGTGTACAATCCTGCACGATATGGAGTTTCGTGCGCAATCCCGGGGCAGGGATGATTGCCCGAAATGACACACTTAACCCGTGTTCGGTGAAATGAACGACAAGGAGCGATAGATGGCAAAGTTCACACAAATGGCTCATGGACTCTGGATGGTGGCGGTGATCGCCGGACTTGCGGGTTGCGGCGAGAGCGAGCAGGCGAAGCCCGCCCCCAAGCCGGCGCCGCCCCCCCCGGTCCCGCATATGGTCGGCGGTTCGGTTTCCGGCCTTCCCGGCAGCGGACTGGTACTTCAGCTGAACGGAGCGAACGACCTGCCGGTCGGCGCCAACGGAAAATTCAGCTTCCCCAAAGCACTGCCCAAAGGAAGCGCCTATACCGTTTCAGTCAAGGCATCGCCTTCCATCCCTGTCAAACAGACCTGTAAGGTTGATCAGGGCAACGGCAACATGGCCAACACGAATATCAACAACATCGTTGTCACTTGCACCACCGTGAGTTTTGCCGTCGGCGGCACCGTTGCCGGACTTGCCGGCAAGGGAACGGGAAATGCGCTGGTGCTGCAGCTGAATGGGTCGAACGATTTGACGCTCACAAGCAATGGCAAATTCATTTTTCCCGGTATTCGGCTGCCTGATGGCAGTGACTACAGCGTGTCCATCAAGAAAACCCCGGCCAGGAAAAAATGCACGATCAAGCCCGCCAGCCTGGCTTTTGACAAGGACACGCTGAATATCGTCTCCGTCAGCTGTTCCAAAAATGGCAGGCGGAAATAAACGGGGGGATCGTGCCGGGCAACACGCCTCCCGCGTACCAGGAAAATAATTTTTTAGTTTGGGCGCTATCTTCCGATCGGGATTCTGTATAATTAAAAAGCCAATGAGGCACAGCAAATTCACTGATGTTGAGCATAAATCTTGATTAACCAATGAAATTCCCACTGCCGGAACAGCACCTGATTCTGGACTGGAAGCGCCGCCTTGTGTTCTGGAGCGGGGCTGTCAGCGTGGGGCTGGTTGCGATACTGTTTGCGGTTGCCTCGAATTGGGCAAACGACGTGTTTCACAAGATGCTGGCCATTTCGCCTTATCTGCCCCTGTTGGTCACGCCCCTCGGACTCGCGCTGGTCGTCTATATAACCCGAAAGTACTTTCCCGGAGCACAGGGCAGCGGCATTCCGCAGGTCATTGCATCGCTGGACCCGAAAGAAAGCAGCAAAGTGCGCGAACAGGTACTGTCGCTGCGCGTGACGATCGGGAAAATCCTGCTTACTCTCTTTGGGCTGATGTGTGGAACTGCGGTTGGCCGCGAAGGCCCCACCGTGCAGATCGGCGCGTCCATCATGCACAAACTGGGCAGTCTTGCCCGCTTCCCCAAGCACGATCTGGAAAAGGGACTGATCCTCGCCGGTGCCGCCGCCGGCGTTGCTGCCGCGTTCAATACGCCGTTGGCGGGTATCGTGTTCGCCATCGAAGAGATGAGCCGCTCCTT
>Ga0307376_10006454_pt1 | contig 10367 bp, 9 predicted proteins | sample TR2MG_FD_202536 | JGI IMG/M metagenome (GOLD analysis project Ga0307376, IMG submission 202536) | Soil microbial communities from Risofladan, Vaasa, Finland - TR-2 | ecosystem: Environmental > Terrestrial > Soil > Coastal area > Acid sulfate soil | place: Finland: Risofladan, Vaasa | collected...
TGGAATCGACCGCTTCCTTGATCTCGCCGACCAGTTTCTTCAGGTTGTCGACGGTGGTGTTGACGCCCTGGCTGGTCTGGCCGAACAGGCCGGGGTAGTCCTTGGTGATGGTCTGGGTCAGGTCGCCATGCGCCAGGGCTTGTGCGACTCGCATGATGTCGGTCAAGCCGCCCTCTGTGACATCGGAGAGCTGGTTCAGCAGCTCCGACAGGGTCTTGGTGTAGCCCTGCTTGCCGGCCATGTCCATCTTGACGCTGAAGTCGCCTTGGCCGGCGGACAGGACGAGGAATTGTATATCGTTGACGATCCCGTTAAGCGCCTCCACCGTGTCGTTGACACCTTGCTTGGTCTGGTCGAACAGCCCGGGATAGTCCTTGGTGATGGTTTGCGAAAGATCGCCGGAAGCCAGAGCCTGCGCTACCCTGGTGATGTCTTTCAGGCCGCCTTCAGTTACATTGGAGAGCTGGTTCAACAATTCCGACAATGCCCTGGTGTAGCCCGCCTTGCCGGCCATGTCCATCTTCACGCTGAAATCGCCCTTGTTGGCAGCGGTATCGACGATGCTCTCGATTTCCGCGACGATCTTGCGCAGGCTGTCCTGCATCACTTTCAGCGAATACAGCAGGCTGCTGGTGTCGCCCGCCTTGATGGACAGGTCCATCGACAGGTCGCCGCCGGCGATCCTGTGCACCGCTTCGGCGGCATAGTCCGGTTCGCCGCCGAGCTGCTTGAGCAGGCCGCGGGTGATCCAGAAGCCGATGAACGCGCCCAGGGCGATCGCGATCAGACCCAGCACAATCGTCATCATGGTGGCGCTCTGCACTTCGGACGCCGACTTATTACCGACATCGGTCATCAGCTTGGTCTGGTAATCGATCAGGTCGTTAACGCTTTTCAGATAGGCGTTTTGCAACCCGCGAACCTCGGTCAGCAAATAGGTCTTGGCTTCGTCCTGCTTGCCTTCATGCGTCAACTGAAGGAACTTGTCTTGCGAGCCGACATATTTGTTGCGGGCATCGAGCGCTGCGGACAAAGCCTTCTTCCCTTCCTCGCTGTGGATGGTTTTTTCCAGCTTGTCGAAATTCTCCAGAATGGCTTTTCGCGCATCCGTAATCCGATCCAGTTCTTTCTGGGTTGCCGCCTTGTCGGAGAGGATCAGCGTATTGCGCATGGCGCGGCCTATGATGTTGATCTGGCCGACCACATTGTTGGCCCATACGGTTTTCTGGAACTTGTCGTTGACGATGTCGTCGAGGTTTTTGTTGACGCTCCTGAGGTTGACCACCGACATCACTCCGATGACCATGAGCAACACCAGCACGGCGGCGAAGCCAAGACCGAGGCGCACGCCGACTTTCATGTTTGCGAGTGACATTTTTTTCTCCTTGGTTATTTTATTCGGTTACGATCAGGCAGCGGCGCGATCCACAAGCTCCATGTCCTGGCTGGACATGAGTTTTTCGATATCCACCAGAATCAGCATGCGGTCGTCCACCGTGCCGATGCCCATCACGTACTGGGTGTCGATGGCGCCCCCGAATTCCGGGGCCGGCTTGATCTGATCCGGGGCGAGGGTGATGACGTCGGAAACGCCGTCCACCACCATGCCGACGACGCGGTGGGCGACATTGATAATAATCACCACCGTCAGGTCGTTGTACTCGGCGTGCTCCAGGTTGAATTTGATGCGCATGTCGATGATCGGCACGATGATGCCGCGCAGGTTGGTGATGCCCTTGAGAAAATCCGGCGTGTTGGCCAGCTTGGTGACGGCGTCGTAGCCGCGTATCTCCTGCACCTTGGTGATTTCCATGCCGTATTCTTCGTGGCCCAGGGTGAAGGTCAGGAATTCGTTGGCACCGGCGGTAATTGCTGATGAGTTATCTTGTGAGGGTTGAGTCATGGCATGATTTCCCGATTATTATTGGAGCCGGATGGGCTTGATGGCTTTCGAACTGGTCATGAATTTTCAACCATCCAAATTGCCTTCTTGTTTCACAAGTATATCTTTTAACAACAAGAAGGCAATAAAGGCGTGCTTACTAATGAATAGCAGTTAATCTGTGTCAACAAATATCAACAATGGGGGGGAAAAGTGTTTCATGAACTTCAAACCGGTTCATCTTCATTTGGTGGGGGTAATCCGGCAAAGTAAAATCAGGAAATGAACAAATCAACATTCAGCGTCTCGAATCAAATCTCATCTGCCGATCTGATTTTTTGTTGCGAGAATCGACCTAAGAAGCTGTCTCAATAAATATCATGGGATGCGTCGCTGCCCACAGGACAAACGGCAGGAATCAGGCCAGCGCGGCCAAAAGCCAAACACAAGAAGTCAGTGAGTAAGGCCTGAGTGTGGAAACGAACCCCTCGGTGGCGGTTCCGTGCGCTCAGCCCTCCATCTGTGCCGAAAAACGGTAGCCCACGCCGCGCACGGTCTGGATCAGGCGGTCATGGCCGGTGGCTTCGAGCACGCGGCGCAGGCGGCGGATGTGGACATCGACGGTGCGATCTTCGACGATTACATTGCCCTCCCACACCTGGTCGAGTACCTGGGTGCGTGAATACACCCGATCGGGATGAGTCATGAGCAAATGCAGCAGGCGGAACTCCGTCGGGCCCATCTTGATCGGCTGATCCTTGCCAGTCACCCGGTGGGTGGCGGAATCGAGACGCAAACCCATAACCTCCACCGTGCCGCCCGCCACATGCGGGGCAAGGCGACGCAGTACCGTCTTGATGCGCGCATTCAACTCGCGTGGGCTGAACGGCTTGGTGACATAGTCATCGGCCCCGGTTTCCAGACCGGTGATCCGGTCCTGCTCCTCGCCCCGCGCCGTGAGCATGATGATCGGAATGGCGCGGGTGCGGGCATCGGCCTTGATGCGCCGGGCGAATTCCACCCCACTCATGCCCGGTAACATCCAGTCAAGCAGGATCATGTCGGGCAGGCCTTCGCGCATCATGACCAGGGCCTGCTCGGCGCTGCCCGCAACCACATGTCTATGTCCCGCCTGCTTAAGGTTGAGTGCCACCAGTTCGCAGATCGCGGGTTCGTCTTCCACCACCAGAATCGTAGCCGACATGACCTAACTTTCACTATCGATTGACCGAGGTTTGGATTTTATGGCGACAATATGACAATCTGATGACGCGGATTCACGCACTGATTGCTAATCCGCATGCAAATTTTGATGCCCTGATCGGCACGGCGCACATCCGGCGATGGTTGGCGCGGTTAAAGCGGAGGCATAGCACCAGATCTCACGCTTGCATTTGCCCCGGACATGAAACGGTCTTGCTTTCCATACCGCCCTCCCTCGTCCACGATGCCCAACAACAACTGCTCGAAATGTTCGCAGATATGCTCCCATGACAGGCTCTCCACGCTTCGGCGCGCGTTATCGCCAAGCACCGCAATCATCTGAGGTCTAACCGCCAGACGCACGATCTGCGCAAGAAACTGCGCAACATCGTCGAACTCTGCCAGCAGGCCGCTTTCCCCGTGACGAATGTAATTCTGGGCCGCGGCATAATTGTAGGCGACCACTGCCAGCCCGCTGGCCATCGCCTCCAGCGTGACATTGCCGAAAGTTTCAGTCAGGCTGGGAAACAGGAATACATCGGCGGATGCGTAATGTGCGGCCAGATCGTCTCCTGTACGCATGCCGGCAAAAATATGCGCCGGGTTCCTGTTCTGCAATATCTTCCGCTCCGGACCGTCACCCACCCACACCAGCTTGGCGCTGGGCTGCCTTGCACGCAGCGCGTTGTAGGCGTCGATCACCACCCCGAGATTTTTTTCCGGCGCCAGACGGCCGACATACACGGCAACCAGATCCTGCTCGCCTACCCCCCAACTGCGGCGCAATTCGACATCGCGACGTTCCGGGTTGAACAAGCCGATGTCCACCCCCCTGCCCACCACAGCCAGATTTTTGTAGCCCTGGGATTCCAGCTCATAGCGAAGGTGCTCATCCGGCACCAGAGTAAGCCGGGTGCGATTGTGGAAGTGCCGCAGATAGGCGCCAATCGGCCTGCTCAGCCAGCCTGCGCCATAGTGCCGGGTATAGCTGTGAAAATTGGTATGGAAGTCGCTGGTAACCGGGATCTTGAGCTTGCTCGCCACAGCCAGCGCCGACCAGCCCAGCGGCCCCTCGGTCACGATATGCACCACGTCGGGGCGGTTCGCGTTCCACTCATGCTTCAATGCGGAGCCTGCCGGCAGGCCCATTTGCAGGTTCTGGTAACGCGGGATCGCGACGCCACGTAGCAGGAGCTGCTCCAGATTGGGTTCAGCCGCGAGGGCATCCTCCTGCCTCTGGCGCGGTCTGATCAACTGGACTCGGTGGCCCTGCCGGCAAAGCGCATTCACCATGTGCCGGATGGTTAATGCCACGCCGTTGATCTCCGGCGGATAGGTCTCCGTCACCACTGCCACGCGAAGCGGGCGCACGGGTGCGGGAAAAGCCCTGAGGTGGAGATAAGCGCCGTTTGCCATGCCGCCAATTTGCCACGGCAACATGAAACCTTTATGACGGAATTTTGAAATTTTTGTAACGATGGCCCGCTACTCAGCCAAACCACGGACAAATTGACGAGGCTCGGGAACACGGCGGCACGATCATCTCGTTGAACAACCGGCCCTGCCGGGCGACCAGCTCACCGGTTATACGGCACACCTGCCTGCAAGATCTGTCGCACCGGCAGGCTCATAGCGACGCCAAAACCCGCGCCAGATGTCACATAACTGACATACTACTTTTTTATAATGCCTTTCATTAGCTTGAATGGAAGGCATTTTTTGAAGCCACAGATCGCCCGGATCGACGATTGCTACCGGCAATATCTGCGGGATGACGACGACATGTCGACCATCTCCCCTGGTCAGCCGAGAATTCCGGCTGTCGGTTGTTTCTTTACTCCGTAATAGACGATGGCCGCACAAGTACGGTCTATTTTCATTTCAGACGTGCACCTGGGCACACGGGCCTGCCAGGCCGGCCGCTTGGTGGATTTTCTGCGCGAATACCCCTCCGAGCGCCTGTTCATGCTGGGCGATATCGTCGATTTCTGGGCCATGAGCCGTGGTGGCATTTACTGGTCGGCGGCGCAGAACACAGTGGTGCAGAAGGTGCTGCGGCAGGCCAGGCATGGGACCAAGGTGTTTCTCATCCCGGGAAACCATGACGAAGCCATGCGCGAATACGTCGGCACCTCGTTCGGCGATATCCAGGTCGAATACGAATACGTTCACACGACGGCTGACAACAGGCGCTACTTGCTGCTGCATGGCGACGAGTTCGACCAGGTTACGCGCTATCACAAATGGGTCGCTGTGCTCGGGGATATCTCCTACAACTTCCTGGTGCGACTCAACGTCTGGCTGTCGTGGTTGCGCCGCACGCTGCGGCGGCCCGGTTACTGGTCGCTTGCCGGCTACGCCAAACGCAAGGTGAAAACGGCCGTCGACTTTATCTTCGATTTCGAGGGCGCTCTGATCCACCATGTCCGCGAGCGGAAACTTGACGGCATTATCTGCGGCCATATCCACTGGCCGGCCATCAAGGATGTCGATGGCGTTGCCTACCTTAACTGCGGCGACTGGGTCGACAGTTGCACTGCCATTGTTGAACACCTGGACGGACGCATGGAATTGATCGCCTGGGATGGCAGCTTGTCCAATGTACCGCCAGAAGAGGCACGCCCTAAATACAGGGCCGGTTGAGCTTATGAACATTCTTTTTGTGTCGGACGTGTACTTTCCCCGAATCAACGGCGTATCTACGTCGATCCGGACGCTGCGGCGCGAACTGGTGCGGCTCGGCCACAAGGTTCATCTCATTGCGCCGGACTACCAGATGCCCAGCGACGAGGACGGCTGGATTACGCGGATCCCCTCGCGCCACCTGTTTCTCGATCCGGAAGACCGAATGATGAAAATCAGCCGCGCGCGCCGGCTACTGGATCAGTTCCGTAGCGGCAAGTTCGACATTGTGCATATTCATACGCCGTTTGTTGCGCATTATCTTGGCAAGTGGCTGGCGAAACAGATGGGCGTGCCATGCGTCGAAACTTACCATACTTTTTTCGAAGGTTATCTGCATTACTACGTGCCGTTCCTGCCGCGCTGGCTTTCCGTCCCCATAGTACGCAAAATCTCACAGCGGCAATGCCATCAGGTTGACGGCATCGTGCTGCCATCGCAGCACATTCTCGACGTGCTGCGGCAGTATGGCGTACAGAGCCATTCCGCGGTGATCCCCACGGGAATAGAAGCAGAACGTTTCGTGGCAGGGGATGGCAGCGGATTTCGCAAGCGCTATGGCATTTCTGCACAACGGCCGATGATGCTCTATGTGGGCCGCGTGGCGCATGAGAAAAACATCGGCTTCCTGTTGCAGGTGAAAGCCAGGGTGAAGCGTGAAATCCCGGATACATTGCTGGTCATCGCCGGCGAAGGACCCGCACTTGAACAATTGCGCCGAGATTCGGAGCGGCTCGGGCTGCGTGACAATGTCCTGTTTGTCGGATATCTGGATTGTGTCAGTGAACTCAATGATTGTTATCGCGCCGCGGATCTGTTCGTCTTCGCTTCCCGAACCGAGACACAAGGGCTGGTCCTGCTTGAGGCAATGGCACAAGGCTTAGCGGTGGTTTCCACCGCGGAGCTGGGCACCAGATCGGTGCTGATAAACGGTACCGGTGCGGCGGTTGTCCAGGAAGATGTGAACGCCTTTTCCGCCAAAACCGTTGCACTGCTGCGCAACCAGGCCGTTCGGCAGGACTTGGGAACAAGCGGTCATCTCTATGCCCGGCAATGGTCTGTCGAAAGCATGGCGCAGAAAATGCTGGATTTTTACCGGGAAGCCATCGTCAAAACAACGTAGCCATTTCGGCACACCTCATCAACCCATTTGCAAGATAGGCATTGCACTTCGAACCTGAATCCACCATAGATAAAAACAACTTTTACCGTTGTCTATTTTAAACAAAAAATCGAAGGTGAACTCTCATGGAATTAATTTTGTGGCGCCACGCCGAGGCCGAGGATGGTTCCCCGGACAGCGGGCGCAAACTCACCGCCAAGGGCAAAAAACAGGCCGAAGCCATGGCGGCGTGGCTGAAACACCGCTTGCCCAGGAATTGCCGCATCGTGGCGAGTCCGGCACGGCGCGCGCAGCAGACGGCGCAGGCGTTGACCGTGGATTTCGAGACTTTGCCGGAAATCGCCGCGGGCGCATCCGCCGAATCGCTGCTGGGCGCTGTCGGCTGGCCGGGTACCAGGGACGCGATACTGGTGGTCGGACATCAACCGACGCTGGGCGAAGTGGTCGCCCTGTTGCTGGCGGACAACAAGGAAAGCTGGGCCATCAAGAAAGGCGCGGTGTGGTGGATCACCAACCGCGATCGCCAGTATGGCAGCCAGACGCTGCTGAAATTGGCGATCTCCCCGGATTTATTGTAGGTGAGAACCGTATTGGTCGCCAATCCCAAGGGAGGGTGCGACAAAACGACGTGGCCATCAACTGGCGCGCCGATAAGTCAGTGCGCATATCTTAGAAGCTACGCGCAGTCCGCCAGCGACGGGGAGCCTGTTCGGCCTGCCGCCGGCGCGGGCCGCCAGGGATCTCGATCAATGGTTGCCGCTGATCGATTGGTTACCGGCATCCGCCGCGTGGGAGCAGGAGTAGCACCGCCATGCGGCTTTTTCCTGGCTGGCCAAAAATCCGGGTTGCGACCGTGCAAGGCAATATGAGGGGTATGGAGATAGAACTAAAATTGTTGATCGCCCCCGCCGACGTGGCCCGATTGCGGCGTTTCACCGTTCCGGCCGGATGGACGCGCGGCACGCCCAAACACAAAAACCTGCTCAGCATCTATTTCGACACCGGCGACCTGTTTCTCAGACAACGCGCAATTGCCTTGCGCGTGCGGCGCGACGGCCAGCGCTGGATCCAGACCGTAAAGGCCGGCGGCAGCGCCAAGGCCGGTCTGCATAGCCGCATCGAAACCGAAGCCGGGGTCGCCCACGACCACCCGGATTTCACCAAGATCGACGACCCGTCTCTCGCCGAACTGTTTCATTCACCCGAATTGCACGAGCGGCTCCAGCCGGTGTTCACCACCGAATTTCGCCGCACCATCTGGCTGCTCCAATCCGGCAAAGGCGACACCGTCGAAATGGCGCTGGATCTGGGCGAAATTCGCGCCGGGCAAACCGCCTTGCCAATCAGCGAAGTCGAACTGGAGCTCAAATCCGGCAATCCGGCAGTATTGTACGAGGCCGCGCTGGCACTGCTCGACCGGGTACCGTTGCACCTGGAAAACGCCAGCAAGGCGGAGCGTGGTTACGCCCTGCGCGCGCCGCCACCCCCGCCCCAGCCGGTCAAGGAGCCGCCACTGGATTTTACCGGCGACGTCAGTACTTTCCAGGCATTCCAGGCCATCGCCTGGAGCTGCATCAACCACCTGCAATGCAACCAGCGCGGCCTGCTGATCGGCGAGGACACCGAATACGTGCACCAGATGCGCGTGGCGCTGCGCCGCCTGCGTTCCGCCATGGGCCTGTTCGCCAGAGTCGCGCCCGGCATTCGCGACATTCCCCTGATCGAAGAGATACGTTGGCTGGCCGGCGAACTCGGCGCGGCCAGGGACTGGGACGTGTTCGTGACGGAAACGCTGCCGCCGATTCTGGCGCAGGATCTGGACGACCAATCCTTGCGAACGTTGAGCGAAAAGGCGCTCGCCATCGCCGCCGACAACCGGGAAAAAGCCCGCAAGGCGGCGGCATCGCAGCGCTACCAGCGGCTGTTGCTGAATCTCGGTATATGGCTTAATCGCGAATCCTGGCGCAGCGGCGCAAGCAAGCAACAGTTGGCTGCGCTGAAGCGCCCGATTATCGAATTGAGCGGGCAGTTGCTCGATCGGTGCCACAAGAAATTGCTCAGGCGCGGCGCCAACCTGGACGGGCTATCCGCCCCGGAACGGCACGCGCTGCGCATCGCCGGCAAGAAGCTGCGTTATGCGGCGGAGTTTTTCGCCCACCTGCATCCCGGCAAGAAAACCCATGGCTATTTAAAAGCGCTGGCCGGATTACAGGGTATTTTGGGGGAACTCAACGACCACGTGGTTACCTGGCGCCTGCTCGACGAGTTGCAGGAAAAATGCCGGCTGGATGCGTTGCACGCCCGCGCCATCGGTGAAATAATGGGTTGGGGCGCCTGCCAGGCGAGCATCCGGCTGGCTGGACTTGGCCAGGTTTGGGATGGCTTAAAAAGCCAGAAGCGCTTCTGGAAAATCGATAAGCGGAGTCATTGTTCATGACCGAGAAGCTGCACATCATCGAGGATCTGGGCGAATCCCGTCTCGCCCTGCCGTCGCTGACTCGCCAGGCGCTCTCCGCCAACGACCGCGCCAAGTACTATTTCACCCTGCTGCAATCCGCCCAGTACCATGCCGACCAACCGGAGAGCCCGATTCCCCGCCTCGCTATGGAGCGGAGCCGATTCCAATCCAGGTTTAGAGAACTTTCCGCCATACCAGAAAAAGTTGAACTCAATCTCCAGCTTTCCCCTGCGTCGATAGCCCGGCTGCTCAGCCATTACATGACACTGTAAAGCCTGACCCTGCTCAGGCAGGGTGTGACACTGAGCATACGCCGCAAGGGAAACCATTGAATCGACGCTCCCGCGCTTGCCCCCTGAAATACTCTCGTAACCAATTCTTAACGAAAACTTCATATAGCGCAGTTATGATTTTTACTCACCAACAAACTGGAGGAAGTGCCATGAAGATGAACGAAATCAAGGAAATTGCCAAATCCCACCACATCAGGCCGCATGGCTTAACCAAGACTGAACTGGTTCGCAGCATTCAGCGCAACGAAGGAAATTTCGACTGTTTTACCACCGCCAGCGACAAGAAATGCGATCAAATTCAATGCCTCTGGCGCGAGGATTGCTTCGACCTCGCGAATGAATAGCCGCCTCCTTTCCCCCGCACAATACCCCTGCGCGCCAGTTGCACCGGGAATGGGCGCTCCCGTGCGTAAGGCATATCGGAGTCGCACCCGGTCCGGGCTTTCTTGAGCGACTACGTGATTCAGGGATCTACCTGTGGGATGAAATCTACATTCTTAGAGAAAGAAATCATGCTTGAACTACCCTTGGACAAAATGGACTCAATGGATCTGGAAGAATGCAGCATTCTGGAGGAAGACCTCGCCCTGTCGCCAGATGAAGAGGCGGAATCCCTGCCCAAGAAGGGGATGCCCAAAGTCGAATTCCAGGGCGACTCCACGCTCAGTTACCTTAACGAAATCGGCCGCAACCAGTTGTTGACCGCAAAGGAGGAGCGGGAGCTCA
>Ga0307376_10006458_pt1 | contig 10365 bp, 22 predicted proteins | sample TR2MG_FD_202536 | JGI IMG/M metagenome (GOLD analysis project Ga0307376, IMG submission 202536) | Soil microbial communities from Risofladan, Vaasa, Finland - TR-2 | ecosystem: Environmental > Terrestrial > Soil > Coastal area > Acid sulfate soil | place: Finland: Risofladan, Vaasa | collected...
CTGTTCCGCGAGTTCCTATTTCCCACTGATTTGTTGGAGGGCACCAGTAAACAAACATCAAAGAACCGTCTGCCTTTTCAAAGACAACAGAATTCTCGAAGTCAAATGTATCTACGCCGTTCTCTCCCAAATTGAAGAAACGATCGAAGCCCTTACGGATGATTGAACCGTCATATCCCATTACCAGACCACGACACTCAAGCACGACTGGATGATTTTTCTCACACTCAATCATGTTGTAGTCCAGCAACCACATTTTGTGTTCTGGATAGTCTCGCGCATCTACGCCAATTAGTTTCAGATTTTCAAGAAACGACTCTTGAGTATTGCATTCTGCATGTAATTTTTGTACTTCAAAATTATACATTTTTATCTCCGATCTTATAGCGGCGTTCCATCGCGATTATGTCTTTTATTGTAATCATATTACGTCGCACCCCAGATCTCTCAACGTTGCGAGAAGCGTTCTCGCCTCCCCAGAAGTTTTGCATACAACAGAATCTGGTTTTCCGGCCCAAACAGCATCACAAAAATCTTTTGCATCTTTTAGACCCATTCCCGTAGCAGTTCTCACTGCCTTGATCATGTTTACGCGGCTGTCAACATTTCTTGCAGATCTGATTCGAACCTTGATTTCGAGGTGTTTTCCACTAATCATCCCAAAGAAAATATCACCCTTGACGCCGTCTCCGAGTGTCTCGGAGATTTTCTCCCACAGCTCAAAACCCTTATCTTTTCCCCACGCCTCTGTGACGTCTCGCATAAGCTGAACACTTGACTGCACAAGACTTTCGCGCATAAGGGGCGGCAAATCTTCGTATTCGATCATCTGAGTCTCTCTTTAAGTAATGTAACTATTATACGCTCTTCTACCGAAAAGTCAAGGACTTTCTAAGTTATTGATTACTATGACCATTTTAACTTAAAGAGCATCATTGCTTGTGGCGATAGCGTTAATCTGTTCTGAAATTCGTTTGTTCCATCTTTGAATTGACTGTCGTCTATGGTGTCAATAACCCATTGCCAAATTTCGTCGTCACAAGTTACGTTATACCAAACTTCTCCGTTGATTTCTTCTTCTTTCCCAATAGCAAATTTTTCTCCTGGCCAGGTCATAGGCTGGACATTAACGATACTGGAGGCGATAATTGACGGCATTACGTTTCTTATCATTGGGAGGAGTATTTTCGTATTTTCTTCTGGTATGTTAGTTTTGTTATCAGCAAACATCTTCTTTAGTTCTTCTCGTTGTGCTTCAAGAACTGCGTTGGTCATTTCCATTTTCTTATCAATTTCGTCTGACATATTATGACCACTTCAATTGGAGAAGAGCAAGTGTTTTTTCGTTCATACCAACCCATACTCCTTTAAGGTGATGAACTACTCTGAAGTCAGTTTCATATTCAAACGTTTCGTTTAGCCACAGTAAAATATCATCATTGACTCGAACAGAATACCAAACTTCTCCGTTTGGTTGTTTTTCGTGTTCTAATATTTTATATTGTTGCATAACAATGCCGTTTTCCGTTGCTGTCCGAGGCCATTGAATTTGTCTCATAGGAATATTTACTCTTGTTTTTATTATCTTAAAATCCACTATTCCCACTTCAACCTAAATAAGGTGACATCTCGTTCGCTCCGAAGAAAAATTCTTGGACCTCCGATGCCACTACTGTAGCCGTTTGCTTGGTCACCCCAACTTACACGCCAGTTATATTTCCTGCTTCTTCCTGGATCACCAAATACTTCGCGACACCACGCAAGTATTTCATCATTTTTGCTGGCTGGAAGATTTATAACCCACTCGCCGCGATAACCCTCTCTAATGTGAATTTTACCTTTCGTCGACATGTGGTTTGGATACATTGACTCAAAGTCATAATTTATAAATTCATTCATTATTTGTGCTCAGTATATCAAATAGTGTTCCTATAAAACAGTCGGCAGTATATTCATCTTTGATATCGATGTTTTTTACTTTTATATTATAATGGCGTAACATGCCTGATACGTATTTTTCAAATCCTTCCCACAGAACATGCCACTTTTTTGCATCTTTATATGTTGATCGGCCATCAAAGTGAATATAATATCTATCGTCGATACTATGAACTGTAACGATTACTCTTAGCGGCGCACAGGCACTGACTAAGTTTAGGATCTTATCAGACTCTATGTCAACTATGTTCATGACCACTTCAATGCTATCATTATAGCATCCTCGCCGCTATTAGTTGCAATGAACATGTGGTCTGTCCCTCCAATATCATTCAAATGGAATCGGCCATCCCATTTATCCCAGTATCCGCGGAACCAACCATATGAACAGTTCTTACCCAAAGGACGATGCGGATACATATAACTTAAAAATTCTGTCGACTCTATTTTACCATACATTGGTTCAAAATCAGTGCATACTTTATTGAAATCTAATGCAATCACATACTTATAACCGTGAAAGTAATTTGTCACGTCGCTTGCATTTGACGCAATATTCTGATCCCGCCAGGCTCGATATTCTCGTTCACTTTTATTATACCCTGTTCTCCAGGTAAGCCAGCGGTCTTTTATCTTTTCTAATAGTTTTTCCATATCACCACTTTAATGAAAACATAATTGCATCTTCTTCATTCTCAAATATCCAAAAACAAAAGTCCTTGCCTTTTAACTCGTCGATTATCCAATCGTTTAGTCTATCTTCAAAGTAGACACAGTGAATTTGAGAGAAGTAAGTTCCTTTACAGTTTTTGTCGCACCAATCGCTTGCTTTAGGCAATTTATTCATATACCATTGAGTATCGTCCCAGGCAATGATGTGAGTAAATCCCTTATAAAATGTTTTAACTGTGATGGCATTAGCGTTTACCTTCTTATTGTCAGCAAGAGAAAATTTTCTATTAAATAGACTACGCCAAATAGATCCAGCAACATATTTTAGGTCAGCCATTGCTTCCTACAAATCTTAGTTGAAATAACGTTGCATCTTCTTCGTTGCCAAAGGTAAAAGAAAATATTTCGTCAACATACAAACTGACATCGCTTACATCTACGTGTTCTTGTTTTATGAGGTTTAGATCGGAAGAAATAATAAATTCAACCATCTCTTTTATTTTGTTCAATGATGGATCACTAACCATTATGGTTGTTGTCATTTTAATTGTCTTCCAAATCCACTGTAGGCACATCTCTCCACTCTGACCAAGTTTCTGTATAATCAACAATGCTAACGTTCTTGATTCGGTATTGAAGTTTTGCCTCGGGCTTATGCCAGGGATTGCTTGGCTTAACTTTAAGATATCGAAGTTCAACCATGTCTTGCGGGTAACGAATCATTTGCTCTCCAATAAATAAAACCATCGTAGCATACTCTTACGAATATGCTACAGGGAATTACTTAGTTTGCGTTGATAATTCCTTTGAAGTCCATCGGAATAATGATGGAACGTACTTTACCTTCTCGAACACCTTCTGCGATATCCGACAGTGCTTTGGCGTGCATGTAACTAATATTTGCAGTATTCTTGCTCAACATTGCCAAACGTTCTGCTTCTTTGCTTGCGATCTCGACTTCGATTTGTTTTGCCTTCAGCGCGTTTTGAGCATTAATAACGCTTTGTGCTGAGTCAATGATCGACTGATTCAGTGTAACATTCTTGATTTGTACCTGATCAATAGTAATGCTATTGGACAAGCCGTCGTCAACAAGTGCCTGACGCATAATCATGAGTGTGTCGTGTTCAATTTGTGAACGCGAGTTTGGTACATCAAGCGCATTGACTTTGTTAACTGCTTTGAATGCCGCCGAGTTGGCAATTGTTCGCATGTAGTTATACATCAGCAATGTATCGCCGTTGCTATCAATTGCATTGAGCGCATGTGAACGAGTCGTGTATAGTTCGCCAACAGCCGCTGGGTTGATATTGTAAATTGCCGTAAAGTCCAGTTCGCGCAAGACCGAGTGGTCCGCTGTCATTGGCTGCAATTTGTCTTCGTTCAGTGCGATCTGCTTGACTGGGAATACCAGCACGTCGCCGACGATTTCTTGATTGAACGAGCCGGGCTCAAGTTCGACTTTTTCGATCTGCTTGTCAAAGCCGCGCCGCAATCCTACTTCGCCTGTTTCAATACGCTGGCAACCTGATGCCAACACGGTAAATGCCAATACTACCAACACAACTAATTTCTTATTCATCTTTATTTCTCCTGTTTACTTACGATTAAAATGCAAAAACAATTCCAAGAACAATCAATCCCGTAATAACTGCCGTAACGAGACCATACATACCACACTTGAAGAGTGAGACTTTTTCATCTTTGCTCAAGTGCGAAAACAAAAAGATTCCGAACGACACAAACGCCCAAAACCCCAACATAAAAATAAAACCTTTTGCCATGCTTGTTACTCCTTATGAACAATATCAGAAACTGGGTTTTTCATTTGAGCAATGACTTGCTTTGCCTCATCAAGGGTTGCAGTTGTTGCTTGCCTTACCCAAGAATAACCAGTAGTTAGACCGCTGTATTCAACCTTATAGCCATCAAACACTTTTTTCACGCGATAACGAGTGCGTAACGGATTTAGAAAACCAAACATTCTTCTCTCCTTAAACTAACATTTGCTTAAACGTTCCCGAGACTTGCTGTCCATCAAACTGATCGCCATATTTTGCTCTCAGCTCTTTGACAATAATCCCAAGAGACTTTTGTTCTTTGGCCAGATTCAACTTTTGCATAACTGTGCCAATATCTTTCTCGACCTGCAAGTTGGTCAATTTCTCTGGCAAGAACCTGCGGACAATCTCAAGTTCTGTTTCGACTGCCGCTGCTGCATTGTGATACTCAATGCTTCGAGCATTGTAAATGCGTAGATTTTCCAGCATGTTCTTCTCGAACTTTTTCAGCACGACCAGAACTTCTTCGTCAGTTGATTCGCGATTACCGGCGGACTTGCCGACCATTTCTGCTTCGCCGATAATAGTTGTTAGCAATGTAGCAGTGATCGAATCACGTGCCTTTCTTGCTGTCAGTTGTGCTGTTTTTATTTCTGCTATTTTGCTCATGATATCCTTAAAATTCAATGTGAGGATTGCCAACTTGAAATACTTTTACTCCCAATTCACGCCACATTCTTGCAACACTTGGGCGGTCGTCGATAGCGAACAGAACACTGTAGTTGTCTGCAATATCTCGCCAGAAGATTTCTTCCTTGACGATTGTATCTTTACGCATGTCGTTAGGTGCTCGCATAAAAAGTTTGTGGAATCCAACATCGTTGTCCTTTAACCACTGCCGTGTTTCTGGCTCGCAAATACCGTCACGCCCAGAGAGTGCAATAACTACGGTGTCTGTTTCTGTGCTACCATCATCACGGAATGCAAAGCGATTGACAATAGCTCGAACTGCCTCGTCGACGACATCAAGACCAACCTTCTCCCATTCAAATGCACCGCGCTTACCGTTCATATGAGCAAGTGTTCCGTCGATATCAACCAAGATGCAGGCTGGTTTATTTGTGTCAGCAACATAACGACGACGTGTGCTGTTTTCGAGATTCTGCTCGTATTGTTTTGCAATGACAGAATGTCCTACGCCATTTGCGCGTTTTGCATCACGCTTCCATGCTTCCTCGATTGATACGGGAAACATTTTCACTTCGACTTCGTAGCCAAGAGACTCAAGCCACTTGACAAGAGTATTACGACGACCAGTGTGCAGATTGGTATCTGACAGGATGATGTCATGTGATCCTGCACATGCTTCGATTCTGCGATTGATGATGGCAGTAACTTCGCTTTCTCTTTTCCAGTTCCATTTGTCCCAAGACCATTCTTTCCCGTCGGCTTCGACCAGTGCCTTACGCACAAGATCTCGCTCGATGCGGACGCGATTAGGCCCTGCGTTAAGCCACTCGTCCGCAAAGGTTGACTTGCCTGATGCTGAAATTCCTACTGTGATTATTGCTTTGTTCATACTTCTTCCCAATCTTGATCGTTATATGTTACTGTTACTTCACCGACATACATGCCGGTCAATTTAGGCCCAGTGTATGGTCCGCAGAATTCTGAATCTTTCTGCCAGTTAAGGTCGCTTTTCTTCAACTCTTTTGCTTTCTTAATTGCAAATTCTTTGCTGGCCCATAACTGCGCGTCCTTAAAATCATCGCGCCACTCTCCGGTCTGATATCGATATTCAAGAGAACCATCACTGTTGGTCCTGTGGATAAAATATCTCTTGTGATTTTCCATAAACTTCCTTACATTATAGGACTATTATACACTAAATGAGGAGAAAGTCAAGCGAAATATGTTAGTCTAATGTCTTGAATTTATTAGGTTTTTCTCGGCAGAGATGAAGGGTCATGCTGTATTGTTCATATGCGGCTTGAACGGTGGGATATTTTTGTCGAAGATGTTTTTCTTCTGCCTGTGAGTCCATCCAGGTTTCAAATATTCGGCGGCTATAAACATCTTCAATATTATTGAAGAACAGTCCTTCTATCTCAGCGATTGCTTCTAATTTGCTAAGAGGGATGGTAACAGTGAGTAGTGGTTCTGATTCGACTTCTAATGGATTTTGATATAAATCTTTGTCGTGAGCGTAAGAGAAATACTCTGATGGACGGTGTCTTAGAAAACGCCGTGACTTGTCAATGATGCTAACAAAATACTTATCGCAAAAAGATTTAACTTTTTCTTCTCTACTCATTTCTTTGTTTCTTCTTTAAGAAGTGCTTCCATCATTTTGTATTGAGAATAGAGTTCTTTTAGTGATTCATATTTTTCAAGTAGTTCTGGGTCTGGGACGAGGATTGCTAACCGTTCTTGTATCTTCGCAATAGAATCTTTCATGCTTACACCGTCGATTATTACATCAGGTGCCTTTACCGGTTGAGTCATCACAACATGGCCAAGATTCCCATTATACCACGCGGTAGTAGCAGTGCCTGCCATCCCCACACCTGCGACACCATATGTACTTGTCGGTATAGTATACGAGGTTCCAGAAACAATTGTGGCATTGGTAGCGGTTGTGTAACTTGGTATCGTATTGGTTCCGTATGGTTTACAGTCGTTTGGGTCATTTATTGACATTGTTTATCCTTATGATTATTAAGAATAACAGATATAGTCAACAAGAATCAACTATTTTGGTTAATTTACCAACCGGTAGTTATGTCGTATGACGATATTGACGAAACCGATGTTAATACATCAACATTTGCTTTGTGAGACCAACTTGCAGCGTAAATCTGTTGACCAGTTAGAGCCATTCCACCGGCAAGTTGAACTATGTTTTGTGATGTCATAGTATGATTAATGTTTAAGTCGTCTCTCCATGTAAGATTTCCCGATATCGCACCAGTAGCAATTAGGCCAACAGTAATATTAAGATCCGTTACGCTTTGCGAATCAGTGGACCAAACTATTCCGTTAGAATCAGTATAACCGCTAGTCAATTTAATTGAGCGTAAACTATTTATATCGTTGTGTTTTTCTATTTTTGCAGTTGTCATCCTCGAGATCTATGTCTTCATTATCGTCGTTTTTCTCAATGTTGATAATAATTGTCGGAGAAGATTGCTCTTCTGCTGATTCTTCTGCTTTCTTAGAATCGATAAAATCAATCAAATATCTGAGAAATTCTGTAGAGTTTGAGGCCATTGTTGTTCCTCATTATGCTAATATTGTATTTATGCTCCTACAGAAAAGAGACAGAAGATATTTTAGTCAAAGAAAAAGGGCTGGTTTTACCCAGCCCTTCAATGAGATATTCTTAGATCTCAATCACCTCGTGTCTGACCAAACCCAATTGTTCCATGTGTTCACCCTGATACCCGACACAGTTGTTGATCATCCTGCATCCATCACCTGTTTTTGCGTACGGCGGGAACGTCGTGTCGCTTTGGTGATGAGTATGACCAAAGAACCACATCTTGATATTATCGTTATCGAGTATCAAATCCGACAAATCGCTCATGTAATACGCATTGCTGGCATTTCCTTGATAAACAGGATCACCCAAATGCATCAATGGCAAGTGATGAGTGATGACGATCAACTGTTTATCTCTATTTTGTGCTGCAACGTGTTTAATGTAGTCACGGTGCTTCATATGAGTCTGAACCCATTTATCGCTGGTAAAGCGACTATACATCCCGTTTAGACCTGTTTCGTAGGCAATTTTGCCGTCATATGCCATGAAATTTGACATGTTGTGCATAGCAAGCGGCTCGCCCTTGTTCATATCAGTCCACAGTGTGCAACCAACAAACAAGTAATCTCCGTCTGCATAAGTATCCATGTCTAATACTTTGACATTATATAATCCCATATCTTTGAGCAGATTGTTGCACTTGGTCGCTCCTTCCTGAATAGTCAGTGCGTGGTTACACGGCCAATAACAATGGTTGCCCAGCACCACTAAAACTTGTTTGAATTTGGGAGCAACTTTCCCAATCCACGAGAAGGTAGCAAACTCAATCCATTTAGTTCCTACCCAAAGATCGCCGGCCAAAATCAACGTAGTTTCTTTGTCATCGGGTAAATCTGGCGGAAACCAGCACTTCATCTGTCCCGTCTCAGCATTAAACGGCACACCGCCGCTAAAATACCAATCTAAGTGTAAATCCGAATATTCTCTAAGTTTAATCATAAATGTTATCAATCTCTTTTGCAAACATTGCCATTAATTCTTCTTTCGTGACAATGTTGGGCAAGTCGTTTGCATCGTCTACGGTGAAATCTTCATCCCCTTTTCTATTGTAGTAAAGGAAGTCAAAGAACATATCTGAAACATAACCTGGTAAATCATTTTTTGTTATTGCCATAGTTTTTACTCCAAATGTAATAGTAGCAGAATCTTTGATGTAAGTATCAGCCTGCCAGTCAAATTGTCCTTCATGTGTTTCTTCGCGGATAACAAAGCCGTAGTTATGTTTTTCAATAACGCTTGCAATGATATCACATATTGCCGTTGGTTCCATGCACTCAACTTGAACCATATATTCCTCGTTGCCGAGTGCTGTGTATATTGGATTACTTGTAAAAGAAACAGTTGACGACTTGACTGCTTTTGTAATCTTTGTCTTCAAGTCTTCTGCGATTGCTGTATAGTCAATGACTGCCATTCTCTGTCTCTCCTATTACTTAATAACATATATTATACACTATTTGGCGAGAAAGTCAAGCTGTTTCTCGCATAAAATAGGGGCCGAAGCCCCTATTTTATCACAGTATTGCGCTGATATTATAGACTTACTTTACGACGCGATCCATCTTGAAGACGAACTGGGATCTGGTAGGCTGCCGCGTTTCTGTAATTCTTGCGGCTCTTGACATTTAATCCTGCCTTGCGAAGTTCTGCCACCCTAGCTCTAAGGTTTCTAATTCCGTATTGGGCGCGAGCTTGAGCAACTGTCAATTCACGCTGTGTTCCGCGAAGATGTGTTACCAAAAATTGGTTCTGTGTAATTATTGCCATATATGTAAAACTCCTCTTATATAAAATTGCTCGTTAAAGCATTATTTAATATAGCAGGTTTTAATAGGGAGAATAAAGACAAACGGTGAAATCTTATCGGTTAAGTTTGGATAAGATGATGCAACCGGTTTCATTGACATCTATATGAAGGGTATCGCCTTCCTCCCATCCCATTCTCTCTAATAGTTCTGACGGAAGTTCCAGGTTGCCCTCCTCATCAACACTGCTGGTCCAGACTTTTGGGCCACTTAGGATATCCCAAACTTTTGCTTCGTCGTTGTTCATGGTCTTCTCGGTGGAGGATTGTAGGTCGCACCAGAATTGCCACTGGGTGATGCTGATCTACTTTGTCTTGTTAGAGCTTCCCACATTTGTTTCTTTGATTCTCTATCTCGTGATCGCTTACCGAGCCAGCGAGCCATCTTATCCAAGAGATAAGGTATCAGAGCATATACTACAATAAATGTAACAAGCATTTCAGAAGGACGTGTCATTTAATCTACTTTCTATTTGGTCGTATATATCTCCGGTGGAGTCATAAGTTAATCCTAATTCTCGCATCATCAAACGCTTTACTCGGGAATTAGGCAGGCGATATCTCTCCACAGGTGTGAACCCCATCATCTCTGCAACTTCCACAACGGCTCCGCTGCGGCAGATTCCTGCGTGACAATGAACGACAACCTGCATACGATTTTCCTGTGCGCGTTTGAGAAGTTCAACCAATGCCACTGCTTGTTCTTCAGTGCAACCAAATTCTTCCAGTTCTGTGTTATCACCAACATCTAAAAATTCAAACTGGTAGATTTCTTTGAACTTGTGTTTTGGCTCAGGCCACCAAGAAGAACAAGTATCCATGATCTGAATCAGCATAGAGTTTTCGCC
>Ga0307376_10006460_pt1 | contig 10364 bp, 10 predicted proteins | sample TR2MG_FD_202536 | JGI IMG/M metagenome (GOLD analysis project Ga0307376, IMG submission 202536) | Soil microbial communities from Risofladan, Vaasa, Finland - TR-2 | ecosystem: Environmental > Terrestrial > Soil > Coastal area > Acid sulfate soil | place: Finland: Risofladan, Vaasa | collected...
TGATAATGCGGTAGCAATTATTTGCGGACCACCTATTATGATAAGAACTGCCGTAGATGAGTTAGTTAAGATCGGTTGGAAAGAAGAACAGATCCTTAATTCTTTAGAAATGCGAATGAAATGCGGGATCGGAAAATGCGGACGATGTAATATTGGTGAGAAATTTGTGTGCATTGATGGTCCCGTTTTTTCACTAGCAGAACTCAAAAAAATGCCAAACGAATTTTAACCGAGATTAAATTTCAATTCTTTTATTTCTTCTTTTATTATATTAATTTAATAAATGATAAAGAACATCATATTTGATTTAGGGAATGTTTTATTAAAGTTCAAACCTAACAAATTCTTATTAAGATTTACAAACGATAAAGAATACATCGACCAATTTGTTTTAAAAGTTACTCGGAGTAAGACTTGGTTAGAGCTAGATCGGGGAACAAACACCTTAGAAAATGCCCGAAATATTTTTTTATCTAAATATCCTCAGGAAAAAGATTTTATTGAGCTATTCTTTGATCAATGGATGGATATGCTAACCCCGATTAAAAAAAATATAGAAATTTTAGAAGAATTAAAGGAATTAGGTTATAGTTCATATATTTTGTCCAATTACATCAAAGAGGCATTTAGTTATGTTAATTCGAAATATAGTTTTTTTTCTCTATTCAATGGTCAGATAATTTCGGGGTTTGAAAATATAATTAAACCAGAAAAAGCGATTTATGTACTTTTACTTAATCGGTATAATTTAATTCCTGAAGAAAGCCTTTTTATCGATGATATCTTGTTTTTTCTGAAGCCAGCAAAAAAGCTTGGTATGAAAACCATATGGAATCGCCCTAAGACTGATTTAAGAGAAGAATTGAAAAAACTCGATATACTTCCTCAAACTAGTAATTAATTTTTTTTATTAAACAGGCTAATTAATTTAGTCAAATTATCGGTTTCTCACACAAAATTAGAATATTTCTTTAAATAATAATAATGGTTAAAGGCTAGAATTCATATATAAGATGAAATAATCGTGAGAATTTGGTTTTACGTTAAATTTATCAAAGAAATAATAATTAACAATCTATACGCTCAACAAAATCGTCAGCAGTTTTTATTATTATAGTTTTTTTTTCATACTTGTCCATTTTTATTTACCTCTTTTTATTGGTTTTTTGGGTATATTTTAATTAAAAAAATTAAAAAAAAATTTTACTTCATACTTTTATCGCAAGAAAACTTAAGGTATTGAATTTCATGTGAATTGAAGTTCATTTTAGCTTTTAACGCTTTAATATCGGATTTTTCCATTAGCTTTTACCTCCTTTTTATTATTTTTCTTTTTCTTGTTTTTTTTTTGTTCTTAATTAAACTAAGGTAAGAATACATAATTAGTTTTTAATACTAAACTGTAAATGGACTCTTGAACATTTGATGAACCGATCTATAAACCGTGAAGACGCAATCTACTATCAACTCAGTGGATTTATTAAATGTTTTTACTTAATTTTTTTTAAAGTCAAACACATTAAGATTATTAATTAGTAAATCTTAAAAGTCTCATAATGATTGATAGCTGGCTTTCTAAGACGAAATTTAAAGACATGTATGAGAAATTTGTGAGGAAATTTTTTCTCGGTAAAATTTCTGCCAATTAACTCACTATAATTGGGCTAATTTTTGGTCTCATAGGCTCCTTTTTAAAATATCTTAATTTGATAAATGGGAAATTATTTTTCTTTTCTATTCTCTAGAGCTTAAGTACTCTAAAGCTTTGGTTATATCGTTCGTAGGTGTTTTACAAGTTTTGTTAATGCATACATACGCAGTAGCCTTTCCCTCGTATTTGTCAAAAAATTGAATATAATTGGAAAGATTATCAATTTCTGGATTCACTTTTTCCGTAGGACGAAAAATTAACGATTTATTCGGTAAAAATTGCTTTCTAACCTCATCTAACATGGAATTCGTATCATCTTTTCCCTCATCCCCCGCGATGACTAATGAATATGTTGGACCTACGGCATAATCCACAGCAACCATCATTAAACTATGCGCTACAGGATTAGCTCTGACGCTTTCGGCAAAAACCCGTCCAAGATGATCTGCTTTCTTCTCATAAGTATCGTTACCGGTTAATTGTGCTAACCTTAGTAAATTTAGCATCGCAACAGAATTCCCCGATGGAATTGCTCCGTCATAAGTCTCTTTTTGGCGCGTTAGTAACGATTCTGCGTCCTCAGCCGTAAAAAAAAAAGCTCCAATTAAAAAATCCCAGAATAATTTTAACTGTTCCTCTGTCAACTTTATAGCTTTTTCAAGATATCGTGTTTCAAAAGATGCTTCATAAAGGTTAATTAACCCCCAAACTAAGAACGCGTAATCGTCTAAAAAAGCGAGTATGTCTGCACCACCCTTACGATAACGATGTAAAAGTCTTCCCTCAGAATTTTTTATTTGGTTTAAGATAAAATCCACTGCTTTTTCTGCGACCTGAATATATTTAGGCTCGTTAAAAATATATCCTGCCTTAGCAAACGCTGCGATCATCAATCCATTCCAGTCAGTTAATACTTTGTCGTCCTTATGAGGCTTAATTCTTTTCTCTCTTGCTTCAAATAATTTGTTCCTAATTAATTCAATATCGATCGTGGGGGTATCTGATAAATAGGATTTTAAGTGAATGATGTTTTTTCCAGTTTTACTTTTAGTCGCTTCATCGAAAAAATTCCCATTTATATCAATATTATAAAGTTTTGAAAATACTTCAGCTTCTTCTACTCCTAATATTTCTTCGATTTCGCCTTTCGACCAAACATAAAATTTACCTTCTTCTCCTTCACTATCAGCATCTTCTGCGCTATAGAATGCTCCTTCTGAAGATATCATATCGCGCAAAATATATGTCAATACTTCCTTTGCGGTATTAGCATATTCCTCTTTACCAGTTGCTTGATACGCTTCTAAATAAACAAGAATCAATAAAGCTTGATCGTATAACATTTTTTCAAAATGAGGTACAAGCCAGTTAGGATCGGTTGAGTAACGGTGAAATCCAAACCCAATGTGATCGTAGATTCCACCCATTCGCATAGCTTTAAGTGTCTTTTCAACCATTTTAAGCGCTTCTTCGTCACCGGTTCTTCTCCAGAATCGTAACAAGAACAGCAAATTATGCGGTGTAGGGAATTTAGGTGCTGTTCCAAAACCTCCGTTCTTTTTATCGAATCTTCCCGATAATTGAGAATAAGTACTTTTTAATACGCTTTCTGCTAAACTTCTTCCCGGAGATTCAGTGTTTGCATCTTGCAAGGCAAAAGTTATCTTTTCGCTCGATTCTACTAATTGCTTTCTTTCGTTTATCCATAGATTTTTCACTCTTTTTGCTAAATCAACTAAACCAGTTCTTCCAAAACGGGTTTCTTTCGGAAAGTATGTTCCAGCAAAGAAGGGTTTTTTATCTGGAGTCATGATAATTGTTAATGGCCAACCCCCAGAACCGGTCATAAGTTGGCAGACGGTCATGTAAATCTTATCTATGTCAGGTCGTTCTTCCCTATCAACTTTAATTGATATGAAAGCTTCGTTCAATAGTTTCGCAACATAAGGGTCTTCAAACGATTCGTGAGCCATTACATGACACCAATGGCATGTAGAATACCCAATTGATAAGAAAATTGGCTTATCTTCCGATTTTGCCTTTTCAAAGGCTTCTTCGCCCCAAGCATACCATTCTACGGGATTATTAGCGTGTTGAAGGAGATACGGGCTTTTTTCAGTAATAAGCTTATTGGGTTTATTAGCACCATCTGATTTTTCTCTTACACCATTATTTTCGTTGATAGGGTTCACCCTTTTCAGTTAGTTGATTAGTTACTTAACTTTATCTATGTAGATAAATTCATCAATAGATTTCCTTGGTGGCCTTTGCCTTTCTCCGAGTTTCATTGGATCAGATAAAACCGGATTAATTATTTCTGAATGCTTTCCAACGATTACAAGAGTGATTAATCTCATTTCTTTTGGAATACTAAGAATTTCTTTAGCTAGAGTTTCATTAAAACCAGCTATAGGATGGGCTACCAGACCTAATTCGGTAGCACGCAGTATTAGAAATGCAGTAGCCATACCAGTATCAAATAAATAGTAAAGTCTTTCTCCAATCACACAATCGTTTTTAGGTTTACTGAAAACTCCTATAATCATTGACGCTTTTTCAGCCCACTTATTACCTTCTGATAACACAGTAAAAAGTTCGTTTAATACCTTTTTATCATGAACAAAAACAAATTTCCATGGTTGCATATTTGCGCAAGACGGGGTAATTCTAGCGATTTCTGCAAGATCCTCAATTAAATCCCTTGAAATTTCTATAGGATCTAGGGATCTATATGCTCTTCTTTTTTCTATAATCTCTTTAACGCTCATGGTGTCTTTTTAATTTCCTAACTCCTCTAAGATTTTCTGTACTTCTTCTGGATGTCCGTTCACAGAAACTTTAGGCCAAATATGTGCGATCTTTCCATCGGGATTTATTAAAAAGGTACTACGCGTAACTCCTATATATTCCTTACCTCTGAATGTGTTTTTACCCCATTTCCCATACGATTTTAATACTTTCTTATCTAGATCGCTTAAAAGAGTTACTTTGAGATTCTTTTTCTCAATGAATTTTGCGTGAGACTCAGGGTTATCAGGGCTTACGCCAATAACATTCGCATTTAGCTTTTGAAGTTCGGGCAAAATTCCCGTAAAACCTATTGCTTCAGTAGTACAACCTGGTGTATTATCTTTAGGATAAAAGTAGACGATGACGTACTTACCTCTAAAGTCTTTGAGACATACTGTCTTATTATCTTTGTCTAATAGGCAAAATTCGGGAGCAGTATCTCCAACCTTTAATTCAACTTTTTTATCTGTCATTATAATTTTCTTCTTTAAAATTTTGGATTTTATTCGTGTTTCAATTATAAAATCATTTGAATAGAATTTCAATCTTCAGATTATCAACTATAAAAGGATTAAAAATGTTCTCTTAATTATTATTCATAGAACATTCAAATAGTAATAAAATATAAATTCACCATTAATGTGAGTTAAGATATGGAAAAAAAAGGTTTAGGAGTATTCTTAACAGTTTTAGGCGTAATCTTTTTAGGGATTTCAGGAATAACAATTTGGAGTAATTTTTGTTTATTTTGGCGTTCATTTGTTCATCAAAAAAAATTAGGATAAAAAAAATACTCAAAAAAGAAAAAATAAAATACTAAGGATCGTTCCTGAAGGGATGACGAGCATTTTCAGCGTTTTTGATGCCATCATCTACCGTCGGTAGCCCTTCCATTGCCTTTCGAATGGCATTTCTAGTAGCTTTATAATTGTTTATAAAAACTCGTTTTCGAGCGCTCGCACTAGGGTGTACAAAAACATTCACGATTATTAAAATGTCTTCTGCAGCTTCTTTAGGTAAAATCCCATCTTCTACGCACTTCATTACAGCTTTAGCCACTGCCGCTTGAGCAGGGCCATATGTTAAACTTGCGTGTCGTAGAGAAGTAACTTTAACTGTAGGTATCATAATAGTAGCTGGTTTAACCTGCATGTTTGGTTCTAGAATAACCTGCAGTCCTTCACGACCTTTAGCTGGGTGAGTTAATGCTCGTGCGTAAGCGTCTCCTACGGGTCCTTCTTTGCTTCCTATTAACAAGTCAATATGTGCTAATTCTGCTCTATCCCCAACAAGCGATTCCCCAACTTTTAACCTAAAATCTGATATTTTTTCAGGAGTTACACCGATTGCGTAAAAGCGACTCGTAAGTTCTTTCTCACCTATCTCAAATTTGATTTCTTTCTTTTCTATTAATCCGAGTTTCTCCAACTCAACTCGAAATTCGTCTTGAAGTTCGTACGAAAGAGCATCTCCTAAAATGATAGGTCGTCTGGTTATGCCTACTGGAATTCCCATCATATTTAAACACTCTTTAGCACCTAAAGCTCCAGAATTAATCAGCATGCGAGCTAATTTTTGTACCTTTTTTTGAAGAGCTTGAGCTTCTTGTAAACGGTTATTTTTCACATGGTCGTAAATTTCAAGCCATATTTTAGGTATGACATTAGCAGAACCAAGTATACACCCCGCAGCACCACCCGCTAAAGCTCCTAATACGTTTTCATCCCATCCAATCAAAACAGAGATTTTATCGCTAACTTTCTCTAGTAAAGCTGAAAAATACTTGTAATCACCACTAGAATCTTTTATGGCTACAAAATTTTCGATATCAACTAGATCTTCTACAACCGTCCAAGGCAATTCTACACCAGTACAAGCTGGAATATTATACAACACTAACGGAATGTCTGTTTTCTCTGCTATCGTAAAATAATGGTCGTATAATCCCTTTGCTTTTGGTTTTAAATAATATGGAGTCACAATTATTGCGGCATCACAACCTATATCTGTAGCGGCTTTGGTAGCGTCGATTACCATTTTTGTCCCTGTCTCTCCTGTTCCCCCAATTACTGGAACTCTTCCGTTGGTTTCGTCTACTACAATTTCAAGGACTCTCAAGCGTTCTTCGAACGTCATGTTTACGAATTCTCCAGTCGTCCCTACAGGAACTAGTCCCGTAACTCCTTGTTCTAAAAGATAATTTACTAAGTTTCTGAGGTTCTCTTCATTTATTGTCTCATCATCCTTGTTAAAAGGAGTCACCAAAGCAGGCATAACTCCCGTTGGCCTGAAATCAAACTTTCCCATTTTAATTTAACCTCCTTATTTATCACTAGTGGTGTAAATTTTTAGCGGCTATAAACGCTAGTCCGTTTTCAGTTAAAGCTTTAGCTGTTGAATTAACCGCGTCATTTCGATCTATATGATTAATTCGTAATGCTTCCCAAAGTCCCGCTTCCACCAGATCTTTTTTAGCAGCAAAGTATTCTAGGATATCTGTCGGATGTTCCCGTTTTTCCTCAACTTCAACATTTCCACCTTCATGTTTTGCGCTAATATTTTTAACTTTCTTAGCTAGTTCTATTAACTCATCTCTTCTGTCGTACGGCTGCCTTACTATCGATTTGTAGCACTCAGTAATGTGGTGCTCTAACCTTACAACATCTTCGAAACCAAATGGTTTTCTAATGAAAGCTGATAATTCTAATGTTTGGTTGTTAACTGCATTCGACAAGTTGTAACCGATTAATGGACTAGTTCCGTCTTCCCGAGCAAATAATTTTGCAGTCAATAATGTCCAAAGGCTTGAGTAGGGATTATCGTTCCCCATAAAGACTGAAATTTTAAACTCATTATTAATTCCCAGTTTATAAATAAAATATCCTAATAAAACCGTTCCAGGATTCACATTTAAAACCTGCTTAATACCGTAATTTGTATAGTAATAAAGGAATTCGTCGATCCATTTTAAGGCGTACTCATTTGGTTGGCCTACACCTCCAAAGTATCCCGTAATGGTATCAGGCCCTCCAAGATGCACATTCACTGGCATTCCATCCGAGCCTGGTGCGGTACCTTTTGTGTCAAGAGTTTCTACCCATGTTGAGCCAATAATTTGCATTGCTGCAGCCATCGCTAATAAATCGCCATCTTCTTCTTGTTCTTTCATGTTTCTTACGCGGATAATCCTTCCAGGGACTAATTTCTGATTTTCTACGGCATCCTTAGCGATATCGATGAAAAAAGGAAAATATTGGCATGCCGAGAGTTCCAATGTGACGGCAAATTCCTCGTTAAAAAATACTTCCGACGCTCTATCGCCTAAAACCTTCTTTCGATAGTCGTTTACGCTAATAAAGGCTTTTTTATCCCTTTGAGTGATTAACCATTCAATATCTTTAACATAACCGGGATTCTTCTTACCTAACTTTTCTAGCAAGTTCTCTAATTTACTAGCTTCTTCAGCCTTCTTATTTATTGTTTCTATGCCACCGTATTTATCTAACAGATTAAGCAAATCGTTAACAAGTGGATTATTCTCATCTAGAAGAAATTGATTTATAGATTCTAAAGCTTCCTTAGGAATTTCTAATATTTTTCTTTTATCGTTCATTTTTTCTCTCTCCTTTAAAATTAGTGAAGGGTTTTCAAATTTTTAAGCTCTACCCAAAAGGTTCCCACAATTTCACCATTCTTGGGAAGAGATCATAAATTTAATCAAGTTTCAGTATATTATAAATTTATTTGTAAATAACCAAAAAGTTTTAACAAGATCCAAAACTGATACTTTAAAGAATAAAATAACGATAGTGGATTAAAAATTGTATAAATATAGTGTATCAATCCTTGGAACAGGTTTCATTGGGCTCTGTTCAGCAGCCTGTTTTGCCGATAAAAATATTAAAGTGTTGGCATCTACTCATAACGAGAAGAAAGCTAACATGATTAACGATGGAAAAGCACCTTTTTACGAAGCAGATTTACAAGAAATGATGGACGATATTAAGGCAAATAAACCGGAATTATTACAATGTTTGCTTGATCCCGTTAAAGCCGTTCTCGAAACGGATATATCAATGATTACTCAAGGTACGCCAATGCGAGAAGACAAAAGCATAAACTTGGGTTATATCGAGAGCACTGCTAGAGAGATAGGAAAAGCTCTCAAACAAAAAGAATCTTACCATCTAGTCGTAGTAAGATCGACTGTTGTTCCTGGTACCACTAGAAACCTTGTAGGAAAGCTAATAACCGAAGTTTCAGGAAAAATACCGGGAAGAGATTTTGGATTGTGTATGCAACCCGAGTTTTTGGCTGAAGGATCGTCTGTTTCAGATACACTTCATCCAGATAGAATTATTATTGGTGCATTTGACGAAAGAAGCGGCGATTTGCTACAAGAATTTTACGAATATTTCTACGGTGACCACCTCCAAAATTGTCCAATCCTAAGAATGAATTTAGAAAGTGCTGAGCTCGTTAAATATGGAAATAATTGCCTTTTGTCGACGAAAATTAGTTACGCAAATGAATTTGCAAACTTCGCTCAACTAGTACCTAATGTTGATATAATCCAAGTAATGAAGGGTGTGGGCTTGGATTATCGGATAAACTCAAGATTTTTACAAGCAGGAGTCGGATTTGGAGGTTCTTGTTTCCATAAAGATGTAAATGCTATAAAAGCATGGTCAAAATCAAAAGGATATACTTCGAGATTATTAGAAGCAGTCCTTGGAATCAACGACGATCAAGCAATTAAAATCGTTGATATAGCTGAGGAACTTGCCGGAAAATTAGCTGGCAAGAGGGTTACCCTTTTAGGTCTTTCTTTCAAACCAGGTACTGACGACATGAGAGAAGCACCGAGTATTAGAGTAGTAAACGAGTTAATAAAAAGAGGTATCACAAACATTATTGGATACGATCCTAAAGCTAAAGAGACAGCTAAGATTGAGTTCGGGGATAGGATAGAGTATGCAGATACCATTGAAGAAGCTCTTAAAGATTCAGAGTGCGCTATTTTAATAACAGAATGGAATGAGTTTAAAACCCTAAAACCAGAGGATTTCATGAAAAACATGAAGGAACCTAATGTAATTGATGGAAGGAGACTTTTTGATTACGAAGAATTTGATAATGCCATGCCATTTAGAGCAATAGGTCGTATTAATCTAGATTAATCTATGTTTCGTTTATATCTGCTGAAAAGTTAATTATTTTTCATGTTCTACATGAGGGAATTAAAAGACTATGATGAGAAGGATAAAGAGCGCATAAAGAAAAACGAGATCATAATCAAAGAATGGCTAAGAGATTTCTATTGGGAAATAATTGAAGAAACGATTTTGTAGCTCGAATCTAATTAAAAAGTTTAACAAAATGGTTAGAAATGCTAAAAAGTAAATTAATTTCAGAATGGGTCCAAGTTTTTGATACGCATGAACATTTTGGATACTTAGGAAATTATTCACCCAAAAAACCAACTATAGGTTTAGCCAAAGTTTTCAAAGGAGCTTACATGCATGTACCGAGACATTTTAAGAAAATGGGTGAAATCTTACAAAGCAGGCTAGGAACAGACGCATTAAATTCCCTTCGTTCAGCAATTAAACATCTGTATGATATTGATATTCTTCCTATAAAACCTGAAAAATTAGAACTACTGAATAAGAGAATAAAAGAAGCGTATAAAAACCCAAGCTACATTTATGATACTCTTACACAGAAGTTAAACGTAACAAATGTTATTTTAGATATAAATCCAGATTTATGGGAAGCTTGGAAACATCCCATCGTTCAAACAACAATTAGGATTGATGAAGTTACATTTCCATTTATTAATGTAGACACATATAAATATCGCCCTTGGACTGCTAAAAATCAGCTTGAGCAATACAGTGAAAAGATAAATAAACCACTTAAT
>Ga0307376_10006461_pt1 | contig 10363 bp, 13 predicted proteins | sample TR2MG_FD_202536 | JGI IMG/M metagenome (GOLD analysis project Ga0307376, IMG submission 202536) | Soil microbial communities from Risofladan, Vaasa, Finland - TR-2 | ecosystem: Environmental > Terrestrial > Soil > Coastal area > Acid sulfate soil | place: Finland: Risofladan, Vaasa | collected...
CATGCAGTGTGCCATAACCATCTGCTGTGCTAGGGCCACCTAATACTGTTAATATTGTGCCATTTGTGCTGGCACTAAAGCGACACTTTTGGTTGGTTGATTCTGCAATAGTAAACACATAAGTCATTACTTTGTTATCTGAACTTATATAAGCGTCAGTGACAGCACTATTGACAAATGATTCACCATATAACACTGGAATTTTATATTTTGTATCTGGGTTTGTTTGAACACGCCCGCCTGGATCTGCTCCTGCTTTTGCTCCTTGGTCTTTACCAAATCCTTTGTTGATTAAAGCACTGACAACCATTAGGCCGCCAATAACAACAAGGGCACCAACAATCAATGCGGCAGTGCCGGCGAAACCAAAGAATGTTCCAACGGCAATGAATACGGCTGGTCCTGCATGTGCTGGGTTAGTAATTGATACTCCGGCTAATACTGCTAGAATTAATCCAAAAATCTTTTTCATGTTCGTCTCCCTAACAGTTTCACATAACTTTGTGAAGTTGCTCGATAGTTCTTTCGCTCAAGCAAACGATCTAATTGTGGTGCGGCTGGTCTTGTATGATGAAATACCATTGCAACCCCCATATCTCTTAACTTTTGTTCTAATGCTTCAATTAAACGTAGACCAATTGATCCTTTGCGATGTTCTGGGTCAACATATAATGCATGGCATACACCCATTGTAAGTCCTCGGTAGAACAACATTGGTTGTATTTGATATAATGCATAACCTACTGGTCTATCATCATCAAATACTGCAATAGCTGAACACACACCTTGCCGTTCAAGATCTAGGATTGTGTCCCAATCCATTTCAAGAGCAATACCATATTCAGTCATTTCAACTTCTTCATGATGATTTATGCTCATGTGATCCACTGCTTGATTAACAATCACATGTTGAAGTTGTTCTGCTATATTGACATTTAACTCTATTCTATAAGCCATTATGCTGGTTTTCCAAAGTCGAAACTTGCATTAACTAGTGTTTCAATGCGATTAAATGTTGAATCTTTTGCAATGTGTTCTGCTGTATAACCTGAATCACTAAACACCAATTCCTCATAGTCATCTCGATATAAGTTATTGTTTGTTCTGCGTCCACTTAGTCTATTTTGTATAACACCAACAATGCTTGAACACATAACAGTAATTACATAACTGATTGATTCATCACGTGATTGTGGAATTGTTTCACTGAGACTAAAGTTAGTAACAAAGCCATTGAATCGTGTGTAGATCTGCTGAACATCATCAACAACATCTACTTGTCCATTAAACAAGTCAAAGAACACACGCTTAATCTTAATTTCACCACCCTTAATTGGGCTACCTAAGATTGCTGTAACATAAGCAGGGTTAATAGCACTTAGTTGAACTGAGATTTCACTGTTAGTAGTTTCTAGTGTATTTTGCACTTCTGAGATTGACAAGAAACCGCCAGCGGCCGCATAACGCTTGTCAACATCTAGTTCAATTGACAACTCGGTGCCACTTGTAAATGTGTTACTGGTATTGCCTGGATCAAAGTTAAACTGATTGTCAACAACTTTAAATGTTGTTGCACTAGGCACCAAGTTAACATAGTAATCAACACCTTCAGTGATACCATTAGTTGTTGTAGCAATAGTAACTCTATCACCAACAGCTAGTCTGTGATCTGCTGAAGTTGTTAATAAGTCTGTGGCAATGTCTGTGACCGTAACATTGGGATAGTTATTGTCCCATACGTCAGTTGCAGTGTCTGCCAAGTAAAGTGTAAAGGGCATTCTTTCAACTGGATCAGTGTCAGGAACAACAACCATAATTGTTAGTTCTACAAGTGTTCCATAATGAATACCTGGACGGCTTACTGGTGCAATGTTCTGTGCCATTAGACAATGTTCTCCAATAGTTCAAAGTCACCATTGAAGGTAATCATCTTGCCGGGAGCCCAACTAACTTCAGGGAACTTTGTTACTTTTACGTAGAACAGACATGTGCCGCCAACTATTAACTTATTCTGATCAGTGGCGGAACTCAGTGGATCGTAACTGTCTACTGTGTCTGTTATTGGATCATAAGTTTGTGCAATGAATGCTCTGTTTAATTTTACATATTTGACGGTTTCGCCTGCGAATTTATTAAACGAATTAACAGCACCCGTGTCATTAATGATATCAACTACAACATATGGATAACGATAAGGTCTGTTTAAGCCTGCTGTTCGACCAGCTGGCTGAATGAGATCACCACGTTTAAGTATCCAAGTATTGATGGGAACATTGGTAACATCAATGGTCATAGTATTTCCATCAATAGCTGTGATTGTTACATCATCTAATACCTCGTATGATCTTCCACCCCATGCATCGCCATCGCCGGCGAAGATGTATTCTGATCGAGCGGCGGTTCCTCTATATACAAAAGGATCAAATTCACCAGCATAAACGCTAGCATTTGGTGAATAATCAACTGGTGTTAACATTCGAATAGCATGTTCGCCATCTTTGTCTTTATTCCAAATTGTTTCAAATTCATCTCTCCAACCTTGCCATGGATACACGGGGCTTGGTGTAATTTTGAAACTCCAAGGTTTGGCAAAGTTTCGTTTTTGTGTATAAAGTCTACCACTACGACTTACACTTTGTGCTACTACACCGAGATGATTAAATTCAATATTCTGTGCAGTATCAACAAGTAATTGCATTTCGGTGCCTGTGAAGCCATCCTTGCCAATGGTGGTATATTTTCCGTCTGAAAAGACGGGAAAGGAATTAGTTCTATTGCCTAACTGTGGATCAAATGGATTTGTCATTATCGTGTTATCCTTTGTGGTGTTGCTCGACGCCCTTGTTCGACTACTGCGTGAACAAATCCTGGATCTCGTGCCAGTTGTTGTTTAAAGCTCATTGCGTCTGTGGCATTAATGTTGTATGTAACATACTGTGCGCCACCGCCTAAGGCACTACCTGTGCCAAATGCTTGATCGTTAGGGATAATTGTTCCTGCTGTGCGTGGCACGAAAATTTCAGGACCTTTCTCACCAACAATACTTGGCATGCCCACTGGTGGATTACCACCATCAGCAAAGAAGCCACCAAATGCCAGTTTAGCAATACCAATGATTGCTTGCTTGGCAGCAATACGTGCAAGGTCAGCAATAACACTGTTGGCAAAGTCTTTGAATGAGAACTTACCAGTCTTAACAAAGTTAACAATGGCATTTTCCAAGTTAGTTGTTACAGTTTGGAATGCACTCTTGGCAGAATTAGCGGCGTTACTGGCATTATCAACATATTCAGCAAATGCTTGTTTCCAACCAGTTGCCCACTCTCTTGCTACAAGTTGGTTTTCTTTGGTCTTTTCAATAATAGGATTAAAGCTCGCATCAACTGCCTCTTTAATATCAGCGAACTGGCTTGGATCATAAGCATTGCGTAGTTTACGTGCTTGAATTTCAGCTTCAACCATTGCTGTCTTTTGCTGTTCTAAGCCTAGAATAATCTTTTCATCAGCAGTGGCAGTTAGGCCTTTCTTTTCAAACTCTAAACGCAATAGTTCTGTGGCTTTTTGGTTTTGTGTGGTTAATTCAAACTGCTTTCTAAGTCTTGCTTCTTCAGCGCCAGCAAGTGCTACGTTAGCATTGAATACACCTTCTAATTGTTCTCGTTGTTTGGCTAGGATTGCATTGTATTCTGCACTACCAACTTTAATTTTGTTACCACGCTCTAATTGCTTGTCTAATTCAGCATTAACAGCACTTCTTAGGCGTGATTCGTTTTCAAGTTGTGCTTTACCTGTGCCACTGGCAGTAATACCGGCAATGCGAGCTTTAATATCAGCTTCTTCAGCAAGTAATGCACGACCTCGGCTAATTGCGGCATTAGCATCAGCGTATTGATTCTTAAGATCAACAGCTTTACCAGCAAGAACACCAAGTGCATTACTTGCTGCCAGAATAGCTGTTTTTTGCTTTTGTAATTCATTAACTTGATCTTGGTAAACTCCTTTAACTTCCTTGCTTGCATTCAATGTTTTTGCATTAAGTTCGGCAATTTGCTTGTTAATTGAATTTAAGATTGTTTCTCGTTGCTTTTCAAACTGATTATTAGCTTCAGCAACTGCTCTAGCTCTTTCACTTAGGCCAATTAATGCATTACGCTGGTTAGCCTCTTTGATTAGTTGGTCTAATGGTTTCTTTTCTTCTTCAAACTTGCGTTTTAAGGCTTCAACTTCCTTGTTGATTTCTGTAACCTGGCTTTTTCTTTCAGGTAATTGTGGAATAGCTGTTGGTTTTACTGTAACACCACCAGCAGTAACAGAGCCTGCGGCAATATCTGATGTTTTCTTAATTTCTTGACCGGCTTTTTTCGCTGCCTCGGCTTGCTTGTCATACTCTTGACCAGCCTTTTTGACTGTTTCGTGTAGGTCTGACATTGAGCTTTTTACTGATTCTGGAACAGCATTCTTAATTGCTGTGGCAAGTTCGTCTGCTTTACTAGCAACATAGACAAACCCATCACCAGCAAGGTCCTTCATGCTTGATGTTAGTTCTTCACCAGTCATTTTAATTTCATCAAACAATCCAGTCCACTTGGCTACTTTGTTGTAACCATCAATGAACACTTGAATCATGCTGGCAAACTTGTCAGCAATCCAGTTGATTACTTGTCCAAATTTGTCTTTTAAGTAAACACCTAACTTGGAGAACATTCCTCCTAGTTTGTCAACAACAGCATATAACTGCGCCATTGTTCGACCAAGACCATTTTCAACACTTAGGTAGCCAATAAGTGCAACTGCGGCTGTGGCTAGTGCGCCTAATGGGTTTGCCGCAATAGCTACTGTTAATACTCTAACTGCTAGAGCAATGCCTCGGATATAACCAGCAACTTTAACAGCAATGATTCCGCCCATTACGGCTTTAAGTGTGTCAAAGTTTTCAGCTAAAACTTGTAATAGACTACGTAGGCCGTTAACTGCACTGCCTAGGGTTTGACCAAATGATTCTGCTAATGAGTTATTGCTGGTAATTACATTTGTTGCATCTTCAATTAATGCACCAAAGCCTGCTCCTTGACCAATAGTATTAAGAGCATTGGTAACAGCAATGCCAAAGTTACTCATCTGTGTGCTTAGGTTCTTTAAGCGAGCTTCTGTTGCACCACCAAAGCGTTCTTCAATGCCTTTACCTAGTGCGTCAAGAATAACTTGTGCGCCTTTGGCTGACTGTCCAAGGTTAGTAAGTTCAAGTCTACCTAGGCCTAATTTTTCTTTTAAGATATCAAATACTGGCAAACCTCTGTCAGCAAGTCTGTTGAGGTCTTCTAAGCCTAAGCCACCTGCTGTTGTTCTTGAGAACAAGTCTGTGATAGCTTCTAAGCTGCCAATTTGATCAGTGGTAACAGCAGCCGCATCAGTGAATGATTTTAATAATTGTTGTGTTGGCTGGATGCCTGCGGCACCTAGCTTGATAAATGTTTTGCTTAGTTCTTCAACACCAAATTGTGTTTGTGTGCTGAGATCTTGAATTGCTTTGAATGCTTGTGCGCCAGCATTTGCACCACCAAATACTGTGCCTAATGATGTTCTAAGGTCTTCAAACCTTGCTGTTACATTGGCAATGCTGGAGATACCAGCACCAGTTGCAATGGCTGCAAGTGCGGTTTTAACAGCACCAATCCTTGAACTTACTTGGTCAAAACTGCGACCAGCATCTTGACTACTGCGCTTTACTTTATTAGTAAAGTTATCTGTGGCCTGACCGGCTTGACGAAGGCCATCTTGGAACTTTTTAGTGTCCAGTTCTAAGGCAGCGTTAATACTAGCCATATTATCTTCCTCCTAATTTTCTAAACCTACGACTGATTTCTCTCTCGTAGAATTTAGCAGTGGGTTGACTCATGCCCTTGGGCGATTGGCTACTATAACCTTCATCAAGCCTTTCAGCATATGGGTAATTTGCTGTAATAGTTTCTCGATTCTTATTCAAGGTTGTCTTGCGACGAGCGTTGCCAGTGCGATAAGGTGTTTCTCTTTTCCAAAAGAAATATGCCTGCTCTTGTGCGGCTCTTATTTCTTTTCGAGCAAGTGAGGCCAACTTCTTTATCTGCTTACTTTCGATTTTTATCTTCATTCCCATTTTTGAAGTCCTCCAGTTTTTTCTGTAACTGCTTTAAATCATATTTTGCAGGGTCTACACGGCCGCCTGACTTTACTGTTTCTCGTCTGTTTACCTCGTTACGATAGCTAACTGCTACATCAAATATGAAGAGATCAGTAGTTGTTGCCTCTGTTAATACCTTACTCGGTAGTTGCCCATATCGTTCCGCCATCGAGTCTATTGTTAAGATATGAGTTAACAAACTACTATCTTCTTGGATCTCCTCGCTAGTTACTTTCCCAACTGTTCAACAATCTTTGTAATCGCTCCTGTGATTACATCTGGTGGTAATACCATACCATCTTTCATTACTGGATGGCCCTTTTCATCTAGGATAAGAGTTTCCAGTTTAACCAATGCTTCGCCGTAATTTGCTTCTAGCATTGTGGCGATGCCAATAAACTCGCTCATTTGTAGGCGATCATAGATATAAAACTCTAAACTATCACCATACTTTTCTTTAATGTCGTCTGTGTCTAAGACAACTTTCATCAATTGTGGCTTTGCTGCCAACTTGTTTAACTGAATAGCCATTACTTCATCTCCTTATCTTTAGTGTGATTTAACGCACTTAACAAAAACTTCAATCGTGTGTCCGCTTGTGCAAGATCATTCTTGGCACAGCGAATCTCTGCAACAGCTTTAGCTGCCTCAGCTATCAGGCTTTGTAAAATTTCTTCTTGGGTTTTATCATCGAAAATCATGTGAGCTCCTCAAATCATGTTATGTTTATTTATACAAAATGGGAGAGAGCCCTTTCGAACTCCCTCCCTGCATGGAGACTGCCTATGGATTATTAGGTAGCTGAACCAGCGGTGTAGTCACCGTCTACTTCAATACCAATTGGTGATACCCAAATTGGGCTGTCAGCTGATACAGCTGGAGCCACGTTTGAGAAATAACCACTACCCATGATATATCTGTCACTTGTTGAAAGGCCAGATAGACCAATTAGGAAGTCAATTTTAATCTTGTCGTTTGACAAGTTGAATACGCCTTCGTCATCGGCTTCGCCACCACCTGGGTTTGCACCAAAGAAAGTGTCTGGGTCGAGAACTAGGTTACCACTAATTGAGTTGGTTGAAACTGAAGTAACAACATACTCAGAAGCGGTGTCCAACTGCTTCCATCTGAATGTAGATGGAGTGTTGGTGATTGTGATGTCCTGTAATGCAGGAACTTCGAGAGTGTCAGCAGTAGCAACTCCACTTGCGTGGAAGTCTGCTTCAACCGGCGTTGTGCCGTCGTTTACACGAACTAGCACACGAACGAAGTCTGCACTTGAGGCTGCGTTGATATATGCCATCTTTAGCTTCTCCTATTAGATGTTATAAAATCTATATTCTAATTCATATAAGAGAACATCGTCCTCTAATGAAGTAGTATAGTCAAACTCTTTTCTAAAAGAGTCTATATTTGCTTGTGCCTGAGCACAAACCGTTAATGCATTATCGAGATCAGAGGATCTATTTTTAGCATCGACTGCCAAAAAGCCTCGAACTGTTGTAACTGTTTGATTAATACCTGAAGCATTTAACACGGGGATTAACTCCTCTTGTTCACTGTCAGGTTCCGCAAGATAGATACGTTTCATATTCTTCAAGTAAAGTGGGTTATCACCTTCCTCCCAAGGTTGTTCTGTGCTGACAGAGATTGTGCCAGTTAAGTTACTACCAAGATAGGCTAGAAGAGTGCTACGCATTATCTTATCCTCACTAGGTTGATGCGGCTGGGTTGCTTTTCGTTATATTCGATTGTAGCGTCCCCATCATAATCATACCAGTCACCAGCTTCGGCTAGTTCCTGTAATAAGCGATTGTATTGATCAGTATAGTGTTTGATCTTTACAACTTCACTGCTGGTTTCGTTGCCAAAATCAGCAATGCGTGGTAAGATGTAGTCGGCTAGCACATTATAGATGTTTAGGTCTTTAAATGCTTGCTCTCTTGCATCAATGTTGTCAGGATTGACGTCTGGAACTAGTCTAGGATCTGTGATGTTTGCAACTTCGCGAACATAAGCTCTCCACCAATCACTAGCAGAGATCTCACCTAGAATTCGTTGACTGCTCAACTCTAACAATTCATTTACCACCGCTTCAGTTAGGCCTTCGTTACTTTCAAAGAGTCGGCTGTCTCGCTGAGTCACGTCAGCGTATAACGCAAAACTTAAAAAGTCTAAACCGTCATAGTTGAATGCCATAGCTTTCAGCCCTCCTTAAATTAGAATCCTTCTGATGTAATGATAACACCACGGTTTGGATCGACCAAGCCAACACCTGCATGGAGGTTAGCAACAAGATCGTTACCAACAGCTGATGCACGACGCTGAACTTCAAGCTCAACGTTCTTGAACATTGCAATACGCATTGCGTCTGCACCAAACACTAGACCGTTCCAGCCTGTGCCGCCATCGCTACCAACTTGATAGCTTTGGTAAACGTCAATACCAGCAACTGTGCCAACGTAACCGTTTGCCATTGCTTCGTTCTGAGCGTTTGAACCAGCAAAAGAACTGTTTGTCATGTTCTTCATTAGTTCAAAAACCTGCTGTGGATGTAGAACAGCGTATAGCTTTTCGCCAACGCCTGCACCACGTAGTGTAGCGGCAGCTTTGAACATGTCACCGGCTACTAGGAGGCTTGATCCACCAGAACCAGTGATTGCTGTGTGGGTAGAGAAGTTTCCAGTTGTCATGATGGCTGTTACGTCGGCATCAAATTTCTTAGAAACTGCGTTACCTAGGACACGACCAACTTCCTGTGGGTCAATTGCGCCAACATCACGTAGGATTGTGCGTGAAGCATAAACCTTTACTGGGATGGTGCGACTTGTGTCGGTGATTGCATTAGATGTAAAATCGTCTGCACCGAAAGCTGAGGCAGCTGAATCGACTTCAGCGGCTGAACCTTCGTTTAAAAATGGAATCTGTGCTGTTGCACTACCTGCTGGAACATTAACCATTGGAATGATGGCGCCGGGTAGGAACAATGAAGATTCGAATGCTGCATAAACAGCGGCAGCTTTGGTATTAACTACCATGCTTTCTAGGTTGAATGCACTTGAGTTTGCCATTTGTTATTTCCTCACTATTAAAATGAATTTAGTTTGCCGGCCTTCTTGGCTTCGGCATAAATCTTTCTGTGATCAGGTCTTGTTAGATCTAGACTAGCTAAATCAACTGGACCGCTAACACGAGGAGCATTATCAATGTTTCCACGTGTAGAATCAGTTGCTGGGTTAGCCATGACAAAGTGTGGGTTCGCTTGTAAAAACTCAGTTACATAACTTTCCACTGTTAGTGGCTTTCCGTTGTCGTCATACCTGACGCTACCAGTTTTACTGTCAACGACCTCGACATCTCCATCTTCATTTAGTTTTACACCGTTGCGTAATAGAGTCTTAACCTGTTCAGGATTTACTGACTTCATCTTTGCCGCAGTGTTTAACAATGGTGTCTCGATCTTATATTCCATAATCACAGAATCGCGTTTAGCGATTTCAGCATCTTTCTTAGATGCCATTTCCTGTAGAACTTTCTCAAATTCGCCACGCTTCATAGCAAGTTCATTTTGCTGTTTACGATGGCTTTCAACGATATTTCTAAGTTCGTCTGGATCTCCAAGATCCTCATACTTGCTTAGAACTTTCTTGGTGACTGCACTGCGAGTGCGAGCCATTGCATCATCAAAGTCTTTTTGAGAGTATGTTCTGTCGGCTGCCTGAGTTTCTGTTGTAGATGCCTCAGTTACATCATTATTGCCAATGTTTTCTTGTTCGGTCATTGTTCACCTCGCCTCCTTCGGAGTAAAAATTATCCTGGACAACGTCATGTGTCCTGGTCGTTTATTTATATTACTGCTCGCCTTCTTCGTGTGATTCGCCGGGCATAATGGTGCCATCTGGCATCACATGATAAGGTTCTGTAGCAACAACATAATTGTCTGGAACTGGTAAGTCTAATAGCTCAACAATCTCTGTGTCCACAGCTTGAATAACAACAGGATCAGTTACTGCTGTTCTTGTTTTAATAAGTTGATCTAGTTCATTATCAGTGTCTTTGATTGCAAAGCTATCTGGATAGTTGATTTCACCGTCCCAATCAGTTCCTTGATATTGTGCATATAATTCCCATAATTGTTCTTCAGCAAGTTCAATATTATCTGCTTGTTCTGACAGTCTTGCATTTAACAATTGGAATTCTACTTCA
>Ga0307376_10006462_pt1 | contig 10362 bp, 11 predicted proteins | sample TR2MG_FD_202536 | JGI IMG/M metagenome (GOLD analysis project Ga0307376, IMG submission 202536) | Soil microbial communities from Risofladan, Vaasa, Finland - TR-2 | ecosystem: Environmental > Terrestrial > Soil > Coastal area > Acid sulfate soil | place: Finland: Risofladan, Vaasa | collected...
GATGTTTGACGACGACCAATCCATCTTCGCTGCGATGCGGGCCGGCGCGCGCGGCTATGTGCTTAAAGGGGCCAAGCACGATGAAATGCTGCGGGCGATCCGCGCCGTGGCCAGCGGCGAAGCCATATTTAGTCCGGGAATCGCCGAACGCATGATCACCTTTTTTCACACCATGCGCCCGGAGGTGAAGAACGAGGCTTTTCCGGGATTGACCGAGCGTGAGCGGGAGGTGTTGGCCCTGATCGCCCAGGATTACAAAAACGCTGATATCGCGGCCGAATTGGTGATTAGCCCCAAAACCGCCCGCAACCATGTGAGCAATATCTTGAACAAATTACAGGTAGCCGACCGGGCCGAAGCGGCCGAGCGCGCTCGTGAAGCTGGATTAGGGTAAGGAGCTGATACCCAAGCTGATAGTGGCACCCTTGAACTATACCGGCGGGAATGTTAGCAATCAATTAGGGACCTCAGGCGATTGACCAGATACGGAAGAGATCGCCCGGTTTTATTTGCCGGCGTTGTGGAGGTATAATGCTCAGCCGCTGAGGCGAATGTAAAAATAAATTGATAATGAATCCAACAGACCCAACCTGCTATTCGCTTTAGGTAATTGGGGCTGTCATAATATGAACGTGAAAGATTTTGGTCGTTGAGCGCCTGGGATCTAGAAAAAATTATCGAAGTTAGGAGAAAGTTTAATATGTCAAAAAAGAGTAATAAAAAGGTCCGGGTGGCCTTGATCGGCGTGGGGAACTGCGCCGCGGCGATGGTGCAGGGCGTCGAGTTCTACAAGAATGCGCCGGACGACACCGAAATCCCGGGTCTGATGCATTCAACCGTGGGTGGATATCATGTACGGGATATCGAGTTTTCGGCCGCGTTTGATGTGGTGGCTTCCAAGGTCGGTAAGGATTTGAGCGAGGCAATCTGGGCCGAACCCAACAATACGATCAAATTCGCCGATGTACCGAAAATGAATGTGCCGGTTCACCGGGGCATGACCCATGATGGGATCGGCAAATATCTGAAGACGGTCGTTGAACCAGCTCCTGGTCCAACGGACAATATCGTGCAAATCTTGAAAGATACCAAGACGGATGTGGTGGTTAACTTCATGCCGGTTGGTTCTGAGATGGCGACCAAGTGGTATGTCGAACAGATTTTTGAGGCCGGTTGCGGTTTTGTGAACGGCATCCCGGTTTTCATCGCTTCCTCGGAGTATTGGGGACAGCGTTTTGCGGAGAGAGGCCTGCCGATTGTAGGTGATGATATTAAAAGCCAGGTAGGAGCGACCATAACCCACCGGGTCCTGACGAATTTATTCAAGGACCGCGGCGTACACCTGGACCGCACTTACCAACTCAATTTTGGCGGTAACATGGACTTCTATAATATGCTCGAGCGAGAGCGATTAGAGTCCAAGAAGATCTCCAAAACCAATGCGGTTACCAGCCAGCTGCCCTATGATTTAGGGGCGAACAACGTCCATGTCGGGCCAAGCGACTATGTGCCCTGGCTCACGGACCGTAAGTGGTGCCATATACGCATGGAAGGACGGGCTTTTGGCGATGTACCCTTGCAAATGGAATTAAAGCTGGAAGTATGGGATTCGCCTAATTCGGCCGGGGTGATGATTGATGCGGTGCGTTGCGCCAAGTTAGCCCTGGATCGCGGTATCGGTGGCCCGTTGACCGCGCCATCGGCTTACTTTATGAAGTCGCCGCCCCAGCAGTTCACCGATGACGTGGCCCGGCGGATGATGGAAGAGTTCATTGCCGATGAGCAAGCTATCGATGAGCCTCTCCCTCCAGTGGCAGTCCCGCAGCCTGCCAGTCAGCCAGTCCCCCAGAGTAACGGCGGACGTTCTTAAACCCTTTTTGGGTCAGGTAGTGATAGGCAGCCCGGCAGGCCAGGCAAAATTCGTCGGAACAGTAGACAACGATGTCATCGTCTGGCGTGAGCATCTGCAAAGCCTGTTCCATATTATTGACATTCAGTGAACTTGGGATGTGGCTCATTTGGCAAGCCTAGCCGGCCAGGGTCATGACCAGTTTAAAATCATCGCCTCGATCTATCCTAGCTAGCAGATCTTCGCGGCTGATTGTTTCCATAGATTAACTCCTTTTCCCGGTACAGGGTGGATTCGCAAAGGGTTCACCAAGTACCGGGTTTTTCTGTTTAGGGTGTGGATATAATACAAGAGATTCGTTGGGTGAAGATTATTCGTTCGAAGAAAGGTCCTGTTCCTGCTGCTCTTTCATTCGATTGGCTAAAAAGGCGCCTGGGCGTGCCTGCCATTCGTAAACGACGAAGGTGTTAGCTAACTTATCATGCCAACCCTGGCGGCGGTTGTCAATTAAGACCCATAGGAATCCGGTATAGAGGGCAAGAGCCGATAGATAGTAGCCCACATAACGACGAAGTGCCTGCCAGAAGGTGATCGGCCGGCCGCTTCGGGAGACGACCCGCAAACCCAGCAGGAGCTTTCCTGGGGTCTGCCCTACTAATGTCCAGAAGAAGATGTAATAACCGGCCGAGAAAAGAAGGGCGACGATCGTGCTGATCAAAACTTGGAGGACAGGACTAATGGAATCAATGATACCCAGCGAGAAAAAGGTGGTCACGGTGTTCAGCAGCCAGCCGCCAAAAATTAAAACGACAACGAGGATGATAATGTCGACGGAGAAGGCAAGAAGGCGGCTGATAAAGCCGGCATAGTAGCCTTTCAGGCTTTCTGTCATAGTTTTTTATCCGGTATCGGCTGATTCTGAATCTGATCCTTCGGAAGGAAGCGGTTCATTGAGCTGGCGACGTGGTACACGCCTGAGGATGGAGCGGGCAAAGTTCTCGGCGACCATGTCGCCACCGACGGTGCGGGCGCGGGCTTCGTCAAGGGCGGTTTGGGTCAGGCCGACGCTCTGGTCGCGAATGAGTTGTTCCAGGGCCGGAGCCTGGCCGAGCTTATCCATGGAAGTGTCGAAGGATTGTTGGGCGGCCGTGCGGGCCAGTTGGCGGCTACGGGCCTCCTCATTTTGGCCCCGGTCTACCCAGCGCCCGGTGAGGGTTTCACCCCGGCGTACCAGTTCATCGTAGCGACTCCGGGCGGGATCTAATTGGCGGGTGGCCCCGGCCCGGTTTATAACCGGCGACCAAAACGTTTCTGTCGCCCGCCAGAATAGATTGAGGGCCTGTTTGCTCCGCTTAACCAGGCGATCCTGGCTCTCAAAAAGCAAGCCGATCATCGCGTATCGTAAAGCAGCGGCGGGATCTTGCGGCGGCGCATTAATGACATCCGCCTCCTGGGACCGGCTGGCGTTGATCTCATCTTCCCAGGACCGGAGGTGAGCGAATAGTTCATCCCAACCAACCAGGGCGCCGCCTACCAGAAGACGGGTGATGGAGCGCAAGGATTCGGCCTCCCCCGGCGCCATGTTCATATTATCGATGAACTCTTCCAGTTGGACGTTATCCGGGACAAAATCAGGGATCTCAGTTGGGTTGGTGACGTTCAATTCGCCGATCATAGGTGACTCCAGAAAACCCGCAGCCAAATCGGCCGGGTTCCCCCAATATTAAACCGAATATCTGGGAAATTCAACCGCACTCATATCGGTGGGTGCCCTTCAGCCCTGTTGACGTTTGAGTATGCTCAAATGGTCAGCTTGACCCGTACCGGAGAAGCGTCAATAAAAGTCAGGCAAAGCCTAGATTGGCTTGTAGACATGACCCTGGTGGTACAGATATCCTGATTGGGCGTCGAAGCTAATCGTCTCAAGGGCGAACGTGCCGCTGAGGATAATGATGGTGTTCTCGTCAATGGGCAGGATTGGCCCGATCGCGCCAGACATGTGTAGCTGGCCATCGACCATGGTTATCTCGGCCAGGCCCAGTTTTTCCTGACCGGCCTCTCCTGACGGTAAGCGAGCGTAGCGCTGGTATTCTCCCACCAATGTTTCCCAGGCGGCTAAACCCCCGGGCGGTTCTGGAAGACGGAGGCATATTTCATAGGCGAAGCCGGCCAGGTTGATAACCATAACATCCTGATTGGTCGTAGCGTCCTTCTGGAACTCGATTTCCAGTTCCCGAAGATCCAGGGGGAGATCCAACAGGTCTGCCAGGCCCAACTTGAGCAGCCAGTGGCTGATCTTGAAGCGATTCTCGGCAACGGGCACCAGGTCAAAGGACATACCCTGGATGCGGCCTTCTAGTTTGTCCCCAGCCAGGGAAACCTGCATGATTTCCTCAAAAGCGGCGTAATTTCCCTGGTATTCTTTTAGGGCAGCCAGCTCCACGGGGAAAGTGTCTTGTGAACCCTCCTCGGCCGCTACCAGGCCGTATTCCGTCTCCAGCATCGCTTCCAGTAATTCGGCCGCCAGCGGAGCCGACTGGCTGCCGTCAAAAGTGGTGGAGTTGGCCAGCAGTACCACCCCCAACTTCCTTTCTGGAAGCATGGCCACCAACGATCCGGTCCCTTCGGAGGGGCCACCATCGTGCCAGACCATTTTCTCCGGCGCTAAAACATCAGCGATTTTCCAGCCAAGCCCCATGGGCTGGGGGTCAGCCGGCGAGCTGTATTGGTCTTCAAACATCAAGGCCAATGTTTCGGGGCGGATAAGCTGCTCCCCGTTAGCCTCTCCCTCGCGAAAGATGAAGCGAACGAAGTTGGCCAGGTCGCCGACGGTGCCGTAGAGATTACCGGAGGGGATAGCGGCGACATCAACCTGTTCGTACGGGTAATAATCGCCCTGATTGTACTCGTAACCGAGGGCTGTTTCGCTGCCTGCAGGAAGATCGGTAGACCAGAAAGTGCTGGTTGACATGCCTGTTGGTCTTAATAAGTGCTCAACCATGTAGGGCGGGTAAATTTGCTGCCTTTTCTCCTGGATGATGTAGCCCAAGGTATCGATGCCGACATTGCTGTACTTGTAGCGTGCGCCTATTGGTGAAATCAGGAAACAATCTTTTAGAGAATCAGCCAGCCGTTTCAGGGCGTCATCACCCATATACCATTCGTTGTCATAGATACATTTGTTGCGGGGCAGGCCGGAATGGTGAGCCAGAATTTGGCGAATGGTGATGGGTTGGCCATCGGGAAAACGGCTCAGGAGGGCTAAATCGTGCACGTACTGGTCGATTGGGGCATCCAGGTCAACTAAGCCTTCTTCAACCAGGCGCATGGTCTCAAGGGCTGTAAATGGCTTGGCCAGAGACCATAGCTTGAAGACGGTCTCTTCAGTGACCGGTATTTCCCGATCGCGGTCTGCCAGGCCGAAGGCTTCCTGCCAGATGATCTCCTGATCGACGATCAGGGCCACGGCCGCACCGGGGATATGATTGCGCTTCATGAGTTGCTCAATTCGCTGCCCGGCGAGGCCCTTGACATAGCTGTAATCGCCCATGGGGACCGGTTGGGGCTTCTTCGGTCCCGGGTCACGGTTTAAGAGAAAAAGTCCGATCGCACCCAGGCACAAGATCGTTATCGGGACCAAAAGTAGTAGCCTAAGCCATCGACGCCCCATGATGAAACTCCTTCCGCAGTGCAGCCAACACAACATCCAACTCTCAACAAGAGAGCAACCATAGATAGTATAGTCTGTGAAATCTGCCACAAGTGCAGCCTGGTTTACACGGCCGGATAATAGTGCTTTATAAGTGGGATATCCTCCAGGAAGACTCTGGCAAAGAATTGCGCGTAGTCATCGGGTGAGAGACTATTGCAGAAAAGATGTCAATCGGGCCAGGGTTTATAGTGGGGGTTACAGGGTAGAGGTGGCTCCTGAAACTTCGTATAGCGATGATTGAGATGCAAAAATTGATGCCTCCGGCTTCTTGATGGCTGGTTCGGTTCAGCGACTAAGCATCAGGAGCGGTGAGGGTCAATCGTTGGTCCTTAGAGGCCGGGAAGAAGGTGTTTTCGGTCCAGGTGCTTTTGGCCGGGTCCAGGTGACTTAACGCCGCTTCGAGGAAAGGGGTCAAACTTTCGCTTAAATAGGCGCCCGGCCCTTGTTCGCTGATGCGGTCCAGGGTGCGGCCGTAGCTGCTGAGGATATGTTCGACGAAGAGCTCGCCGCTGGTCTGGCTGAGGGCCAGGCCGGCGCCCAGGCTGCTCCTGGAAAGGTTTGCCGCATCGACGGTCATTAGGCCACTTACTTGTTCATAGGAGAGGGCTTGATCCTGGGCGACATCTTCCATCCGCCGGCCAATATGGGTGATGCGAGCTAATAGTTGCTGGCTTTTACCGCTCATGTCACCATAGCTGGCAGCCAATTCGTCAGTCACGGTCTCGAGTTCGGCGCTGGTGAGGGGTGGGGTATCGATGGTTCGAGCGCCGGTAAGAGCGGCATTCTGAATGGCCGCTAATAATTCCTCCAGGCTTGTGGGCTCACTCTGAGGATCGATAAGGCCGTTGGCTTTGAGGTTTTGGACCAGCCGGCTCAGAAAAACCTGACCGCCGCCGGCCGCGTCGCCAATGATGGCCAGGGCCCAGACTGGGGAAAAGCGCACGGTTAATAGGCCAATGGCCTCGAGGGAACTACCGACGAGTTTTTTCTGCAGATATCCGTTGGTGATGGCGTTTTCTGGGCTATCTCCGGCCATTTGGACCTGGGCCACCCGGGTGATGAGGGTCTTTTGTAGATCGCCGACCAGGACCCGGTAGGTGGTAGTGGAACGGACGACATCGGGCAGTAAGGTTTCGGTGAGCAGCAGGCTGGTGCCGCCAACGAGGGCGGCGGCCGAGCGGATGGCTCTTTCAGGGAAGGAGAGCAGGTAATTTTCTAGGATCATGTCTGCACCTCGGGTTAAGTGAGCGATTGCCAGTGATGGACAGTATGATACTTGTAGTACGTTGATTTAAACAAATGGTTGCATATAGGAATTATGAGGTCGTTTGGTGATTGAGGGGTGCTAGGCGATCCCTGAAGAGCTGTCCAAGAAGCTAGGACTGGCCAAAAAGCTGGTAAGCAGATTCTGGCGGAAGAACATTCTTCTGCTTGAAATCCAATGATGTAAGCATTTCGAATGAAATCGGGGGTAGTGGTCCGATATACTCGCTTTGCCCAATCGTTCCAATCCCTGGGCCACCTGATTCATCAACCGGCCGGAACAGTGGTAAACCCGTACGGCATTGGCGACGGTGATGTTGATGATGCTGCGATAGCCACTTTCACTCCCGGCCTGCCGCACCTGGCGATGGGCCTGGCGGCTATCCGATGGGCATTCATTCTTTCCTGAACGTAGAATTTGTTGACCTGGTAATTGCCGTTCATTGTTCTCTCCTACCTTTCTGATTTCTTGTATTTGTGTTCTGTGTTGACAGCATAGATCGGTCGCGTGACACAAGCGTGACAGGGGAAGGTAAATGTTTCTCGATGAAAAAATAGTCGCTCTTGACAATTTCATACATACACGATAGTATGTATGAAATGAGACGAACGAAGGAAGATGCGGCCCAGACCAGACAGACCTTACTTGATGCCGCGCTGGAACTGTTCAGCCGGCAGGGTTACCAGGCTACGCGCCTGGAAGATATCGCCAAAGCGGCTGGGGTCACGCGCGGGGCAATCTACCATCACTTCGGCGGCAAAGCCGAACTGTACAAAAGCTTGATGGAGGCGGCCTCAGCCCAGGAGAGTGGGGCGGTTGAGACGGCTATCAGTGAAGGCGGCTCGCTGCCGGAGATCATGACACGCATCCTGTCTTACTCGCTGGCTTTGCTGGAAAAGGATCGCCGTTTGCGGCAGATTTTTGAGCTATCCCTGATCAGAGCCGGGAATGACCCTGATTTAGAAGCGGTCCGGAACCAGCGCCTGGAGCAGAGTGAAATATTGATCAACAGCACAGCGTCGATCATGGCCCAGGGCATTATCAGGGGTGAACTGCGGGCTGACCTGGATCCGACGACCGTGGCCCGGGCCTTCATCGCCTATCAGAACGGCGTGGCTACACTGTGGTTGAGCGACCGGCAGGCCTTCTCCCTCAAAGAAAAGGCGGCCGAATTCGCCGATGTTTTTATGGTGGGCCTGTTGGCAAGGTAAAAAAGGCCGGCCAGTTTTTTTTGATCATTATACATACAGACATATACGTATATAAATATAGGAGAGACGATCATGGCCAGTACAACTTATCTGGAACAAGAAGTAAATAAATCACAAGACAACTTTTTCGAAGCGTTGAAGCCACTGCCTCTTTGGGCATCGCTGATCGCCTTTGGGGCCCCGGCGCTGCTGATGGTTTTTAGTTATCATGTTTTTATGCCCTGGTTGGTGGGGTTGGGGTTGGCGGCCGCGGAGAGTTTTGTGGTCGCCCATGTGGCCCCGATGGCGGTGATGCTGGCCCTAGCACTGGGCGTGTTCCATCACTGGGAGGGACGGCCGTTGACCTGGACGGCTTTCAGCCAGCGTTTTCGCTATCCTCGATTAACCTTCAAGGCTGTCATGTTGGGCTTGGGGGCTTTTCTGGCCTTGAATATCTTTTACGGGCTTTTTTCCCAGCTAGCTAATGCTCTGGGTAGCCTGGGGCTAGAGCCGACAGCCGGCACAATCACCTCCGTAGAGCAAGTGTTGGGCGAGAGCGTGCAAGGGCATTGGGAGATCGTTTTTCTTTTTTTGCTGGTCTTGTTTTTTAATGTGATCGGCGAAGAGTTGTGGTGGCGCGGCATCATTTTACCTCGGCAGGAACTGACCCATGGTAAGTGGACCTGGGTTGTACACGGCCTGCTCTGGACCGCCTTCCACGCCTTCAAGTGGTGGGACCTGGTCGGCCTGCTGCCGGTTTGCCTGTTCGTCGCCTTCATTAGCCAGCGGACGAAGAATAATTGGCCGGCTTATATTGCACATTTGCTGTTTAATGGTCTGGCGCTGTACGTGGTCGTGGTGGCCGTTTTGGGCGCATAGCCGGCGACGATTAGTATGACCTGGCTACCAAAAACGGGATGGGTGGCCAGGTCAGAAACAGTGCTGCTAAAATTGCCGGGGGCCATCTGGCGGCCGCCGATAGGGAGGTAGCGTGCGTATACAGGGCGAATTCACGAAGAGGCCGCCTGGCGCATCGAAACTGGGATGTCCATAAGGCAAGGAACTTGATCCATGCAACAAGATTTAAACACAATAACAGGCGATTCAGAGAGTCGACTCTCGCTGGCTGAAGAAGCTCGCGAGCTGGTTGCCGCAAACTGGCGCGGCGTACTCTCTACGCTCATCCCGGACGAGGGGGCGCCCTTTGGCTCGCTGGTCGACCTGGCGCCTTTGCCCGGGGGCGACGTAATCATGTTCTTGAGTACGCTGGCCGAACACCAGCAATACCTGGCCGCAGATCCGCGCGCATCCATCTTTATCGCGCCAGGGTTCATGGAGGCTGATGCCTTGGCCCAGGCCCGGGTTACGCTCGTCGGCCGGGTGACGCCGGTGGAAGATAGAGACAGCATGGTCGACCTATACCTGGCACATCACCCGAAAGCCCGGCGCTACATTACTTTTCCAGACTTCCAATTTTACAGGCTGAGGGTGGAAAAAGTCCGCTTCATTGCCGGCTTTGGGCGGATGGGCTGGATCAGCGGGGATAGGTACAGAGCGGCTTCCCTAAGAGCGGTTCAATAAATATTTTTAAGGTCTCCTCCGGTGTTTGGTGGCTATTATCAATGTAATTTCTCTCGCCAATAATTGGTTTTAGTCCTTCATATTTTTTGTAAAATTGTTTGATTGCAATTTCGCCGGAGGTCCAACCCTCTCTTCTTTTATCTCTTTCAATAGCGGTTAACATGGGTGGCCATAGGACCTTTAATATTAAATGCTTGTGAAACGCTTTATTAATTTCCTCAATAAATTTGTTTCCTAGATTAATCCGATCAATTACAATACATTTTCCGCTATCAAAAATTTCTTTTGTTCTTTTTAACAATTGGCTTTCAGCTATTTTTTGCTTGTCTGGATAATCCTCAATATTTTTATACACATCGGGGAAGATCTCCTTTGTTATTTCATCTTCTGAAATGTAAGCACAATTGTAATAATTGCTTAGCATTTTTGATAAGGTTGTTTTGCCAACTCCCGTAGGTCCGGCAATTACTATTACAGATACAAGATGACTTGTCATGAAGTAATTATAGCAAACGAAGCTGGTGAAATAAATCAAAAGGTATCCGCTCGGGCGCCACACAAGATTCTTATATTCGTTAACAGGTTTAACATTCTTTGAAATTTTTTCTCAAGCCAACGCCATGCCGTTCAGACTTCGCTGTGCCACCAATAGAGATGGTGGCCTTGACAGAGGCTTAGTGCCTTCATTGAGCCGTATTGAAAATTAGGATAGGCTCCAGCTGATATTACAGGCTGAGGGTAGGAAAAGACAGCTTAAGCGTCGGCT
>Ga0307376_10006464_pt1 | contig 10361 bp, 8 predicted proteins | sample TR2MG_FD_202536 | JGI IMG/M metagenome (GOLD analysis project Ga0307376, IMG submission 202536) | Soil microbial communities from Risofladan, Vaasa, Finland - TR-2 | ecosystem: Environmental > Terrestrial > Soil > Coastal area > Acid sulfate soil | place: Finland: Risofladan, Vaasa | collected...
CTCGACCTGCATCATGTAGCGATCAATGTCTGTTACACCCATTTTCTCAGCGATAGTCTTGAACATTTCTCGGAAGTCGAGCATCGTGCCATCCGGTCCCGGTTGCTGGAGTTGCGGGATCTGACCAGCGCCCTGCATCAGGTTCACCCAGGTGGTGGCTGCCCTGGCCGGGTCCTCCGGGACAATGCCTGTGATGGCCTCGTAGTCAAAGTCCCCCTGGATGTCCATGAGACCGACGAAGATGTTGTCCATCCCCAGCTTCCTCTGGAATTCCCCAACGATGCGATAGTAGCGCTCAATCCTTGTGAGCTGTTGCCGATTGTACATAGAGCGTTTGATCAAAGGCTGGATGCCCTGTTCATCCATCAGCTTCGTCATAATCGCGATGCGATCCGTGGCTTTTGCTGAGATTGTCTGGATCTCGGTTGCGGAGCGCTCTGTCGGCGTCGGGATGCCAGAGAGCGGATCATTGGCCCCCGTGAGGAGCTGGATAAAGCTATAGGTCTTTTCCAGCGCCGGGACGTGCGTCGGGCCCGTCACGTCCTGCATGGGCATCTGATAGAGGAACTGCTGAATGCTGGAGATCTCCCCAGACATCATCATTTCCACGGCCTCGTTCTTCATTCTAATGTTCTCGCCTGGGCCGCCGTAGTCGAGGTCCACCTGGTTGATGAATCTCGGAGAGTAGACCCAGCGATTGTTCATCACGGCGGTGATGTTCTCGATCCAGGAGTTGTAGAGCCAGGAGACGACGCGCTGGAGGCCCTCGATTAACTCGCCCTGCCCGGGGGAGTTCGCGGCGTGGATGTCCGGGTCGGTCTCCATTCCAGAATATGGGAACGCGCCGTGCCAGTTCATTAAATCGTGAGCACGGATGATCTTCTGGTCTTCCGTCCAGGTGAAAACGAACTTCTCGGGGTTCTGGCCCGGTCCGACCTTCCAGTCGGAAGGGATCAGGTCGACGACCATGTGCTCTGAGGTGTAGAAGTCGCCGTAGCCCTCGTGCATCCTAAAGCCGGAGTCGATGTTCGTGCTCTGATCGGCACCATCGAAGTTCTTGTCCCATCGGATTTGGGTCCGGTTGACCTTCAACTCCTTCAGGGCCTCAATGTTGAAGTACGGGCCATCCGGCATCGCCCTCTTCGCGAAGTAGTTGTAGGAAGCATCGAACTGGTGTCCAAAGAACTCTCCCTCTTGGAGCCGGGAGAGCGGCACTCTTGGGTCCTTTCTAACCCGGTAAGGGTCAATCACCCGCCACCTGTTGTGCTCATCCTTAACCGTCCACTCTTTGATTGGCGTGTAGGCCAGCGGGCCTAGCTGTGCCACGAGTAGTTCGGGCGGCACCCCAGGGACCTCCAAGGGGGTGTATTTGAACTGGTTGCCCTTCTCCACGTCCCAACAGTCGTAGACGACGCCCATCCCTGTCGTCAGGGCATCAAGGAACGCGCTATACATGATCCCGTAAGATCCGGTCTTCTTTGCGTCATAGTCGAGTAGGACCTCCATCAGCTTCGCCTTGATGCGGTCCTCTGGGCCTACCCCGGCCACTTGGAACATAGGCTTCCTGGAAGAGTAGATCGACATGATCTGAGCCAGGAGAACGTGAAGCGTAGCGTAGGTTGCCGGAACAACAATCGAGCGCTGGAACGGCATTTCGACATCCGTTGAGAATGACGTTCTGTCACCCTTCCGCGCCTTCCGATTCAGGTTCACGTACATATTCATGTGCTCACGGACGCGATCCCATTCCTCGTAGCGGTGCTCAATAGAGCGCACGGCATAGTCCCGGCGCCGCTTCAAACGAGTGAGGAGGAACTCTTCGAGCCCCTCTTCATTCATGATGCGCTGGTGGAGCGGGGCGTCGGGCATCGACTGAATGCCGCTCGGAGCGGTTGGGTTTTGCTCGTCTCCAGTGACTGGTACGATAGAGGTATTCTGCTGCTCGGCAGGCATCATCATGCCTGCCTCAGCTTGCTGCCTCGTCTGCATAGGTTGCCGGATTGCCATTTAGCCTCCTACCGCAGCGCACCGATGAGAGGTCTTTTGCGCTTCTTCTTTTTGCCTTTTTTGGCTTCAAGTTTGCGCTCGTATTCCTGCTCTTCTTCGGATTTGCGCGATATCTCTGTCCTGGTGGGCCATTCACGGTTGACAATCGACATGGCAGCGTCGGCGGTGTGTGTGCGGAAAAAGTAGGGGTCTTCCCTCTTCACCACTTTCTTGATCGCTCGGCGAGCGCTGTCTTCCCAGATTACCTCGACCATGTCCCTGATCAGGTTCTTGCAGTTTTCCGAGTGAATCTTCACCCGGGGGTTCCCGAAATCGTCCTGCAGCCTCCGATTGAAGGCTCGGACAGAATTGACGTTCGACGGGTTCCTCGTGGGCACCTTCATTCTGACTCTGAATGGTGCTCGCATGAACCGCAGTTTCATCTCGTGATAGTTGGATCGCTGGTCCTTGGATGACCGATTGGCGCCAGTGGCATCTCCGTAGATCCTCAGCTCCCCGTAGAAGTCACTGAGCCTGTCGAGAACCTCGTCGCAGGCTTCGATGACCGACCCCGGGGAGATGAAGATTTCGTCGACAATATGGAGCATTTCGCCCGGGATGACCTGAGCGATCACCCAGCACATGGGATCAACGTTGAAGTCGCAGCAGAGGCAGACCGGGTACTGATAGTCCAGCTCCAGCTCCAGCACTGTGTTGGCGACGAGAGAGAACGACTCGAAGCAGCGGGCGCCGACGACGGAGCTGAAGTTGATCTCCATCTCCTGCTCCCAGTCCTCGATGGAGCCGCGAGCCTTCATCTCCTCCGCCCACTCTACGTCCTTTGTTGGGTCCGCGCTGTAATGCACAAACGCCAAGGCCCAGCCGCCCTTTCCTCGGACGACTGGGACGTGCTCAAAGTTGGCGTAGTTCTCGTGCTTTTCCACTATTCGAAGGGGAAACCTTTCTCCTCTCGGCCCGCCCATCTCCAAAGTTTATTGAAGAGGTCGATCCTCACCTGTGGAGTCATGCCAACGGGCCCAAAGATGTTGTGGAATATAGCATCCACCAAATCATAGCCCTCGCGGAGCTTCTTCTCGGTGCTGCCGAGAACCGGGATGTTCTTCTCAAGGACCCGTTTGTAGTAGAGGAGCTGAGCGCCAACTCCGCAAAAGAAACCGATTATGAGCCATGCGATCCACATGTTTTCTCCTTACGTCGCGCCCTTCCGACGCCCTCCATTAAGACCAACTGAAATCGTGCCACGCGTCTGTCAAAGCACCGATCCAAATGCCTGACGATTGATAGTTTGCGGTGCCTGAATGAAAATAAATGCCAAGGTATCCGAGGGTTGTTGGACACGCGTTAGGGAGTGCCCGGACACCGGAATCCGACATCAAGGCATCATCGCTCGCCCTATAAGCTCTCATCTGGAATGTTGTAGCCGTAATTTCCCACTGCACGTAGCAATAATAAGTGTGGGGAATATTCCCGCCCCACTGCCCTGTATCGGACCCGGCTCCACAAATAAGCTGGATCACGTCGGGGTTGCCATTCTGGTCAATATATCCCCGCATGTAAGGAAGTGTTGGAGAAGCAAAATTTGTCTCGGCGGTGTCCCATAGATACCACGAAAAGCGGGCTGTTGAGGTCCCTCCCCACAGCCCGTGCGTAATTCTGAATCCAGAGGCGGCGTCGAGCGGCCCACCCAAGGGCTGATACATGACCCGGTCAGCCGCAACCCAGGCAGAGTAGACCCCGATGTCGTTCGGGGCGTGAATGTGAACGTTGTTGCCATCGTCAGGCTGTGGGTTTGTGATGACGATAGAGCCACTTGGGCTAACAGCCGTCCAAGTATTCGGCGTCCCGCCTGTGTTTACATTCGCCCCGTTGGTCCCAGTGATTGCCAAACTGATAGGCAGTACCGCTGGCGGCGTCACCTTATCCATGTCATCTACAGCAACCCCAGCACCAGAGACCACAGCCGCCCTAGAGGCCGGAGTGAACGTGTCCCCGGATTTCGTCGGGGTGACGGTGTAGCTGCCATCCGGCAGATCGAAGCTGTAGGTGCCAGGAGCTCCGGTCGTGGCGGAATCGGTATGGTCCCCGGTGATCGACACCAGGACGCCAGAAAGAGGAGTGGTCCCGTCTGTCTCGTAGATCGTCCCTGAGACGGCGTAGACCTGTTCTGCGAAGTTTTGGGCGAGTGCTGAATTATTGATCACCACGGCTGCATTTACGGGATTGAATGTCACGCCGGCTTTCGTCGGCGTCAAAGTATAAGAGCCATTCGGAAGATCAATAGAATAGTTTCCGCTGGCATCGGTGGTATCTGAAGCGGTCTGATCTCCAGTTACAGAAACGAGCACACCGGATAGATTTGCCGCTTCCCAATCTTTGATATTGCCCGACAGCGCGTAGACTTGCTCCGCGAAGTTTTGGCCTGACACTGCCGAAGCTACAACAGTGATATTCAGGCTTGCTGGGTTGAACGTCACTCCAGCCTTCGTCGGGGTCGCAACATACGAACCGGCAGGAAGCACGGCCCCCCATACCCCACTCACTCCGGTTGTGTCCGTTATCCCATGATCCCCCGTGATGGTGACAAGCACTCCAGAAAGGTCGGCACCTTCCCAGTCGGTGATGGCCCCAGTAACGGCAAAGGTATGTTCAGAAAAATTCTGGTGCCCCTGGGCTGACCCGGAAACTGTTACAGCAATTGACGTTGGAGTAAAAACTACCCCAGCCTTCGTTGCGGTCAACGTGTAGGAGCCGTCTGGGAGGTCGAATGAGAAATTCCCGTCTGCGAGAGTCGTGAACGAATCCGTGGTATCACCAGTGACGGAAACGAGGACGCCAGCCAAGTTCGCCATCGTCCAATCCATGACGTTTCCTGATATGGCATACGTTGGATCGGCAGCTCCGCCTGGTTCCCAGGCACCCCAAGGATCCCAAACACCCCAGATACCCATGATGCTAACTCCCGACGTTACGGCAGACAGCTACCCTGAGTCCGGTGATGTCGGCGTCGGTCGTGAGTTTCACGCGATACCCACCGAACGGCCGGTCAAACGGGAGTGCTGGCACCGCTACGAAGCCCTCGGCGTTCGCACAGCCGTTCTTGACGGTGTAGTCCTTCGACCAGTCCACCCTGCTTTGGATGCGCTTCTGGGCGCCCCCAATGGCCGTGCATTCGGCAGTCAGGTTGACGGTAGCTGTGCCGGCGTACTCGATGAAGAACTGGGCGCCGTTGAGATCGTCAGCATCAAACCATTCAGATGTCAAAGTCCCCACCAAGGCGGTGAGGGACTGATTGACCCAGATGTACTCAGTGAAATTTCTTGGCAGACTCACCTAAACCTCCAGCAGAAAACGGCCGGGGGCTTCTCGGCCCCCGACCAAACGTCGTCAGGCAGAGCCCTGAGCCCCGATGAAGTCGATGAAGTGGGTCACGCCGAGCAGGAACCGGCAGTGAGTGAACACCGAGCGGGTCCGGTTGCGCTTTCCACCGTCGAGCTGCCACTGGGTGGTCATCTTCTTGCGGGGCCGGAAATGGAAGTTCTTGGCAGAGCGTTTGCCCTGCAAGAACATCGCATTCTGGTCGGTGAGCTCCTGACAGTAGGTCACGGAGATGTTCTGGCCCTTGAGGGAGTTTTTGTTCTTGGACGAGACGTAATCGGTGGTTCCCCCGGTTGCGATCGTGCCGTCGAACTCGTACTCCTGTCCCAAGATCCTGTGAATGTCCCGTGCGTGGACATCGTGGAGGATGAGCTTCGTGCCCTTGCCACGCTGTTTCAGGCCCTTCTGGGTGCGCTGATCCAGCTTCATTTTGTCGATCATGTCCCAAATACGGGAGAACGACGGGGTTCCTGCGGCGATGTAGTTCGCCCAGGTCGAGCCGTCCAAGAGTGGGCGGTCGTCGCACAAGGCGCCGGCGTCCCACATGGGCTGCGTCACTGCGTTGAAGGCACGGTTGAGGATGAGGGCTGCATACAAGCTCTTGGCCTGTGCGTAGCTTTCACCGAAGCCGGTGCCCATCTGATTGAGGAATTTCTTCCTCGAGATGTGGCGGAGGTCTTCGAGCAGCTTGTCGTCGATGTCGGCGCCGAGAGCGATCTCGGTGTCGGTCATCGTCCACTCGCCAACCTCTTGCATCTCTTCGGTTCGGATGTCCTCGCCGTAGTTACGCGGTGAGGGCAGCCCAAAGGCCGTCCAGATGTAACCACGGATCTCGTGTTCGTCGGTCTTCGCCATGTCGCCGAAAACCTCATTGTAGTTCCACAGTTTCCCCATCGCCTCTTCGCGCATGATGTCTTCGAACTCGATCAGGGATACTGAATTGACCCATTGTGCAAGTGTCATAGGCATAGGTTACCCCCTACAGCCCGGCGGTATTGACAGCAATACCGTCCGCAATGCGGAAGAGACCGCGATAGATGGTGTTCCCCACGAGCGTATCGCGGAGATCGCCGTATGCCTTGATGAAGACGAGGGCGTCGGAGATTCCGACCGTGTTGAGGAAATCGGCGTACCACTCACCAGACACGAGCTGGATGGAGTATTTGTCGCCTGGGATGAAGTTTGATGCGGCGTAGACCGCTGCATCGCTCGAGTTGTAGCAGTCGATGGCGATGATGTCGCCGTCGAACCATTCGTCCGCAACAACAGCCGTACTGACCACGCCCGCCGCCGCTGCCTGAGCCTGACCTAGAACCACGGAGTCTGAATTCGCCGCTTCACGGATTTCTCCGGTGGCGTCGATCGTCAGAATATCCTTGTACGCGAAGGTCTGCCCGGCATCTTCGAGGCCGTGGTAGCTGTTACGGCGCGGACCGGACACGAGTTCCGGTTTCTTTGCCATGTTGGATCTCCATTATCGGTTGCGCCGTTGGAGATGTCCGCTCAAGATTCTACAGAAGATTCCTCGGTTCCAGTGTCGTCTAGGGGCGACCCGTAATCTGGGACGAGTGGCCCACTGATCTGTTTCTCCGTAACCTCAAGCCCTGGTGATCCCGCTGGTACATCTATTTGCTCAAACTGCTCCATCGTGTGCTTGGTGTTGAGGGCTCGTTTCTGGTTGCGAAGCTTGGTCGTAATGACGCAGATCACATGACGTTCCATCCTTCCCCTTCCAGCCCAACATACAGCACCGTTCGATTCGTGCAAACCTACTGTTGATTTGAACTCATTTGTCCAATGTGGCCCGATCATGTGTACTTGGAGCACCTTCCAGCCCCCAGCGCCGGCCGTTGCAGGGTCTCCCTCGAGGAAAAATCCGCATTTCCACGAGTACTTGCCGTCTCTTGAGTAGTATTTGTCGAGCAGGGCCTCGATGGTTTCGGCGATTCTTTCGGTCTCCGCAGCCCTCGGCCGGAGAGTTTCGAGGTCACGAACGTCGAATGATTCTGGGTCGAGCTCGCCCGACTTGACCTTTTCAGGCACCGAATCGAGGTGCTGGTCTTTGATGTTGGCGATCAGGTCGGCCTGAACGGTGGTCTTCGGTTTTGCCTTCTTCTTCCGCACGGCTGCCAGCTTGCTGTTTGGTTTCTTGGTTGCCATGATCACCACTCCGAATCGTCGCGGCGCTTCTGGGCGGCGGCGATCTGCTCTGGGGTGTAAGTCGTCCCTGCCCACCTTCCGGCTTCTGGAAGACCCTTGGCTACCTCCTCGTCGATGAGTGGTGCCGGCGGCGCCTTCATCCCCTGCGCCCCTACGACGCCTGGCCCATTGAGCGGGACAGCGTAGGATTCCTTGTGCTTCAGGTCGGCCTTCGCCATCGCAAGCGCCCTATGCGCGAACAGGGAGGTCGACGCGAACTCCATGTCCTCCTGCGAAACCTGGTTCAAAGCACCAGCGAGGAATTCGCCAACGACCTTCTCGGTCTGCTGTTGCAGGGCGGCATTGGCGCGAAATTCCTTGTCTCGGTTGAATACATTTTCGTAATGCCCCCGCTGGGATTCCTTTGCCTTCGAAACAGCGTTCTGGTACTTCTGCCGGCGCTCCCCAGCGAGACCCTCTCTGATCTCGTTGATCGGCTGAGTCGCAGCGCGGACCTTCATGTCGACTACGAACTCCATAAACTTCTGTTGCATCGCGGCAGCCTTCTCGGGCTCCATCTGCCACATCTCTGCGGTAGGTCTCTCGGGCGGGCCTCCTGGTGCCGGCGGCGGCGTATAGCCTGGCGGTGTATACCAGCCTTGCGGTGGCTGGTTGAGTGGAGTGAAAACCGAATCCAGCAGGGATGGGAACTCTACCGGGCCTGGTTCTGCGGGCGTCGAGGTTGGCGCTGGAGCTGCCCCGCTATCCGGCGGCCCGATGCCCTCGGATGCCGGCGGCCCATCGTCTGGGGTTCCTTCGCCCTCGGCGGGGGCGGGCGCATCTCCGCCTCCACCACCATCCCCGGCGTTCGCCTCATGCTGCGTTGACGTTTCTAACCACTTCCAATTCATTATTGCTCCTTCTCTGGCTCTTTCATGGCCCATTCGAACAATCGACGATACACCGCGCCTTGGTGTGACAGACCCCTGAGCTCCTCTGGGCTAAGCCCTTCCGAGCAAATGCGGTCCTGAATATGCCCAAGCTGGATCTTCAGGTACGTCGGCACCTCGACCCACTCAGGCCGCCGCTTGAGACTGTCCAGATCCTCCTGCTCCAAGATCAACGCTTGCGGTGACAGGCTCCTGACCAACTTCAATGAGTTTGGAGTTGGCGGTGGTGAGGTCTTGGACGAGTCCGTCGATGATTTCGACGAGCTGGGCCTGGGCCTTGGAAATTGCTTCTCCAGCCATTTTCGCACTTTCGAGCTCAAGGGCATCTCTTACCTCCGGCAGTTCAAATTCTGTGAAGAACTCACGGAGGGCAAGTAGCTGGACATCCAGCATGACCTGTGCGGCCGGAGCCGTGGCTCCGCCGGCAGCGATGATGTCGAGTAGCGGAATGAGCTGGGAGAAGATCTCCGGCAGCTTATCCACCATCGCAAGCGCCTCTTGTTTCTTCACGCTCTTGGACATTGTTTGCGCGTTGACTTTGACTTCGATGAGCACCTGATCTTCCCAATACCCAGGCGGGAAGGACATGACCTGGCGCATCATCTCTCCGTCTTTGCCCTTCGATTTGAGGTAGATCTCCAGTGACTCGGGGTTGAATTGGCGGTAGCGGGCGTACTGAGTCTGGGCGATCCAGCCCAGGAATGCCCGGTATCGGGTCATCAGCTTGTAGAGAGGCTGCATCGCCTTCTCCATGATGGAGCTGGTCCCGGTTGCGGTCGGGCGATCGGCGATCTCCTCGCCACGGAACATCGCCGGGATAGAGGCGGCATCGCGCATGTGCTTCTCGATACGGGCTAGTAAATCTACTAGGAAGCGCACGTCCCCGTTGGTGAGCTCGATCGTGGCGATGCCCTTGCGAATATCGTCGATGACTGGGGCATCGGCCTCGTTCAGCCCAGGACCGAGGCGACCGTTTGAAAGGTGCTCCGAGAGTCCAAGGCTCGCAAGGGCAACGACCAGGGGCTCGACAGACCGGATGCCGGCGTCCATGAGGATGTTCATAATCCCCACGTAGGCGCGGTGCTCTGGGTCGATGATGGTGCAGAGCGATTTGCCGTCGATCGAGTTGAGGATCTCGTACCACGAGAAGGTCTTGTAGGGGCGCTTGCGGCTTTGGAAGAAGTTCCAAACGGCTCCGCACCACTCTGTCGATTTTGCATCGGCCCAGATGATCGCTTCTTTGCCCTTGTACTGTGTGTAGATCTCGAGGAGTGCTAGTTTCCGAGGGGCCTCATCATCTTTGCTGTCATTCTTGTCGATCCCGAGTGCCCCCTCGGCCTCGCTTCTGATCTTGTTGTCAGCTTCGTCGTTCCCGAGGTTCTTGGGGTCGAGGTCCGAGCGGTAGAACCCGCGCTCGATTTCTGCCTTGGCTGCGGCCTCGGTAGTGTCGAACTCCTCCGCGACCCACGGGGCCTCTTCAATGTTCGGACAGGGGAATTCGTGGAAGAATCTGCGAGGGTCAATGACGTGGGGATAGCAGCCGGCGCCGTCCTTCCTGAGCTCCTCCCTCTCGATGAGCTTCCCGGTGATTGGGTCTTGCCCGTCCCAGAACTGAACCATCTCCTCGCGGTACTGCCAACCGCATTTGACGATCGTCTTCGAGTAGATCTGGGCATGACGGATCGTCGTGTCGCAGAGGGTCGCGTAGTCGGCCTTATCGGCCATCCAATCGAGCATGTCGTCGGTGACGGCCGCCATGTCCTTGTAGCCAGGCCGGCCCTGAGCGACGAATACCTGATCCTGGGCGAAGATAGGATTGTAGAGGTTGGAACTGGCGTCTTGGCAGATCTCGAATGAGATCGTGAAGTCCAGGTTGGAGTCGCGGTCGCC
>Ga0307376_10006465_pt1 | contig 10359 bp, 10 predicted proteins | sample TR2MG_FD_202536 | JGI IMG/M metagenome (GOLD analysis project Ga0307376, IMG submission 202536) | Soil microbial communities from Risofladan, Vaasa, Finland - TR-2 | ecosystem: Environmental > Terrestrial > Soil > Coastal area > Acid sulfate soil | place: Finland: Risofladan, Vaasa | collected...
AGCCTTGCCGGTAATGCCTCGGGCGTCACCAATTCCGTGACCGGCGGAACCAACCAGGTTATTTTTGAGGGGGCCACAGCCGACGATTACGAGAGCGTCATTACGGCAACCGATCCCACGGCGGATCGGACAATCACGATTCCCGATAGAACCGGTCAGGTTCAGTTGGCCTCGGCGGCAAGCGTAATCACTCCCAGCGCCACCCCCACCCTTACCGTTGGTTTGTCGAATGTATATACAGACACTCCAACCGACAATGAGGATCAAACAATCACCTTTTCGGGAGCGGGTACGGCGGGAGACGAAATCACCATTATCTTTATCACCATCGGCACGGCGGATGAGGTGATCACGTTCCATGCGACACTCGTGTCATCCACCGGAACCTTGACGTGTGATACGACAGCGGCAAGGTACTACGTGGTCAGGTTCATTTCAAACGGAACGCACTGGTATGAAGTTTCCAGGACGGCAGTGCAGACATAACGGATCGTTAGACTGTAGGCCGTTAGCCTTCCGGCCAATGGCCTACAGACATCTGCCGCGCGACTTGCGCTGCAGATCGAGGTGCCGAAAACAGGGCTCAGGAGGGGTTGACATGAAAGAGGGGGGATTGGGCGGGCAAGGGCGGAGGGCTGCGGTGTGGGCTAAAATGGGCCTGTCGGTGGGGCTGTTTTGCCTGGTTTTCGGGTTTATGATGGGTTTCGCTTTGCTCAACCCATCCTACGCCGATGATCGGAAGACGAGCGTTATAACCTTCCTGTCAAGCGGGACATACACCGCTGCAACAGCCTACTCCACGGGATTCGGGGTCTCCGCCTATGCAGAGGGGCAGATCCTGGTCAATGTGACGGCCGAGGCGGGCACCTCTACCCTGGATATCACCATCCAGACAAGCGACGACAATTCGACGTATTACGATCACACGACCTGTGCCCAGATCACGGCCACCGGACAGTATCGGTTCGCAGTCACGAATTTCGGGAAGTATGTGAGGCTCAAATATATAGTCGGCGGCACGAGTTTCACTTTCCAGGCCGTTGGCGTGTTTAAAAATTAGCAGATGGATCGAGAAAAATGACTACACGGCAAGATTACATTACAGCGATCGGGCAGTTCGTCCAGGGCGAGATCCCGCTGGGTGAGGCGGACAAGATTCTGGCCATTAACGTGGCCTTGAAAACCCACTCGCGGCATAAACCTCTGATCGTTGTGGAGGATGAGAGCGGGGATGCCGGCTTTGATTATGACATCGCGGACCTGGCCTCCTGGAGTGACGGATTCAGCGTGATCCGGCAGGTGGAGTACCCGGTCGATGACGACGATGAGACGCCGGACATCCTGCAGGACGATGCGTGGATGATCTATGAAACGCCCGCCGGGAAGGTCCTCCGTTTTCTGGACAATTCCCCGGCGGCGACCGAGAGTTTCCGGGCGACCTATACGGCGCTTCATACCTGTACGGATGCGGCCTGTACGGTCAAAACCTTTGACGAGGAGGCGGTCCAGGCCCTGGCGGCCGGTTTTTTCTGCGAGATGTTGGCCACCTTTTACGCCCAGTCCGGAGACAGCACGATCGGGGCGGACAGCGTGGATCACAAGAGCAAAGCGGCCGAGTACTCGGGCCGGGCGAGGGCTTATAAGAAAATCTATTATGATCACATTGGCGCGAAAGAAGGATCGCCTGGAGCTGCGAGCGTCACCAGGGATCAGGACGCGCCGGGGACGTGGGGCGATAAGCTGACGCACAAGCAAAAATACAGATGATCAGCCACAGACACACACGGACAACAGGAAACGATGGAACTATCAGTTGTTTATAATTTAACGGAGCTGCGGGCTCTGGCGGCCCAGTTTCCGGACGTTGTCCGGGAGGAGACAGAGACGGTCTTAAAAATAGTGGTCGCCAGGCTCGAAAAAGACGTGGAGGAAGGAACGCCTGCCGGCGTGGGCGGCGTTTCAGGTCTGCGCGGGTCGATCCACGGCCAGGTGGTCAATTACGGCGGATCTCTGGCCGGCATTGTGGGCACTCCTCTCGCACACGGGGAGGTTATAGAGCTGGGGCGGAGACCCGGAAAACGCCGGCCTCCCGTGGAAGCCTTGATTCCCTGGGTCCGTTCGATCATCGGCATCACGGACGAGAAAGAACAGCGAGGTGTTGCATTCGCCATTGCGAGGAAGATCGGCGCAGAGGGGTTCAAGGGGGCGCATATGTTCGGTAAGGCCTGGGGGAAAGACCTGCCCTGGGTGCAGGCGATGCTCTATACCATCGGGGCGCGCGTAGCAAAGCGGTTGAGTACGTAAGGCAGCAGAGGAAAGTATGGCATTAAAAGATCTCAGGGATCGATTCAAGGCAAAACTCGCGGCCGTGGAGGGCGTTGGAGTCGTTCACGATTATCAACGATGGTCTAATGAATGGGGTAAATTTCTCGACCACTTCAAGGATGCGGACGGAAAAATAAACGGCTGTTGTTTTACGAGATCGGCTACACCCTCCGAACGGGTCGTCATGCCGTATCTCGACAGGAATCACACGTTCCTGATCCGCTACTATTACGGCCTGAACGATGCGGATGCGACTGAGCTTTTTTTCCAGGACCTGCTGGAGGATATCCAGGACGCATTTGACAGCGAATATAACTGGGACGATTACGCAGTCAACAGCGGTCCCATGCAGATCACGGTGGTGGATAACCGCGTTTTCGGGAGCGTCCTCTGCCATTACGCAGAGCTGACGTATTGGATAGAGGAACGGGTCAGCTATTAAAAGGAGGGCTAAATCATGCCATTGATCGAAGCGCGGTCGCAACTGGCCGCAAAAGTGGAAACCACAGAGGGCGAGGCGATCGCGCTGGCCGCAGCCGACGCCATTTTGGCGAGAAACATTAAATACGACCCCGACATCGAGGTGGAGGAGCTGGATCTCCAGAGCTCGAGTCTTTCTCCCTTTGCAGGGGTCGCCGGCGGGAGAAAGGGCCGGATCACCTGCGAGTGCGAGCTCAAGGGATCGGGCACGCCCGGCACGGCGCCCGAGATCGGACCGCTCCTCCGGGCTTGCGGGTTCGCGGAGGATATCGTGGGCGGCACGAGCGTCACGTATGCGCCGGCATCATCAGCTATTCCGTGCCTGACAATGGCCAAGTACGTGGACGGCAAAAAGTATCTGATCGTCGGGGCCCGGGGGAATTTCGAGATCGATCTCAAGGCGGGCAAGCCTGCCATCATCAAATTCGATTTTTTGGGGACCTCCATCGCGGACACCGACACGAGTCTCCTCTCAGGCATCACGTACCAGGCGACGAGGGCGAAGCCGTTTCAAAGCGCAGCGTTCACCATCAATGTTTATGCGGCGATCGTTGAGGCGATCAATATCAAGACCGGCAACGCGCTCGAACTTCGACCGGACGTGAACTCGGTGCAGGGATATTTGAGCACCGTCATCGGGAAGCGCCTCATGACCATGAACCTCAATCCCGAGGACGTGCTCATTGCAACCCACGATTTCTGGGATGACTGGGAAAGCGGCACCCTTGTGGCCTTTACGGCCGCGCTCACCGGCGCTGCGGGCAATATCACGACGATTACGGCGCCCAAGGTGCAGTATGGCAAGGTCGGGCAGGGGAGCCGGGTGGGCCTGCAAACGAATGAAATCGCGGCGGTGCTCAGGCGGAATGCCGGGGACGATGAGATAAGCATTGCGTTCACATAATAAAATCTGCTCGTGCAGATTTTATACGGCGCCCATGACTGTGTCATGGGCTTAAAGTCTCGCAAGGCGAGACGCTTTCTAAAATTTTGACAAAGGAGAAATTTTAGTATGGAAATTGAAATCGGCGGGCAGACGATCACCGTGAAAAAACTAACGCGGGGCCAGATCCGGGCGCTGCGCGATCAGGGAATCATGATCCTCAATCTCGATAAGCTCAACACGCAAAAGCAGCTCGAGGCCCAGGACATCATTCTCGACATGGTTTATCCGGGCGGGGAGACGGATGAGCTTTCCCCTGCTGAAGGCTGGGATCTGATCAAGGAAACCGTCCAGCTATCATATGGGGGCGATGACACGCTAAAAAAATCCGGATTGCCGCCGCGCTCCAGTTCTCCTCGCGGCGGTTCGACTGCGGAGAATGCAAAAAGACCGGGCTCCAGGCGCAAAGGCACTGCCCGAAGATTGAAAAAGAAAAGTGGTTGATGCCCGAGGAGGCTGTTTTTGAATTCGATGGGGAACCATTGTTTAGCTGTCCGCAGGCGGTTGTGGATACCGAGGCGATCGAGGCCCTGGACATGTGGGCCTGGGCCGAGCGGGGCTTCCTGCCGAGGGCGGGCGGCGTCGATGACCAGGACGAGAGGGATCTGCAGATGATCATGGCCGTTGCAGAAATGAGACGTAAGGCGCGCAAGGAAGAGGAGTAGGGATTGTCGGGAAATACCATCGAGATGATCATCAAGGTTGCGACGGATAAGGCCGTGGGCGAGATCCGCAAGTTCTCAGGCTCATTCGGCACGCACCTCAAGGGTGTGGTCAATCATGCGAAAAATCTCGGAAGCCGGCTGATCAATCTCAAGACGATCGCCCTCAGCGCGTTTGCCGGTTGGGGAATCAGCAGGCTGATCGGAGAGTGGGAAAAACTCTCAGGGATCCAGGAAAAAGCGGAGGCGACGCTCAATCAGGCGATGATCAGCATGGGCCGGTATACCAAGGCCTACAGCCAGAGCATTCTGGACGTGGCATCGGCACTCCAAAAACAAACGACGTTCGGAGATGAGGCGATCCTGCAGGGCGCAAAGTTCCTGCAGACGTATTCGGCGATATCGAGCGATGTCATGCCGAGGGTGATGGCCGCGATGACGGATCTGGCGGCCCTCCAGGGCGGGGATATGACGAGTGCCGCCAACATGCTCGGGAAGGCGAGCATGGGCATGACGGGCGAGCTCCGGCGTGTCGGTATCACCGTGGACGACGCCACATTCAAATCCGAGGGATTTCTCGGAGTACTCGCCCAGATCGAGCAGCAGGTACAGGGCCAGGCAGCGGCGCTGCGATCGACCAAGGCGGGAGGGCTGGAGGCGTTCGGGAATGTGGTTGGGGACATCAAAGAAAAAGTTGGACTGTTTGTCTCCTCATTAAAAGCGGTTGTCGCCGGCGCGCTGCTGCCGATGGTGCAGGAGCTCAACGATAAGTTCGAGCAGCTCAAAACATCGGGGAAGCTGGATGAATGGGCGCGAAACTGGGGAGCAAAAGTTGTTGAGGTCGGCGCGTCCGTCATCGAGACAATAGGCAAGATCCCAACCACATTCCTGGAGGTGAAAAGAGCGGCAGCCATAGCAGGCATGGGCATCGAGGCCCTGGGGGCGGCGGCCGTCGACGTCGCCGCCGTTGTCGCGGCATCGGTGAACCCATACTGGGCCGTTAAGGTTGCGATCAATGGCTACAGGGAGACATTCCCGATACTCGCAGCAATGCGGGACAACATCGATGCCGCCGGATTTGCATTGGGAGAGATGGCCCACGATGCGGAGAACGCGCTAATGGAGGAAAGCAAATTCGGGAACGAGGCCGATAAAGTCGCTGCCAAACTGCGCAATCTGGCGGAGCAGATCAGGAAAACAGGAACCGAGGCGGCCAGGCCGATCATGCCTCAGATCGTTCCGCAGGTCGATTATAAAACCGCTGAGGAAGTGCTCGATGAAATTCTGGCATATTATGGAGAGATAGCCGATGGGATCGAGAATGACCCGATCGAGCCGCTCATCCGGCCGAGATTCGATTCGGAGGGATTTGAGCGAGAGGCAGCGCGCGCCGGAGAGGCCGTCAGCAGTGCGGTCCAGAAAATATATTCGGGGGCGATGGAGACTGCCAATACGGTAAACGCAGCCGCCCTGCGGGGCAGTGGGATGGCCGGGGCAGCGGGGTGGAATACACGTGTGCAGGGCATCAGTAATCCGGCCGAATATGTAATGGGATCATTTCAGTCCGGGACTGAGCGCGTGCCCAGAACAGGGCTCTATGAACTCCATGAGGGCGAGAAGGTGACGCCGGAGCGAGAGGCGAAGGCCGAAAAGGAAAAGGTCAGCGTCTTTGAGCACATCCGGGAACTGATCTCCTCCAGGGTGAGCCAGACGTCGACGCTGATCAGGGAGGCGATGCCGCAGGCATCCTACGCGGGCGGTACTGATTACGTGCCGAAGACGGGGATCTATGAACTCCACCAGGGCGAGAAGGTCGTGCCGGCGAAAGAGGCGAGGGCCGAAAAGGAAAAGGTCTCCGTTTTTGAGCGCATCAGGGAGTTGGTGTCGTCCAGGGTGAGCCAGACGTCGACGCTGATCAGGGAGGCGATGCCGCAGGCATCCTATGCGGGTGGCACGGATTACGTGCCCAGAACAGGGCTCTATGAACTCCATGAGGGCGAGAAGGTTGTGCCGGAGCGAGAGGTCAGGGCCGAAAAAGCAGCACCCTCCATCACGCAGAGGATCACCCTCCAGTTTCTGGGGGGAATAAAGATCGTCGCCGGCAGTCTCGAGTCGGCGGAGAATATAGCGCGAAAACTGGACGGAGAGTTGGCAAAGCTGATCCGTTACAACCGAAGCGCGATCCCGGCCGCGCTGCAGTGAGGAATTAATGGGCGGCATATCGCTCCTATATAAAAACATCCTCGAGGCCGGCACGGTGACCGCGACGAACGAGAACAGCGATTATCCGAAGTGGCGGCTGCATGACCGCGACATCGGCAAGCTCTTCAAGGGCACGGGCACGGCGGATCATACGATCCACGTCGATTGCGGCGCTGCCGTGGAGGTGGACACCCTGATCATTCCGGCCGGGCATAACCTCACGGGCGGGGCACAGCTCGACTGGGAGCACAGCCCAGACGATGCGGCCTGGACCGACATGGCCACGGCCTGGGCAGGCGCGGCAGGCCTCATCAGCAAGGAGGCGGGCGCCAGCCAGGATAAGCAATACTGGCGCCTGGTCCTCACCTCCCTCGCCGCGATCCCGGAAATTCCGGAGCTTTTTATAGGACTGAAGCTGGACCTTGCCGACGTGATCGCCTGGGGATATCAGGACGGGCCGCAGGGGAATGTGGAGCGCGTCGAGGCTCTGTCCGGGAGGCCGCATTTTCTGCAACAGGGCGAAGACAGGGAGTTTCGGAGCTACCAGATCAAAATACAGGACAGCACGACCAGGGACACTATTGCGGCGTTCCTGGCCGAGAGCCGGCATAAACCCTTTTACCTCAAGGACCTGGACGGCACGTGGCGGTTCATGAGTCTTGTGGATCCCAATATCGGGCCGTTCGGGCGGCCGTCGCTCAATCGGTATGATCTCCAGATCGATATGCTGGAGGTGCTCCCGTGAACGCGGAACGCGGAACTCGGAACTCGGAGAGGCAGTAAAATGGGACTGAGTGCTCTCACACAAGCTGAGCGGTTGGAACTCGTATTTTTCGCGAGGGTGTATCTCCTTCATTGGGAGCTGCCGTCAAAGACGCTCTATCTCTCGGACCGCAATTTCAAGCACGACTATGGCTCGGTACAGGATTATGAGAACTACCTGTTCGATCTGTCGGGTCTGGCCGTCGACCTCGCCCGGATCCGGGGCGGCCTGAACCATAAGATCACGCTCACCTTTCGCAACGATCCTATCCTTGCCGTGGATCATCTGATCGAACTCAACGGCACCTATCGTTTTTGTTTCAGCACCGTGAAAATCTACGAGCTGCGTCTGGTGGAATCGGGCGAGATCTTCGCGAGCGACGTCAAGGAGTTGGTATTCCGGGGCGTGTGCGGCCAACCCTACGGGATCACGAGAAAGTCGTTCAGAGTGGATGTCCAGAACGTCATGCTCGCAAAACGCGACCGGCTGCCCCTCCAGGTTGTGGACACGGCCGTTGATGCCGACGCGGACCCGGACGACGTGGGAAGGATCCGGAATACGGTTTACGGGACGGTCGGGCACGTGCCCTGCAGGGCCGTGGCCGCCGGCGCTAAAGACACCCTGACGGCGGACATCGATGATGATGACGTGACGATCACGGTGAGTGGGGAGACGAAGATCGCATTCCCCGGTACCGGGACGATCCAGATCGATGACGAGCAGATCACCTACACCGGGTTTACGGCCAATCAATTCACCGGGTGCACCAGGGCCGCGAATGCCACGACGGCCGTCGCGCACAATGCGGGCGCCGGCGTTTGCGAGGTGTTGAGCGAGTATATTTATGAGGTGGCGCAACATCCGGTCAAGGCGCTCGATGCGGTGTACGTGGACGGCGTACGTCAGACGGCGGGGTTTACCGCCTATACCGGCCAGACAGGGGACGAACTCGCCGGGTACGAGGACCGGGCAGTCCTTGAATTCACCGTGCTGCCGATCATCAAAAAACAGATCCAGGTGGATCCGGTCGATAACATTGTGGTGAACGAAACCGCGCATCAGCACTCCACCTCCGATGCCACCGCAACGGACAGCTCCGGCGCGCTGCAGTCGAGTTCCGGGGTGACGGATCCCTCCAATGTTGTGGATGGGAACGACGCAACCTATGGGGTCTGGGACGGGGCATCGGACGAAGGCGTTTATCGATTCTCCAATGCCAACCTCGGGACCCTCAACTATGTAAGAATCCGGATCAAGTTCACCTCCGCCAATCTTTATGGCGTCAACCTGGGGGTGATGTGCAACTCGACCACAACTAAGTTCACGGGGACCACCAACGGCCACGGAACCTCGACCACGGTGACGCTGACCTTCACGGCGGCGGAAGGTGCGGCGTGGACATCGGATTTCAAGCTCTTCTTTGTCTACGACCCGTCGGGCCAGGTCTACCGGGTGTATGAGTTCATCGACTGTGTTTTCAACTACGGGGGCGGGGACACCGGATCCGGGGTGGCGAGCGTCACCAAGTCCGGTACGGTCACCCTGGTCGGCAACTCCAGCGCCGACACGGTCATCGGTCAGCTCGTGACGGTGGATGTCGACGGCTACCAGGACGACGGCGGCGGGACATATACCGGCACGCCTGCCGCCCTGATCGAGCGTCCGGATCATGTTTTAAAACATATTCTGGTCGCCCTCCTGGGCGAGAGTGCCAGCGATATCGGGGCATCGTTTGCCACGAGCGGGACGAGCTACAGCACGACGTACAAGTTCGGGTTCATTTTGCACGAGGTGGCCAGGGAGGCGGATCGGCTCCTTCAGGAGCTGGCCTTTCAATGCCGGTCAAAGTTCCTCGAGTGGAAGGGGAAATTCGAGCTGATTTACCTCGGGAGCGCGCCGGCGGCGGCAAAGACGTTTACGGAGGATGATCTCCTCGATGAGCCCGTGTTCGGCTACACACCCGAGATCGATATCCGCAACCGGATCTATGCCAAGCATAGCCGGGATTACCGCAAGAGCGGCGCCGATGCCTATGACGGCGTTGCGAGTACGTCCGATGCGACGAGCATTTCGAACAACGGCGAGCGCATGGCGGAGATCGAACTCTCCGCCTGCCGGGACGGGGCGATGGCGGCGGACTGGGTCGCCTGGTACCTGCTCCAGGTCAAAAACGAGTGGCGGACGATCGAGGCTATGGTCCCCTGGATAGGCAAGGCCCTGGATGCCGGCGATACGTTCTCGCTCACGTGGGATTTTTTCAACGCCGTCGCGTGGGACCCGGAGAACATAGAAATCGACCCGATGCACGAACGTATCCGGCTGCTCGGCCAGGAATGGCCGGCGTAACCTTTATACTCCCCCTTTTGTAAAGGGGGACAGAGGGGGATTTATTGTGCGAGGTGTACCCAAAAAACTGGCAACGCGGCAGGACCTGTTCAACGTCTGTGCGGATCTGCATCATGCACGGGCTGCAATTTTTTTAAAGGGCCTGCCGCCAGAAGAGCTCGACCGGCTCGGGGTGAAGGGTTCGGACCTGAAACGCATTCGGGCCGATCTCTCCGCCCGGAAAAGGGCCGAGGATGCTGCGGACAAAGAAAAGGTCCGGATTGAACGGGAGATCGCAGAAACGGCTTTGCGCATCGAGGAGGTTAAAGCCGGCCTCGAGGCCGAGCGGGCGGCGCTAAAGGATGCTCAGGCGGCAGCATCGAAAATAAATGCCCTGGAGGCCGAAGTCGCGGCCCTGCAGCGGGATTATGAGGCGGTGAGGATCTCAAGCCCGGCCAGGCCGGTCTTGATAGTCGGGGCCGAGATTGATGAGCAGACGTCCCTGTCTAAGCGCGGCAGGGCCGCAGGAGAGATCCTGCCGGATAAAAGGCGGGAAAGTAACGCCCTGCAGGCGGAGTTGGCAGAGGTCCAGGCCCTCCTCGGTTTGCTGGCAAAAAAGCGTCCGGTCCAGGAAATTCAGGGGAACATTGCAGCCATTA
>Ga0307376_10006466_pt1 | contig 10356 bp, 16 predicted proteins | sample TR2MG_FD_202536 | JGI IMG/M metagenome (GOLD analysis project Ga0307376, IMG submission 202536) | Soil microbial communities from Risofladan, Vaasa, Finland - TR-2 | ecosystem: Environmental > Terrestrial > Soil > Coastal area > Acid sulfate soil | place: Finland: Risofladan, Vaasa | collected...
TCGAGTGCTGTTCTTCCGTCCGCAGTTTCATTGATCCTCCTCCATGACTTCGAGCGCGACGTCGACATCGAAAGCGTCCCACTCCTTGCAGTCACCGGAGCGTTGGGTGTGTCGCAGGTAGGCTGGAGCCTTGTCGCTGTAGCAAGTGCCCATCAGATCGCGCGAGATGCAGTTCAACTGCGCACCGCGCTTACCGCTCCAGTGCTTGCAGGTCCGACACTCGCCCCACCAGTCGGTGAGGATCCTCTTAGACTCTTCTGGCGTCAAAACGGAATCTCCATCGACCGATCAATGGACTTGGGGACTGGTGTCTCAGGAGCGGCTCGAAGCTGTCGCTGGATGTCGATGGCGTTGGCGGCCAGGATCACGACAGCCCCGATGTAGGCAACACGAGAGACGGCTCTCAGAGTGGACGTGCAGACCTTCCCCTCGCAGCAGAGGACCCCGTCGGGATCGCTGATGAGGACTCGATCCTTGTTCTTGAGCACCTCGATGATGTCGTCGACGTGCCAGAGTATGTTTCCGTGGAGCGCTTCGTCACCCGAGTAGTGGATGACGTTCATCGCCACAGCAAGGGCGATGCCCGCCTGGATCTTGTGGTCTTGGATCAGACGCTCAAACTGAGTCATCTCGGTTGTCATTCGGTTCCTCCAACGTGTTCTCGTGCAGCCAAGACTGCCTTGACATCAGCAAGCGCGGCTTTCCACTCGGAACGCAGCTTGTGCATCTGAGTGTCGATGCCGCCGTAGATCATCTCTTCGTGGCTCGGGCCATCGGGCACCTTGTAGAGCTTGTTCTTGTAGGCGAGGAGGCGCGCGGTAGTAAGCTTCTCCAACTCCTCGCAGGTCAGAAACTTTCTGGTTCCCACGTAGCTCGACCGTATGTATGCCCCCTGGCACTCGGCCTCGTGGTCGGAGCGCAGGCCCTTCGAGACGCCGCAGTTGCATTCAGGTCGCGTCATGGCGTCAACCTCGGAAAGCCATCTTTCGGGCGGATCATTGGCATGGTGAAAGTCTTGAAATCGCCGATCTTGGTCGGCACGGTGTTGCGTGCTGGTCGTGGCGTCTGCTCCGCTCGCGGAGTTCCCCTGGCCTGGTGGCAGCATGGCATCCAGCACGAGCAGAAGATCGGGACCCCATCGTGGCACTCGCAGCCGCAGAAGCGAAGCTCGGATGGACCCGTGTCTCTTAAACCGTGGTCGTGAGGACCCGTGTCGGGGCACCCCCAGAACCCACACATCCTGTTCTGTGTGTAGGGAACCAACTCCTGCATCTCATCGAGGAACCTCTCCTGAAGCTCCCGGTGAGAGACTTTCACCATGACCGCCTCGCCCTTCTTCCAGTCCGGATTGGCCTTCGACACCATGGCGTTCTTCAGCCTGGAGAACTCGTGGATCTGATACTTCCGTATCTTCCTCACCGCTAGGAAGGTACTCGGAGGGGGAGCGGGGCCGCCGATCTGTTCCTGGAGCGTGCGGTCGAGATTCATAAAGACATCGTAGTAGAGCCACTCGTGCTCGTAGCGCGAGTCGGTGGTGACGTAGGGCTCCTCGTACCGGTAGGTCAGTTCGTCATGTTCGCTGACCACCCGTATCGGTTGTCCACCGCCCCATCGATTGACGCGCCAGGCAAGCTGGCCCGCGAATTCGCGGTAGTCGCTGGGCTCCCAGTAGCCGTGGTCCAGAATCCCGTCGAGGAGGAACTCTCCGAGGGCTCGTACGTCCCCCTCTTCAAGCACGAAGGTGCCGGTGCGGCGGTCCTGAAGCTCCTGAAGCGGAACGTGAAGACCGTTGCGCGTCTTGCCTAGCTCGAAGAGGGTGCGGTTGTCGTCGCGCACCAGATACATCTCAGTGCCCATAGCTACTCCTGTGCGCGCTGCTTCATTACCTTGAGAAGGAAGGCCACTTGAACGGCTAAGAGTGTTCGCTCTCCTGTCCCCTGACACAGCCAGCAGGGCACCGTCATGATCCCTCTCGAAAACGACAAGATTCGCTTGTCACCCTTGCAGAGAACGCAGGTATCGCTCTCTTCGAGTTCCTCGATGAAGCTGTCGATCATGACTACTTGACCTCAACATCGTGCCTGACGCCAATGAAAGACGGGAAGCGGGGAACGCCGTCCTTGGTGAGTTCCTGGTAGCGGAAGCTGACGACAGCACCAATCTCGGGCGGAGTCTCGCGCTGCTTGTCCGAGAGGCCGGTTCCGACCTTGAACACAGTCCCGTCTGCCGCGCGAACCTCCAGCGCCCCGCATCGCCCCTTGTGCCGTCCGCGCCCCTTGGTATAGCCGATTACCGTCGCTTCGGCGTCGAAAAAGCTCTTGACCTTGAGCAGCGTGGTGGACCGACCATCGACGTAGAGAGACCCGGGCTCTCGGAGCATGAGCCCTTCGCCGCCCTCCGCCTCGACACGCCCAAGCTCCTTCCGCAGATGGTCGACCCCCTCACAGAGCACCTGCTCAACACGCCTGACGTAGGGCGCCATCGCGTCAACCTTGATGAGCGAGGCGTGACGGTCCTCAAATGCGCCCTCCTGGCTCGGAGCGTCGAACACACGGTAGCGAACACGCTTCCAGTTCTCGCCGCCATTCTTGCGGCGAACCACGCTCACAGTCTCCTGGAACTGCCCGCGCCCGATCCACAACTCGCCGTCGAGCGGGTAATCAGGGAACCCTTCGGTGAAGTAGTCTGGTGCGTGGTAGACGTTCCCGAGGCGGGAGACGAACCGCTTGCCGTCCCAGTAGGCCCGAACACCGTCGAGCTTCTCGCTAATCCACCAACCTGTCACGTCCTGGTCGCTGTCCCAGGAGTGGGCCAGAAGAAGGGCTGGCACCTCCTTTGGCTCAGGCTCCTTCTTCGTCTTCTTGCTGGAGGGCCCCTTGGGTTTGCCGCCCTTCTTGTCGAGCTTCTTCTTGGCAGCAGTAGGCATGGCGTCATAGCCGACACGCCCTAGCTCCACGTCGATTCCCAAATGCTTGACCAGGTGCTTGCAGGTTCGCACATCGATGGGGTGAGATTGATTGCGCCAGGCAGGGCACGAGCAGTCTAGCGTGCCTCCTATGTTCCGCAGCACGTAGGGTTTCTTACCAGAGCCCTTCATCTCGAAGGTTTCACCGTCAGACAAGGTAGCCATTAGACATCCTTTGGAACGTGATACTTGGTCTGGTAGACGCGGCAGGCGCCAGAATCCTGCTCGTGGCCGAAAACATCGCACTTTGGGCAGTAGGTGTCGTCGGGGCGACTTGTTCCAGTGAAGGCGGCGGTTCCCTCGGGATTCAACCAGGTTCCAGCCCTCAGGTGAGGGAGGAGTTCTCGCATATTTGCGAGGTGTCGCTCGACGCGGTCCTTCCACTCAGATAGCGAAAGGATACCTTCCTTCCAGTTGTGGAAGTTGCCCTCAAGGCCGGCGTATTCGGCAACGACCTGCATAGCAGGTGTGGGCTGACGGAACTTGGGCGAGACCCCTGGGATGCCTTCTGGGGCGCCCACAGGTGCGTCGTGGAAGCCGCAGACCCCACAATAGCGGTGCTTGATGTCACCTGGGTTGACAGACACGCGCTCGCACTTTGGGCAGGTGATTCCAGAAGTGTGGGTCACGATTGAGCCTCCCATTGGTAGTAGTCGTTCTCAGCGTTCTGCCAGCCACGGTTATGCCACGCCGCTAGGTCGGTGCCCTTATAGGGGTTCCCGCGCTTCATGCGATCCATGATCGATTCGCCCGGGACGTAGCTGGCCCGACCCTCCTCGAAAGCGGCGTTCTGCTCTGGGGTCCTCTCCTCCCACGCCTTCTTGCTCTTCTCCTCGACCTTCTTACGTAATGGGGCCAGCACATTGTCGATATCGGTAGCATGCTCCTTCTGCTCCCCGCGGGCTGGTAGCTTGCCCTGGTAGAGGCGGATACCGCAGTCGTCGCACCAGACACAGCGTCCTTGCTGAGACCAGACATGCTCGGCGTGATCAGATAGGTTCATCGGCTCGTCTTCCTCCTGACGGCTTGCAGTCCTCGCAAGCCCAGTGGTCCTTCTCGCCGTTAACCGTCTTGAAGCGGTAACGCACGCACTGCTTCGGGCCCTCACACCGAGGACACTTGGTGCCTCTCTGACCGAGTGCCTGAAGGTAACCCTGGATCACTTGATTGATGAGACGGGGGCTCGCCTGAGCGGCCGTGTGCCGCATGACCTGCGCGACGATAGCCCCAGCAGCCTTCTTGTTGCCGAGCATGATCTGCACGACCGTCTCTGGGTGCTCCTTGAGCACCCGAAGCGTCACATTGTGTGTGACCTTGATGAGGACAGGCCCAGCGAGGGGTTCGTAGTAGTCAGGCACGGCTATGGTCTCTCAGGAATCGGGATGGTCCCGTTGACCATCGACCGTTGTGTCTCGTCGGACGGTACCGGCTTGTCCACGACCCGACACTTAGAGACAAAGATACGGACCCTACGTTCGCGCTCCTCGCGGTCTTTGGCCGCACGCTCTGCCTTTAGCTTACGGTTGCGCCGCCTCGCCTCACGGACCTGATTGATCTCCTTGACCCCCTTAACCGCTTCCTCGTAAGCGTCCATAAGTGAGCCTGGATGACCAGAGATCTCCGCTATGATCTCAACGGTGCGACCGTTGTAGCCCGTCTTGTTGAAGTCGAGAATGTCGTTAAGGATGGTCAGCGCCTTGTCGGGATCGATGGCACTGCCGGTGGCGTCAGTCAACGCGCCCTTGGCAGCCTCGCGCACAATGTACTTGGTGATGTTCTTGATGGCGCCGCTCTCGGCCGCCTCCAAGCTCTCCTCACCGTAAAGCTCCTTCAACTCATCTGCTGTGATGATCTCTTTATGAATGAGGATGCCCATGAAGAGCGACTCGCGCATCGCTGCGTACTTCATGAGAGCGAACCCAGCCTTGGCCATAGCAATCCACGGATTACTGCCGATGTCCTTGGCCGCCCCCTCTAGCCACTCCTCGTAGGTTGGGATCGGCGTATCAGCCAGGTCGTCTTCGACTGGCTTGGCCTCCTCGTCTGGTCCGAAATTCAGTTCAATCAACGCATCACCTATCCTGTGCGTGTTGAACCTTTCTACCCTGCAGCTAGGAGATTGGTCGAGGTCTTCTTCCCAGAAAGGGGCCTTGCCTCAAAGCTCCAAAATGCCATTGAAATCAGGCATGTGTCTCGATATTCTCATCTCAGCAGTGCCTGCTTGTCGGCTTTGTAGGCAAGACCCAGAAAGGGCACGAGCGCTGACTTCCCCACCGGAAGCAGCGCTCGCTCGACAGTTTCAAGCTCGCACTCTACTGACCGCGTCTCCACTTTGCCCGCCCGAGGACTGCGCAGTTCCAGGGGTGAGAGCGTTGCCCCTCCGAGGAGGGGCCGAAGACTAACGGCGTCGCAAGGCAGGTTCCTAAATGGCCGTTTATGGGAACCGGTTTGAGGTCAGATAAGATGATTGACCTCTGAGGAACTATGTTCCTCGAATGTGTGATTGAACCGTGCGTTCACCGCTCTGCATTCAACCGTCTTGGGATGGTGGGTGATTAAGACCACCGCCTCCCCCAGGACCGTCCTGGGCTCAGCCTGTGATCGGAGTCTTGATGATCTTTTTCGAACCGTCCGGCTTCGTGAGGGTTGTCTTCTTGAACGCCACAGGATGTCCGCCCGCGACCGAGGGATGGGAGTCCATTTCGATACTCAGATCGACATCTGGGACCCCAGGGGCGTTAGGGTCCATACCTGCCATCAACTTGAGCAACTGCTCGTTGACGATAGGTGGACCTGGGTACTGACCAAGCTCGAAGCCCTCCTCAGTCGGCTGCGCGCCCTTCAAGACCGCCTTCACATCCTCGGCGACCTCGACGTTCACGCCCGTCTTGGGATCGTGAACTGTGAAGGTCTCGGGGTTCAGAATGAGCGGCTTGATCTTCTTGGGAGCAGGCTTCCAGTTCTTCGGGGTATCCCCGTGCGCCTTCGCCACCAAATCCTGCACGATCTGTTTGTCCATCTCCTTCTGCATCTGCTGAAGCATCGTGGGCGGCGGGGGGCTCTTATCAAGGAGAAGCTGGCCGCTCGTTCCAGCACCCCACAATTGATCCAACGTGCTGAGGGCAGAGATGGAAGAAGCGGTCGAGGTGTTGGAGACCGCCCAGTCGACAGTGGTTGTTGTCGCACCGGAGGAGTTTGCCGTGAGGTAGATCGGCTGAGTAGACGACGTGCCTGTGACAGGCATGAACGTGTCGTCGGTAGCAGTCAGTGGAACGTAGGGAGCGGAGATCAGCCCATCGTTTTGAACCGTCAGCGTTCCGAAGTTGCTCTGGTCAATCCCCTTCTTGTACTGGGCGAGCGTCGCCGGACTGAGCTTCTTGTCGCGATAGGAGGGCAGCCTGGTCGGACTGATGTGATACCAGAGCCAGATCGTAAGGAGCGCAGCCTTGATGAACTCGTCCAGAGCGTTGAGTTCCTGGTAAGGCACCCCGTCTCTGTGCGTCCCCGACTGGAAGTACTTGGCCAGGTACTCGAAGGCGAGCGCTTTGGCCCGAGACCCTGTGTGCGTGCGAAAGATCTGATGCTGATTGACGCCCGATGAGAGCAGCAGCATGTTGATGTTGGGCAAGCCCTCAGCCTGCGCGATGGCTTTGGGGATCGACCCAGCGAAGCCGGTGTCGAAGAAGAGAACGTCCTTCCAGTCCTGGATCTGCCAGTCGTCGATGCAGGTCCGCAGCGCCTTCTGATTCCAGGCCACGGAACGAGAGACTCGGGCGTCGAAGGTGGAAGGAACAGTGAGCTTTCGTGCCATGACCTCCCAGCACCAGACGTCGCGCCCAGGAAGGAGCAGGGAGCCCTGACGACGCATCTTCCGCTTGAGGCGCCTCATGCTGTTACAGAGCATGGAATGGAGGACGTCGGAGCCCTCTACCCCGTCGTATTTCTCACCGAGCTTCTTGATGCCGCCCCTGGTGTCGATGGCGTAGACGAACTCGGCGTCCTTGGCCCGTCCAACCTGGCGACACAGGCCCAGCGCGATCTCGCGCGTAGGGTCGCCTTTCTTGAGGACCGAGGAGACGAGCGAGTAGAGCAAACCGGCCTCGACGTACTTGCACTTGGTCGAGGGCCGGACCTGCTTTTCTCTGGGCTTGATGTCGACGGCCGTGAGCGGACCTCTGTGGCCGTGCCGCGCCAGGGTGTGAATCCCGGGCAGTACGAAGTGCCTCATGTGGTTCCGCAGATAGCTCATTCCATTTCCCCCCACTTGCGTAGCCACGCGGTCACAGTAGGGGCCGACCGATTGACTCGTCGAGCTATCTCGGGGCACGTCTTCACTACGTCCGACATGATTCTCTATACCCTGTCCCTGTCTTCTCTGTTGGGATAGGTGAACGGCTTGATCGGTTCGCAGCACGGCGTGTCGTGCGTGATGATCGCGCCGTCCATGTGGCACTTGCAGCTACATACCCCCTCCCGCAGGACGATGGCGTCGGGGAGGTAGGTGACGTGGGTGATCTCCCGGTAGTCGGCGAACCGACGCTCGAACTGAAGCTTCGTGACCCTGCCGTCGCGCAGCGCCTCAGCGATGTAGTCCATCTGGAAGACAGGTTTGGGGCGGCGCTGGATCTCCCTGACATGATCGGCGAGATCCTGTGCCTCGGCACTGTCCGTCTCGTCGATGCAGGAGGCGACGCTAAGGGCTTTGATGAGGGCTTCGTTGTTCCCGTCGACGCTCGGAGTCAGCGGATCGGACATCAGTCCTCCTTACCACGACCGAGGAGCTTGTCGAGGATCCCGCGCTTCTTCCTTTCCTTCTTCTCCTTCTTGGGCTTCTTGGGCTTCTCAATGGTCTCTTCTGGCGCCGTCAAGTCCTCCAGATCGTCCTGAGGCGAGCGCGGCGCAGGCTTGATCGGCTTGAGGGTCTTGGGGTCGAGTTCCTCAACACACTTGCAGCGATGGACGCGGAACTTGCCGTCGGTGCGAGTCGGAATGGCAGCGATGTCGTCCATCTCGAACTCGAAGGCGAAGATGCGATTGTCGCCGCTCTTTGTGTAGCCCTTGACCCACTCGATGTCGGCGACATTGATGCCCTTGTGGCAGTTGCCCTCGTCTGGGTTCGTATTGGCGTCCCTGATCTCATAGTCCTTGCCGGGAACGTACTTGAGCTTCGGCGACTGGACCGGACTCTCTGCGTCCTTGTTGGTGTACTTGTAGGCGCGAACGCGCCCGAGGTGCTTCTTCTTGCGCAGGCTCTCGACATCGACCTTGGTTTGCAGATCGAAGAGGCCAGTGGTGAAGCCGAGATCCTTCTCAGGATCAAGCTCTCCTGTGATCTCGAACTCGCGCGCCGTGAAATCACCTGTGTCAGAAGAGGCAAGGTACAGATCGTCGTAGTCGACCTCGACCACGTAGACATGGTCGCCGACCTTGATCTGATCGACGCACTGGGCTCGACTCTTGAGCGGCTCCGACTTCTGAACGTAGGTCGTCGGGGCATAGGTCGTTCCAGCCTTGACCAGCATGTAGGCCCGGACTTCGCCCTCGTGGTTCTTGAGGCGCTTGATGTCGTCCCTGGTGAGGACGTCGATCAGACCTGTGGTCGGCGGATCCACAACGATAGTGCCGTCGTCCTTGCGGATGACATCGACCGTCTTCCTGCCGCTACGTGGGATCCGATACTTGAGAGCGTCCTTGGTGATGCTCGTGATCCTGTGAGACCTATAGCTGTCGCTCTCGTCGTGGCGTCCGAACGCGCGTCGTGCTCGTCGCTCGATCTTCGTCTGCAGTGTTGGGGAGATTGTCACCATGATTCACCTACCTTCTTGAGTTATTTACCTCGCTGCGCGGGCGATGGTCACCATTGCTGGCTCAACTAAATCTGTAACTCGAATGATCCCGACGGGCTGAGCCCACCGAACTCGCCGCTCAAGCGGAAAATCGTAACACCAGGCGAGCATGAGCCACAGTTCTCCACGAGGGAGAAAGTAGGGCTCGCTACAGTCCACCTCACGGTGTAACTCGATGTTGTAGAGATTCCCAAACTTGCCCCGACCGATATGCGGTGATTCGTCCTGGGGCATAGAACTGGGCAGAGCGTAATCCTCGATCATGCAGGAAACCTCGATTTCCGCGAGACCCACGATTGGTGAGATCTGTGATGACCTGTAGATCTCGTTCTTCACCCGACTAACTGCGTGAACGATCCCCGAGAGGTGCTCCTGGTAAGAAATACCTCGTGGGATAGGTTCCACCGCGAATTCGGCCTCGAATGGGCCGCCTTCTGCTTCGAGTAACCTCTCCTCGGCCTCAAGAATTACGTGGTCACTCGGCGGCTTCGACTTGAACCAAGCGTTTCGCATGGCGACCAGGGCTTGGTGATCAGCCATGATCTCGCGCTCGAATCCGAGGGCGTGCCACGCGATCTTGGGGGGAGCCAACGGCTTGTAGGGGTTACTGAACAAGCTCGTCATCGTATTGCCTGGTCGCACAGATCTCAATGACCCTCACACAGGTCTTGAGGTCGAAGAGGCCGATGTGGCAGTCCTCAGGGTCGATGCCTAGCTCCTTGGCTAGCCAAGCATACACGGAACCCCGCACCTTGTTCTTAGAAAGACCTTGTCCGTGACGAGATTGCCAGATTGGGTCGACCCTCTTGTGGGCCATGGTTCGTGCGTGACGCGTCTCGTCATTGGCGAGAGTTCCTAAGGGGCGGTTCTCGCCGTCGTTCTTGTGGACGCCCACCCAAGCTTGGCAGGGTTGACAGAGCCAGATCATGCCGTAGGAATTCTTGTAGACGGCTGAGGAATCGACCAGAGCAGCGAGCTTGCCGCAGTAGGGGCACTCGATCTCCATCTACTTGACCAGCCTCCCGTGACAGTGGCAGGTTTTACCGTGAAGGGCGGCGTCAACGACGCCTGGACGCTTTCCCCAGCAGGAAGGACAGTTGGTCTCGCAAAAGATCTGTCGCAGACGTTGTGACTTCTCGGGGCTCTGTTCCCCGAGGTAAGCGGCGAAGCGCTTGGTTCGTCGCTCAGCGCCAGAGCCTGTGGCCTGCAGCTTGAGGAGGTCGAAAGCGCTGGTCATGTGGGTGATGACGGGAGTGTAGTCGTTCTTCCTTGTCGTGAGATCGTGGAACCAGAGACCGTCCATATCCCTAACCGCCGGCTGTGTCTTACGGATCACGCCGATAGCAGTGTGGACGTGATTCTTACCTGACGGGAGGTTCTCCGCCGCCCAGATCGACATGCAGGCCCAAAGGGCTGCCTCGACCTGGGCTGGTGTCCCGACCTGGTCTGGGAATTCGCAGATCGCCTCGAATTGTCGTTCGACGGTGTCGCTCATGGGTATGTCTCCGTCCTCTAGGCTTTACCCACACAGGAGACGCCTGCGCG
>Ga0307376_10006467_pt1 | contig 10355 bp, 13 predicted proteins | sample TR2MG_FD_202536 | JGI IMG/M metagenome (GOLD analysis project Ga0307376, IMG submission 202536) | Soil microbial communities from Risofladan, Vaasa, Finland - TR-2 | ecosystem: Environmental > Terrestrial > Soil > Coastal area > Acid sulfate soil | place: Finland: Risofladan, Vaasa | collected...
CTTAATGGGACGGCACATGAAGATGTGAAACACAAGGACATAAAGCGAGAATAAAAAAGCCCGATGTAATGTCGGGCTTAATTGTTTATATCCAGTATGTCAGGACAAACCTGACTATCGTGCTACGAATAAAACGGATGCCATGTGGCGGCCTTCTTGCAAATACCATTGCCGTTAACCCAGTAATCAATAATAGCAAATCCGGGGTGGGCAGCTATTCGTTTACTACGCATCCATCTTGTTTGTGACTGAATACAGCCAATACTTGTACAAAGCACATGGCGTTCAAATATATCAACATATTTATGAACATGACCGACAAGCATTGCGTTGGGTTTTTCACCGCCGGTTAGGGATTCTAATATTTTTTGTAGGCGGTAACTTAAGGCGTACGAATTTCCATCTTCACCATGCCATAGTCTCAATGCAGCCTTGCCCTTTAGGGATATTTCTCCTTCGTCGTGTCCGAGAAAGTGAAAGTTTTTAAGTTCTTTTTCTATATCACCGAGAGCATTAGCCCCACTTGACTTAACGTACCACCTATCGTGGTTTCCAGATATGGCGTAAATACATGTATCCCTCCACTGTGAAAGACACTCTACAGCGTATTTCTTTTGAAGATCATAACCGAGATGTGATAATTCATAGATATGCCCGGGTCTATTACTCATTCCCTCAAGGACATCACCAGCATGAACCATGAAATCTATTTTCTCTTTATGGAATTCATCAAATGCCTGGTAGAGTCTTTCTTCATGGAAATCCACCGAGCCTATGTGTGTGTCTGTTATTGCTCCCACACGTATACGTTCGCCCTCAAAGGATATGATAGGTACTTTAGCGTATCCCGGGATTATCCTACCGCCCTTGGCTATCGCTTCGAGTTCTTTATCTGTATAGTTCTGTACTATCTGTGAAACTAATTTCCCCCTATCTATGGTAGATATTCCACGCTTGCGAGCCTCTCTCATATATCTATTGAATGTCTCTTTGGATAGGTCGAATTGTTTAAGGACGGCATCTTCACCCTCGGATAGATAAATGGATACTATCTTTTGTAGTTTTTCGTTATTAAAATTAGAAAGAGTTCCTTTTCCCATTATTTTGTATTTTGGTTTGTTCTATTATGTATTACATCATCTATTCTATCTTTAAGACCGTCCCAGTATTCCTTAAGGTGTTGCCCTTGGCGGTCTTTGAATCTTTTGGAGTCCTCTATTCTTCTGAGATAACCCCGGCTAAAGCCATCACACCCTACTTCTTTTATTGTATTAAAGACTATTTCTTTTGTGGGGTTGATGCTGTGAATTCTGTCACTAACAGCCATGTAATAGTCAATGGGTATTAGTGGTCTGCTTCTTTTTTTTACCATGATTTATTGTTTTGCCCACAAAAGTAAACATAATCATTGTAATATCCAAACAAAAAGATAGATTTTTTGCATAAAGTATTGAAATTCGACTTTAATTGCGAAATATTTATCTCAAAAGCGACAATAGTGGAAAAAATTGTCTATTCTTACATTAAAATACATTTTTATTGGAAAATATTTGGAAAATAGAAAAATAGGTTTTATCTTTGTGGAAAATAAGAATTATGCCAACAGAAAAAAGCAATACAAAACTTGAATGCTGCATAAGGAAAATGATAGATGTTGCGTTTAATGACAGGGTATGTACATTTAGTTTTCCACGTCAGGATAGAATTATCTATGCCATTACCGATATTGATGATGATTTGGTTGTATTAACGCCATTATTAGCAGACTACAAAGAAATTAGGGTTTCCTATTGGGAATTCCAAGAGACGTTTATTTATATGGGTAAGGGTTATGCGACAGAACCACGAGTACAAATAATTGAATAATTTTAATGGCGGAAGAAAAACGCAGACATTTTGGTGGTGCCTTGTATGTTCCGCCCGACAGGGGTAGGGAACGCTCGCCAAAGAACAGAATAGATAAAATCCTACAAGAGAAGTCTCTTAGATGTTATCTTAGAGGAGAGAAGGGGTTTTATCACAGGGGGGATTGGTTCCCCACATTAGAAAAATGGACATAACATGGGCGTAAAGAAGAAAGACATAGATAGGGAGTATCGCAAGTTTATTGAGGGATGGCTCCCGAAAATCGTGGAAAGGGGTACATTAATCTTGCTGAGCATAAAAGACCGCACAGAGATCAAGGAAGATGATCTGGAAGTGTTAAAGTTTTTCTACAGAAACTATCATAATGGCGAATTGTCATGTTTTATGCAAGAGGTAAGCCAACCACAGGAACAAAATGTCACCCAAAATAATTTATTTACTGCCAATCCGACCGAAATATCCAATGATGTAACTGTTTATCCTGACACAATAGAGGTTGGCATGGGAATTGAAGACATGCCCGTGGAAACCAAAAAAGAAAAGAAATGAGCAGATTTATAGACAGATTTTTTGATGACTTTTGGGGATTTGATATTTATCGTCCCGAAGTAACAAGTTGGACTTTACGTGGCAGGTGGGTTGATCCCGACAAGTATGATGTAGTACCCAAGAAGGAATACGCGGAAAGGTTAGTCCGGCAAAAGGAAAACCAGCTAAAGGAATTAGAAGACTACTACGAAAAGAGAAAGAAAGAGATTACCGAAGAGAAGAAAAGGTTGCTAAGTAAAAACAAGGATGGTTGACATGTAGCCGTAGCAGAGGAAGGCGGGATACTTAAAAATATCCCGTTTTTTATTTGGAATTCTCGAAAATAGGTTTTATCTTTGCAGAAAAGAAGGACATGGCAGCTTGTGAGAAATGTTGGAAAGATGCTTATACACTATCAAGGATTAAGGGTATAAGTCAGGCATCTTGTTATCAAGAGTTACTTGCTAAGAGGGCCGATAATCCCTGTACCCCCGAGCAACAAGCGGGAGAAGATGCCTTAGTCTGTCCCTCATGTGGACGTAAAACTATTCATCAATACGCCAATTATTGTACTAATTGTTTTTATGTTGAAATTAAATAAGCCCGCAAGAGTTATGAAAAGAAGTGATTTCTTAAAGAAAATAGGTATGGGCATTGGTATGGCTATTGTTGCACCGAAAATTTTGGCAGGAACATCTATAAAAGAGGATGATGACATGTATCCAAGCGGAACACTAACCATGAAAGATATGGAGACCGCCAAGAGAATGCTTGAGTATCCATTAACACCACGAGAATGTTGTAAATATTGTTTTGGCGATATTTTTAATTTTAACGGTGGTGAGTATATGATAACGGGTGTCCCGTATTTCCCAGGAGAAACAGATTACAGATTAACCCCACTTAATATCCTAACCAATAATGGTCAATCTATTTTTGTTGAACAGGGTGCATTGGATGATGCGTTTATTAGAATCAGATGATTTCAGTTTGTGTTGCTTTTAAAAACGACTTTGAGCAGATAGATGATGTAATAAATCATTTGATACTATCAGCACAGGGAGGAGATTTTGAGGTCTTGGTCTGTAATGATGGATCGGTCTATGGTAGTAATAAACCACGCCCGCTTGAGTTAAATTATCCTAATGTAAGAGTAATAAATAATAATAAGTCCTTTGGCGTGGGTTATTCATTCGACAGATGTGTGGAACAGGCAAAAGGTGATATAATTGTTTTGATGGGCAGTGATGTGTATCCCAAAGAAGGATGGTATGAAAAAGTTCGCAACGCAGTATCTCGCAATCCCGATACCCTCGGATGTGCAGTTTGCATTGGGCTAAATCCCGCCCGCATGAGTCTTGATGATCCTAAAAACTTTAAGAGATATGGTGCTGACCTACTCTTTACCGTAAGTGATGACGATCTGCCAAAGGACTCCGCCCTGAGACTAAGACGTGGTGGTTATACCGATCTCTTTAAAACCAAGTGGTTATTGGGAAAACAGAGTGATGAACCGTATGAGATACCGTGTGTTTTAGGGGCTTTTTATTGGACTACCAAAGAGTTTTATAATAAGATAGGAGGATTCGATACTTTACCCAATAATCATTACAGAGGACAGCAGAGGTGGGGATCGTTGGAGCCTTACCTTAGTTTAAAGGTATGGTTGGCGGGTGGTTCTTGTGTATTGTATCCCAATATTGAGGCAGGGCATGTGTTTGCGAGAGTAACAATTTATAACCAATGGGCAAAAGGGGGGAGGAGCGCACAATGGATGTTTTGGAACAGGCTCTTTATGTTAGAGACCATGATATTCGATGAAGAATTAAAACAGAAACTCTATAACTTCATGCACCCCGAACTTAATTTCGGTGTCGCTCAAAAGATGATAAAAGAACACTGGTCTACGGTACAGGAAGTCAAAGAAAGAAACAGGCAGTTATTTGTCAGGGATTATACTGTTTTCATCGAAAAATTTGGGTATTCATTTGAAATATAATTATTATCTTTGTAGAGGATAGGCGGAGACGATCTCCCGCCGAAAGGATGAACCGAATACATCCTTCCTCTACTTAATTTATTCGGGTTATTAATATTCGGAAGAATGCAAGAAATTAAATTAACAAGAGGACAGGTAACACTTGTAGATGATGAAGATTATGAATGGTTAAATCAATGGAAATGGTTTTCCGCTGATGCTAAAAAGGGTTTTTATGCTGCAAGAGATGAGGTTCTACATGGGAAAACAAAACGCATTCTTATGCACCGTCTTTTAATGAAAACTCCTGATGATATGCAAACAGATCATCGAGATCACGATGGATTAAATAATCAGAAATATAATTTAAGAGTTTGTACCTATAATCAAAACAATTATAATAGTGGAGAAAGAAAAAGAAAATCACGATTTAAGGGTGTGGAAATAAGGTATCATCGGTTTAGAGCAAGAATTGGTGTCGATGGGAGAGACATTACTATCGGATCATTCGGAACGGATAAAGAGGCAGCGATAGCCTATAACAATGCGGCAATAAAATATTTTGGGGAATTTGCAAATCTCAATAAAATAGATTAAAAACCATTATTTTTTTCTTTTGTATCTTTGCATCATCTCTTAATTGAGATTGAAATAGAACGGAGTTGTATAACTAAAAAAGAAAAAGACGATGATCATTCTTTCGCAAATTACTAAATGGGTCGATAATCGTGACTCAAAACAAAGAACACATCCAAGAGACATCTGGAGTTTAGGTTACAGATGGTTCATTCTTAATCCGAACAGGATTGTAGATTTGAAAGTACGTGGAACGGGCAGTTCATTTAAATTCTCTGACAATCATAGGGACAGGAGGGAGGCGAATAGTTACATTGAATCGAACAGTACCGTTGCTGAGATTATCACGGCGCACGACACTGCTTACTTTAGTAAATTCGTGACACTTGGATTCTATCCCAAGAACAACCCTACGAGAACCCCGATAGATACAACCACCGATGTGGGGGATATTGCTTACTTCGATGATTATAACGACCCAAACTATCCTGAGTGTTGCTGGATGGTCTATAATTCTAAGGCATTTAAACGCATAGAACAACTCGTCAATATCAGTTTCTTAGGCATACCCGATATTCTGTTAACAGGAACGACAAGTACGACATCCACTACACCGGCAGCCACAACCGAGCAAAGATAATCTTAATAACTACAGGCTATGGGATTATTTTTAACTACTATAACAGACTGGACAACCAAGCGTCAGGAGAAGTATCAAAAGTTACTTTATCTTAACTACATACTTCTTAATACGAACAGGTTATGTGACATACGCGAGACTACTGACGGGCATACGGAGTTTTTATTTCACCAGGCACCTGATGATCGCAGATGCTCGCCGGATCATATTACATGCGGGACTTCTCTTGCAGTGTTAAGGGGGTGGCATGATGCTGTAGAAACATCTAAATTTGGCACTTTTGATATATTCCCCGCTTATGATATTACGGCAACACCAGTGGCAACTACTATAGAATGGGAAAATGTAGCTATGATATATCAGACACGCAATGATTGGACAAACAATGTCTGCCACATGATATATTATTTAGACGGGTGGAAGCGAAGAAATGTGATAATAGACGAAAATAGTCTTCTGCACGTTCTCGCGGAGGAATATGTATAAAATAATTTTGATAATTAAAATAAGATAATTATCTTTGCAACCATGATTATGATTCAGCACATAGAGCAACCCAATAACTTCCTTACGGGGTGAGTTGGATTCTCTATTTGCGAATTGCGAATACAGCCCGCCCTTAGTGGCGGGTTTTTTTATTATCGGGATGTTCCGCAGATGACTATACGGGCTTGCCCTGGGAGCAAGTGTTCGTGCGTTTGAATCGCACCATCCCGACCAAGGTTATGTCTTCCAATGGTTAGGAAAATAGTCTTATACACTATGAATGGTAGTTCGATTCTACCCATATCCACTGTGGCAGTGAGTTATCGGTTACTCGGCAAGATTGTGGCTCTTGTAAATGCGGGTTCAACTCCCGTCTGTCACCCATGTTCGGTTCATCTAACGGTAGGATACCGGGTTTTCACCCCGTCAATGCGGATTCAACTTCCGCACCGAATACAAATTGCCCTATAGAATAATGGCAGTTCATCTGACTTTGGATCAGACGGTTTCGGTTCAAATCCGAGTGGGGCATCAAAATAAATTTGGAAATTAGAAAATAAGTGTTATCTTTGCAGAGGTAAAAAATAGAAAATGCATTTAGTCAGAAAAAATATGGTGAATATTGACCGTACAGGCGCAACCTTACGAGAGGGTATTCCCATGTAATTTCTGTAGAAAGACAGGGATGCCCTCAGGAGATTGGGGGCATTTTTTATTGGCTTATAGTTTAACAGTAGAATGCATCTCTGATACAGATGTGGTCTAAGTGCGATTCTTAGTGAGCCAACCAAGCGGGTTAGGCTGAAGGTGGTTACACCACTGTCTCAAAAAGCCTTATCTTTGCACAAAACAAGAATAAATGGCAAAGAAGAAAGAGTCTAAGCTTTCTTTTGAAACAGACTTTGAAACCCAAGAAGAAAATAGATTAAAGATACGCCCCGAGGACATTGTCAAATTGAAAGAAGAATCCGGCAAACTCCCCGATGATTTTAATCCATATGGGGCGGATTATGTTATAGAAAAATCATATTTCCTTGGTGACGAACCGCCATACGACCAATATGGCGAAGGGTTGCATAAAAAATGGGAAGTAATTAATGACGGGGATAATGATATTACCCCGATATACTTCAGCCTACCAGACCCGCCCAAAGACCTAACTATAATAGACGGTTATGATTTTCCACAAGATGAACAATATTTTCGACAGTTTGAACTACCGAGGAAATTTCGGTTAATCGAACAAAAAGCCCTGCAAGACCTTGCCAATATAGAGAAAAAAAACAGGCAGGATACCATACAGGGATATAAGTTCTATCTTAGATTTTGGGAGATAATAGCCGAGGAAGAGAAAAATCTTAAAGAGGAAATAGAGTGGCTTAAAAAAGTATGGTGGCACAGGACTTATGGCTATTGGTATTATAACGATGGGGAACCGACGTTTCTTCCACCTGATTATTTTGATTTTCTTAACTTTTATTTTATTGATGAAGCTGTTTGTTATCCCGAATACCGTGATGATGTAAGGCGTAAGTTTTGTTTTGCATGGTATCTTGAGAGTTGTACGGAAACATTTAAGGAATTAGATTCTACGGGGCGTGCCAAGAAAAACAAAGAGGGCAAATACGATATGGTCGATCTCGGAAGGCGACTTTTCTTTGGCGACGTAGAACCGAAAACTAGACGCACCGGAGCCACACATGAGGCTATCCACAAGATTCTCAAGGGGGCAATGACTAATTTATCGTATTTCTCTACTATTATATCCTTTGAGGGGAATAATGCAGAGACCCATTACAAGAAAAAACTACTTCCAGCCTTTGATTCTTATCCCATGATACTCAAACCTATTTGGGAGGGCAACAGGCGTCCAACGATATTGAGACTCGATGCTCCGCCCAATGTCTATCATACAAGAGGATTAAAGAGTGCCATTGCGTATTCGGATAGTGGGGGGTTATTTGCTAATGAGGGAGATAGATTGAATGGTGTGCTTAATGATGAGCAAGGAAAGCAAATCGCAGCAAGTGCTGATATATTCGAGAGGTGGCACGTTAATAAATATACTATGTCGACAGGCATGGGTATAAACATCCTCAAGGGGGCGTATGTAAAGAACCCGAGTACGGTGGAACAAATGGAATCTGGTTCTGTGCCTTATTATAAATTATGTTCATTATCAGACTTTTACAGGCGTGTTCCAATCAAGGGACAGACAATAGAAGGTTTTGCAAGAATTTTTCTTCCAGCATATTTGCGTTTAGAAGGCTATATTGATAGATTCGGCAAGTCCGTTATAGAGAAACCCACGGGGAGGCAGGTGCGATTATCACCGCTCGCCATATTTGCCATTAGTAACCGAGGGGCGAAGGAAACCATGCAGGCAGAGAGAGATGCACTTTTGGCAGAAAATACGCCGGAGTCCTTAGAGGCATATAGGAGTTTACGCAGGAAGTCTCCATTTTCATGGTCGGAATGCTGGCTCGGTTCGTCAGGTAATGTGGGTTATAATCTTGAAATCATAGATAAACGTCTCGCAGAACTTAATAAGATGCGTTCCTTTGATAAACCGCCATACAGAATGGGATATTTTTATAGGGAGAATGAGGATGATTTCAGTAGTTTGGTTCATTGGCAGGACGATTCAAATAAGGTGAAATTCCGGATGTCCATCCAACTTCCCTTAGAACTAACTAATCAGAGGGAGTCTATTGAGGTATGGGATGGATTAAGTCAAAAGATAGTTCCTTCATGGCGTCCTATTAACGGGCAACGGTTTACGCTCGGTTGCGATCCCTTCCGTAATCTTAAGGCGATAGAAGCCAAGCAGATAAATAAACTCGGGGGTAAATTATCAAACTCAAGGCAGTCGGATGGGGGTATTGCCGTTCTATGGGAATACGACCCATTAGTAGATGGTGGTAAAGCCAAAAAGGATTGGGAGAGTTTTCAGCCCGTGTGTACCTATCGCTATAGACCACCCACGCAAGATGAATATTTTAAGGATATTTTTATGTGTGCACAATGGTTCGGTGCAATGATTTATCCCGAACAGAACGTAGATGTACTTCTTGAAAAGATGTTTATGTGGGGTTTCGGTGGATATGGACTCTATGATATTGACATGGTGACGGGCAAGAGAAAATCACTTCCCGGGCGTTATAACGCTACAGAGACGAATCAGGATATGGTAAGGGAGATAAAGGATTATATAGAATTTCATGGGCATAAATGTAATCACGATGATTTGCTTAATGAGATAAAATCTTTCAAGGGGGTTGAAGATTTCACGAGACTTGACCTTAAAACAGCTTTCGGCATGGCACTTCTGGGTAGTAAGTCACGCTATAGGGAATTGTTGGGTGATGATAATAACAATCCCATACCCATTGATGGATTATTTTAAAAGTAGTAACTTTGCAACAAATTAAAATATTGTATAGATGATTCCTGTTTTGGATGCGTACAAAAATGACGAGAGGGCACGCCCAAGCCAATCAATAGACCCCGCAAAGAAAGATAATACATACGACATGAATAATGCAAAATTCATATATTCATTGTTTTGTCGTGGGAAATGTGCTTTTGGTATCAAGAGTTATACTGCTTTTGACACATGGCGTTCTTATAGCCTCGGACGCCAAGATGTATCCAAATATAAAACATGGCTTACTACAGATACCACAACCACGGATTCAACGGTTGCATTAGATTCTTTTGACAGCACGCCATTGGCGCGCGTATCAAAAAAAGAGGGATGGTATAACATGATCTTTGACAATATTAGCCCGGCACCAACAATTTTGGACAGCTTGCACGGACAGTTCGATAAGCAGGACTCCGATCTTTATGTTGATGTCATAGACCCCGAAAGCAAAGACATTGAAGAAAATGAAGCCTACCTTAAACTTTTTGAGGGATTAAATATTGAATGGCAAAACGAATATAAGACAAAGGCAGGGATACCGCTAGACGAACAGACCTATTATCCCAAGTCAGTACAGGAATTTGAGATGATGAAGGCCCAGGGTGGCTTCAAACTCGCTGTAGCAAGGACTATGCAGAAGATATTACGTTATACCTTCGAGTTAAACCCGAGTCCATGGGATACCGTGACACGCAAAAAAGTAATAGATGATCTTATTTGTATAGGTTATGGGGCGGTAAGGGATTACTTTGATTCCGAGGACAATAAGTTCAAGCAGAAATGGATAGACCCCGCAAGATTAGTAATACAATTCTCTAACGAACATGATTATAATGATTCGGAATATGCGGGCT
>Ga0307376_10006468_pt1 | contig 10354 bp, 23 predicted proteins | sample TR2MG_FD_202536 | JGI IMG/M metagenome (GOLD analysis project Ga0307376, IMG submission 202536) | Soil microbial communities from Risofladan, Vaasa, Finland - TR-2 | ecosystem: Environmental > Terrestrial > Soil > Coastal area > Acid sulfate soil | place: Finland: Risofladan, Vaasa | collected...
TACCGACGATCCTCGGGCGGCTCGGCTTTCTTAGCCACGGCGACGTCCCTTCGTTCTGCGAACCTTCGCGACCCTCTTCGCCTCCTCCACCCGCTCCGCTTTCTTCACCACCGAATCCAATTCACAGACCTTCCACCACGCCGCTCTCGCTACCTGTTCAGCCTTCGCCAATACGGCCTTCGCACGATTCTCCTCCAAGCTCGCCGCCTGCGCTTTCTCCCGCGCATCGTCCAGCAGCGCATTCGAGAACTTGGCGACTGCAGCATCGTATTCGTCCGAAAGCCCCAACCGCTTCGCCATTTCGTACAGGACCGCACGTGCGGGAGAGACACCTGCGGACGGAGCCCACGACGTGATTCGCTCGCGCGCGTACGCCAGTGCCTCGACCAACTCCTGGGCTCTCCACATCTTACCTACCACCATGGCATCCCCCTATAGCGTCTGAAACTAACGATACATCGCGCGCACCATCCGGTCGTTGTCGAAGCGTGTGGTCACCGCATCCTGGAGGTACGAATCCCTGAAATCTATCTCAGCCAGATTCGCGCCACGGAAGTCTGTGTAGTGGAGATACGTACTCCTAAGTTTTGCGAAGTGAAGATTCGTGGACCGGAAGTCCGCGTACTGCAGTTGCGCGCACAAGAAGTTCGCGCCATAAAGGTCCGCATCGCGGAAATCCGCTCGCCGAAGGTCCGAATAGCTAAAGTCGGCACCGCTGAGAGCCATACCCCGGAAGTCCACGCCCCGAAGGTCCAGGCTCTGGAGATTCGCACGACGCCCGCCGCGATCCGCAGTCCACGCCTCGTGCAACGCCAACTCCCATGCAACCTCCACCGGAAGGTCTCTGATCGTTCGCATCGCTCAACCCCCTTGCGTTGACCACCTGCACAAAACATAGCGCAAAGGACCCACGGTGTCAACGGAAAATACCGCGTGGCGGGAACTATTCTGCATCCTCCCGATATCGCAAGGCTGTCACCGACAACGCCCATCCCGCAACGACCTCGACCTCGTCACTTCCGCCTTCAACGCCTTCGACGCGGCCTCCCACGCCGCCTGCGCCACCCGTGACGCCTTCAGCTTCACCCGCGTCGTCGCCTCCAACTTCGCCACATCCCGCAGCAACTTCTTCCACACTACCCACGTCCTCTTCTCCTCCGCCCGAACCCGCTTCTCGGACTTCAGCATGGGAGTCCTCCTCTCTTGAGGTCCTCCAGCAGCTTCGCCTAAGACCTCCTCCTTCGATCACACTCGCTCTGCATACACCTGACAGGCTGCACACCGAAGTGCCTTAGCACGTAGCGCCCCAGCCACCCGAACCGCCAGACCATGCTCGACCCACAGTGCGGGCACAGCACAGACTGCACGCCCTCGTCGAACTCTCTGATCCACCTGCCCAGTGGACGAATCGGTTTCTTCATGGCTAGATTACCCACACTCGTCCTCCGCACGCATGATGGCGTCCCGCACCTGCTGAGGCTCCGCCCCGCGCATCGTAGTCCCCTGACGCTTCAGGTCCTGTGATACGCGCATGGCAACCTCCTGCATCCGCTCGTGGGTCTCCTTCGTGCCGCCCCGAAGGGTGAAGTCCGGACCCTTCGTGATCCGGTCATGCCCGTCAGGGTTCGGGTCGAAACCTACCCCAATGAGGCGATTCCGGCGCTCGCGTGGATCGGTCATCGGTGCCCCTCGGCGGAAACAACACGCGGTACACACTTCCACGCCTTACCTAGCTTTATGTGTGATACCATCACCTGTGTGACCCCGTAGTCTTGCGCAATGGAGACTTGGGTGTCTCCGCGCGCCAATCGTTTGAGGATCGACTGCACGTCGCGCAGCTTCAACCGTGCCATCGGATGATCTGCCCCCTGTTTGTGTAGGTGCGTAGGGGCATTCCCAAGCACACGTACGCTGTGTCGCTGATTCTCTGCATGAGTAACCCAACCCAAGTTGGTAGAAGCGTTGTTGTCCTTGTGCCCATCTTCGTGGTTGACTTCCGGTTTCCCCTGAGAGTTCCTTACGAAAGCTGTTGCTACCAAACGATGCACATATCGAAAATACGCGCAGCCATTCTGCATAAGGGCCACACGCAGGTAGCGCCCCAATCCAGCACGTGACTGCGGCACAATGTACCCACCAACACCACCCCGGCGCACCCGCCCTAGATCGCTAACAGCGTAACCGGAGAACCCCGCTATACGCCGCCAATGTTCCTTCACCACTAGCTCCTGTTCCACCACAAATCTTACAACCTAACGTGGAACAGTCAAGTACCGACGGCACCAGTCTGTCTGCCACTTGCAGGTGCCGCAGCCCCGGCTGAAGGCGTACAACCCGATTTCATCGACGAAGCGGATGTTGGCAGTCATGCCTCACCCCAGTATCGGCCCGGGTCCACCGCGCAGCCTGCCCCCACCGTCGAGCGCCGCACCGGGTAGGGTCAGGATGCCCTTGCCCATCGCCTCCGCCGCCTGCTTGGCGATCTTGTCGAGCGCCGTCTTGACCTTGTCCTGCAGCCGCTTGACCGCCTCAGCGTAGTGCTGAGGGGCCTCCTCGTGAATCTGCTCGAACGCCTCCCGGGGGGTCGTGGCCCTCGGAAGAGGTATCTCGTACTTCTCCTCCGCGTGGCCCAGCTTGAACCTTCCGGTGACGGTCGCGCGAGCGATGTACTTCACGTGACCCTCGGGGGACTCCCCGTCGATCACGAGCCGCTCCTCGACCATGTTCCCCTGCTCGTCCACGAGCATGGACCGACGGATGATGCACTGAGGCTTGAGCGGCATGAACCCACCGTCCTCCGGCACTTCAATCGTCTCTTCCGGCATGGCTAGTCCTCCCTTTACACAACGTAAATCACTGCATGAACGACACACAACCCTTGGTCGAACATCCGGCCCACACATGACCGTTGCACTTCGCGATGCTGTACCGGAGCGTGCCCTGCTTACATACCGGGCACTCCATCTCGGACTGGATTCCCCGCACCCCCTTGTGCTTCTCGTGAATGACAATGAGAGCCACGAGGCAGTCTGGCAGGTCGTCGTCCCCTTCCGGCCTCGGCGGAACATCGGGTTTCCTGATCCGCTTGACCTGTGCCCGTAGTACCCGCTTCTGCGCCTCGGTAAGCTCTGTCACGGCACTTTCACCTTCACTTTTATCTTCACCTTCGCACCACACCCCGGCGGCTGGGATACCGCTGGGGTCTTCAGTTGCGTGTGCTTCCGGTCCTCCCGCTCCTGCAGTTCCCGCGCATGCTCGGCGGTGTCAACCACGTATGCTCGCATACAGGTCGCCGGGAGCGGAGGCTTTGGCGGATTCTCGTGTGCCACCACCGCTTGGAGATACGCCTCGTAGTCAGCCACCTGCTCGTCGGTCGGAACGAAGGAACGACCATTCACGAAGACCCTCGGGTTCTCGTACTGGCTCTGAAGGTCACACAGCAGGGACAACGCACAGCGGAAGACGTCCGTGTCGTCCGCCATGGCAACACACGCCCAGGATTGGGCAGGCTCTCCCGCACAGGAAATCGTGATGCTCCAGTCGCTCACGCCTTCCCCTTGCAGTCAGCGAAGATGTCCTTCGCGATCACTTGTGCGGACTTCGTACCGGCGTCGACCTTGGTCATGACACCTGCCGTACAGAGCAAGAGATACCGCTCCCGCAGTTGCTCTTGGAAATCCAATTCCTGCGCCTCAAATCGGTCGTCCTTGTCCGCCTTCATCGCAGCCCGGCGTTCAGCGGCGAGACGAACCGGCACGTCGAGGTAGTAGGGCCGCACCGGATTGGGCAACCGGATGACACGCGTGTTCAAGAAGACGATGAACTCGGGATCGGCTCCTAGTATGGACTGATATGCGTACGTGCTATACCACCACCGGTCGATCAACGCCCACCGACCGTCCGCAACGACCCTCTGCACGTCCGGTATCATCTCGTGGCGAGCCGCCGTGAACAACAGGACCTGCGCCACAGCGGTCAGGGGTAGTGCCGGGTCCCGCACGATCTTTCGGATCGCTTCTCCTGCGGGCGTGCTGCCCGGGTCGTGGAAGAGGATCGCTCCAAGCCCTTCTCCCACGAGCACACGCTTCAGTTCGCTCGCGACAGTCGACTTCCCGCAGCCGTTGATCCCGTCAAGAATCACTATCACGTGTTGACCTCCCCGACGCCGCCTGCAGGAGACGCTCGAACTGTTCCCGTGGCAGTAGTTCCCTCGCCGCGTCGACAAAATACCCGTCCAACCCCTTGGACTGGGTCTGCTTGAGCGCCGAAAGCCTGAATTGGAGACGCTGATGAAATCGGCCCCTCGCCCGCAACGCGCACTGTGCCCGCTGATACCAGTCAGGATCAGCATACTCCCCGGTCGTACGGGCCTTCACCCGCGCCGCGTCTATCTGCTGCCGAATCGAATCCATCTCCACCGTGACCTGCGGCAGGAGTTCCAGCACCTGCTCCTTGGTCAGGGCGTTGACGTCAATGTCGTGCTCAATCATCCGGAATCCCTCACTCGTTTATGGCGATGTCTTCGATCTTGTCCGCCACGTAGTCGACCCGGGTCACGCCATCCGGGAGCGTGGCGCTATTCCACGGCTGGGGAAACAAAACCACGTGACCCCCTGCCTCCTCGAACTCCTGGATGTTCGACTTACGGTCGTCGACCAACACCGCACCGGGGTATGCCAACAGGTACTTCTTCGAGGTGAAAACGTAGTCGCGGAAGCCCCGCTCACCGGTGAGGTGCTGCAACCACATGAGCTTCCCCGCCAACGACACCGGGTCCCATGAGGGACTGGAGAGGAAGATCACTTCACGCGCGAGTTTCTTCATCCGCTCATACAGGGACACCGACCACTCATACCTCGGGGCATCCATCCACACCCGAAGCCCCGCATCGTCGATGGCCTGCCAGAAGGTGCTATCGTCAATCCCCAACGCCTTCGCCATGTGCTCGTTCAAGGGGCCGGGGTTCTCGTCGAGGAGATGCTCCTGCCCAAAGACCCGAAGCATCGACCGCGCGAGATCGACGACGACACCATCCATGTCCAGGTAAATCACTTCGAGTTTCATCGTCAGCCCTTCAGTCCGACCTTCCGCGTGTAGTAGTCCTTGTGGTTCATGTTGATCCGCATACCTTCCTCGACCTTCGTGACGGACCTCCGGTCACTGCGGCGGCACGCGACGAAGTGGATGACCTTCCCCGTCTTCCTCTCGATGACTTCGACCCCGCACCGTTCTTTGGGCATCGCGCCATCCCCCCCGGCTCCTGTGTCGGAACCATCTGAACGTCGTAGCAGGTCTTCAGCACGAAGAATCGCTGGAGATCGTGCAAGCCGCGCGGATCGCCGACCCAGCCCTCGAAGTACCCCTTCCAGAAGGCGTCTACTACCATCTTCCTGATCCACCAGTCTGGCAACTTCGCGACCCACCGCGTGTACGCGAGCAGGTTGTCCTCGCGGAACTTCGGCCCTCTATGCGTGTTCGGCATGCGGAACTTCAGCCCTCTAGGCGTGTTCAGCATCGTGCGCCGCCACCTTCGCTCTGATCAACGGAATGGCCTCCTGCATGATCGGCTCGGCGAACTCGCGGGTCCACGTCCGATCCTCAAAGGTCCTCGTGCGCAGGAGCTTCATGAAACCATCCTCGCAGTGCTGCAACCGCGTGCCGTAGATGTGGTACGAGTCGGACATATCGCAGTACCGACCCAACCGCACCACGCAACCGGCGACGTCCCCGATCCGCTTCGCGATCCGTTCCATGAGCGCGATCAACGCGACCATGTTCATGAAGGCGGCGTCGTACGCATCGCGCGAGCGGAACCGGACATTCATGCAGAGCCACCACACCCCGTCCGCGTCCACATACACGCGGCACCAGATGGACTGGAGGCACGGCGGGTCCGATAGGGTAGTGTCCTCCCACACCTTCCACGTGATGGCCTGCGCGCGCCGGGAATGCGGGGACTTCGCGAGTTTCTGGACCATGTCCTCGATCTGGTTGTAATCCCCCGGAGGTCCGCTTGGCGCGGCGTAGTCACACCCCGGTACACGAGCGTTGTACTTCGTGAGCCGGTCGTGGTACGTGTACTTCCACTTCGTCCCGGTCGGGTCCGGCTGGTACATCCAGTGATCCTTGATGCCGTCGAGGACCTCCATGGAATATTCCTGAAGGTCTGCGAGTCCCCCCGGGAAAGCACGGTGGTAGAAGGGTTCGGACGCCGGGTCCAGCACCGTCACCAACATCGTGCTGTCCTTCGAGGGCGGGTTGAGGTAGTGCCCCTCCGAGTCCTTCGCGTCATACTCTGTGCGTATCTCGCACCCGTCCTGCCGCAGGGCGAGTATCGAATGCTCCCACGCTGCCGCGAGCCCCTGCTCCTGCACAAACAACACCGGTATCCCGCTCATGTCGTCTCCTATATCTGACCGTCGTGCCGCAGCCGGAGGTACTCGCGTTGGGCGATCCCCACCATCTCCCGGAGATTCGTACCCGCCACGTGCATCTCCTGGAACCGCACGGGGCTCGTGCCCCGTAGTCGGATGGTCATGGCATTCGCCATCAGTTCGACGCTGCCATGATCGAGCACCCACCGTGGGTTCATGCCGACGTGCTCAACCATGCCCATGCACACCACCTGCAGGTCGCGGAGGGACTCCTCAAACGTGAGCGGGGGGCCTTCAGCGGGGTACGGGTCCTGCTTCGGGGTCTCCCGGGGAAGGAACGGATTCGGGAGGGGCTCAACGGGCTTCGTCTCGTGTTGCTCCCCGGGCTTCTTCGGCTCCCAGTCGACTCCGGGCAGGTCCTTCGAGTCGGGGTGTGTCAACCGCTTCAACACGCGCAGCGCCCCGATGTAGTCGTACGGCACCTCGTCGATGACCGTCATGGGTATCTTCTCGTTGATCAGGCAGTGCATCGACCGCACCCGGTCAACGTCGGTCTCGCGCCAGTGATCACCGGGCGCGAGGGACTCGTCGATGTCCCGCTCCGTGTACTCCACCTCGAAGACCCGCTTGAGCTTGTCCTTCAGCGCATCGCAGAGACCACAGTCCTTCCGGCTGAACACGATGACCGTCATGCGTCGTCCCCTTCCACGTCGTGCGCCTTGAGCTTCGAGCCCAAAATCTCAACCGCCTTGCTGAAGTCCGGGTCGCGCCCAGTAGCCGAAGTGCCATCGAACCGCTTGGCCGTGACATGGTAGTACGCCGACTCCTCCACCACGTTGGTACCATCGACGTCGCGCTCGTACCGGACGGACTCCGCGAACAGGACGGTGACGCCCTGCACATCATCCGGATACTCCCGCAACAGTTCACTTGCGGTCATCTGCCACTCGCGGGGATGCTTCACGCGCCACCTCCAATGCGGACGCGGGGTCCGCCACGAACACTGCGACCAGATGACGATACGGATTGTGCCTCGGAGCCACCACGCGCAGCACCCACATACACGGGTTCAGCCAGCATCTCCAGAAAAGCCAGCAGAGTAGTCGACCCCTGAGCGGGTATGTGAGGGGACGAGGTACCACGTCCCACAGGATATGGTTCGGGGCCGGGGGCCGTAGGGCCTTCGGCATCTCAGAGTCTGATACCTTCTCCGGCATCGAGCTTCCCTTCGAGGTATCGTACCGCCCGCAGGGCCTCCTGCGACTTCTGCATCAGCCACGCCGTGCCACAGTGCACACACAGTATGGACGTCTGCGCGTGCCGCCCCCCTCCGGAGGTGACCATCATCCGGCGAAAACACGGGGTGGTGCCACACTGCGAGCACAGCTTGACATGACGTGCCGTGACGTCCTGCACCTCCACTCGCGTGGGCGAAAACCACAACCCCGGCTTCCGGCGCGTGGTCGACTTGGTAGTCATGACCCCCGGCTGCGCCAACTTCTCCTCCGGGGTAGTACACTCCGCGTTGGTTTCCATTGTGTAAATTGCCTTCCACCGAAAGGGAGGGTGCCCCGGCGAGCGCGCAACCGGGGCACCGCAGATGGCTAGAGCACCTCGATGAGCTTGACCTTCCGACTCGTCGACTTCGGGTACTTCGAGGACACCGTCTCCTCGAACTGTTTGACGTCCCAGTCCTTGCCCTGCTCCTTCGCGAGGGCCTCGCCCGTCGCGATAGCCTCATCCTTCCAGCGGACATTGCGGCGGGACGTCTCCGCGATTTGCACGGCGAGCGTACCCGCCTCGAACGCGCCCTGTGCGTCCGCGTGCGCGAGGACCTTGGCCTGCAGTTCGTCTGCCAGGGTCTCGACCCGCTTCGCCAACTCCTCGGCGAGGTAGAGCCCCCGCAGGAGCACCTGTGAGCACTGCGTACTCGCGTCGAGCCCTGATGCCACGAGCATCGTTTTGACCCAGATGTCCTCGAACTGCGCCCGCAGGGATACGAAGTGGGACTCGTCGAGGTCCACCGTGAGTACCGCCTTCGCCTTCGCCTTCGCGTTCCCGTTCTTCACCTTGACCTTGACCATCGTAGCAACCCTCCGCTCGCAGGCTAGAGGGGGTCCCCCCACGGGGACCCCCTCGGTCCAGTGCTGCTAGAAGTTCGCGAGCTTGTAACTCGCGCGCAGGAATGCGATGACAGCGAACTCGTACGCCTTCAGTCGGGTGGCGTGATCGGGGCTGGAGCCGTTCGCGTACTTCATCTCGCGGTACGTCTTGTACGCCTTGGGGTCGATGATCTTCAGGATTCCCGTCGCCGTCCGACGCCACTGACTGGACATCATATCGAGCCGCGTGATCGGCGTCTCCCCATCCGTTCCTTCGATGTGGTGCATGGTGATCGGCGTGGTGAGGTCGGCCTTCGCGGCCTCGATCTGCTGCTGCTCCTGCTGGTGCTCGAACGCGTTCGCGTCGAACGGCGTGTCGTCCTGCGGCTCCATCTGATTCTCGCCCATCTGCTCCTCCTCCCCGGTCTCCCGGGATTGTTCCGGGCCGCGCCACTCGCGGCCCACGTTTTGATCCAGCGCAATATAGCCGCGCGCATCAGAGAGTCAAGAGGATTTTGGAAAAAAAATCACGCGGGGGCCGACAGTTCCCAGCGTACCCGTCCACCCCCATAGGGTAGTGGGACCCACGCACCCCACACTACCACCACAGGATAAAAGAAAAGGGGCAGGCAGGGACCACCCCCGCCCGCCCCTCTTCGCGAGAGGAGACTCAGGCCCGCTCGCGCGGGTCTGTGGCCTCCATGAGCTTGTCGGCCTTGCCCTCCGGGGTCTTCGGTCTGATCGCCGGAGCACCGGTGGCCTTGTCCGTCCCGCCGACAACCTGCGTGTCCTCGACGAGCGGGCCGGATACCGACTTTGCCTTCTCGGGCATATCGCCCTCCTTCCGAATGTGCGACACGTTGACGACCCAGTCACCAACGGAATACGCCCGGTCCCGGTCCAACTTGATCGCAACCACGACCTGACCGGGGAGCATCGGGTGCGCATGGCCCATGCGAGTCACCACACCCCCCTCACCATCGAGGAGGTGGCCCTGAGACCGCACCACCACGTGATCACCGACCGCGAACGTAGCCACGTGCCCCCCTTACCACACCGGGATGGCGAGGTGCTTCACCTCGCCCCACGAAACCCGCTCGAATCTCGGATTCGAGACCCGCACCAGGGTCCCGTCGACCACCGAATCGTCGTACGCCTGCGCATCGTCCTTGATGTCCTGCGCGAATGCAATGGCACCGACAACGTCCCCAGTGTCGTTATTCCTCACCAGGATGACTTCGTCGTCATCGCCCTTCGGTTCGAGCCGCACCTCGGAGAACGGGGACTGCTCCGTGTCGGACAGGAGGCTGTACGACTCGGTAGCCGCCTTCTTCCCCTTCCCCTTCTTCTTCGGCGGCAACGGCTTATCGTAGATACCCCACCCGTACTTGTCGGTCTGGTGCCGGTACATCGCACTCCACACCGACATGCAGGACCGGTGATACGGTCCTGCCTGCTCATGTGGGAGCGTGTGGTCGAGGCTATCCTTGAAATTGTCGTAATCCACGTCCATGACAAGAGCCGCGACAACCTGCACCCACACGTCCTTCGCGACGAACACCCGGAACCGGTAATCGTTGGTCACCGACTCCTCGATCTCAACGCCCTGGAACTCCTCCGGGAACATCTCCACCAGATTCTGCAGGTGATCCCGGTCCCTCGCGCGCACCATCATCCGGGTCGGGTCGGGCGGGTTGCCCTTCTTGCCGTCCCCGGTCCGCGCGCTCACGGCTGAGTACATCCCATACCTCGTGAATAGCCACATGTATGGCCTCCTCTCGCACCCGCAGTATCCCACATGCGTGCGCGAAAGCAAGAAAAAATCCCGCGCTGCAGGCCAATTTTCTAGTATTACAAGTGCCCTTGGTGCTTGATCTT
>Ga0307376_10006471_pt1 | contig 10351 bp, 19 predicted proteins | sample TR2MG_FD_202536 | JGI IMG/M metagenome (GOLD analysis project Ga0307376, IMG submission 202536) | Soil microbial communities from Risofladan, Vaasa, Finland - TR-2 | ecosystem: Environmental > Terrestrial > Soil > Coastal area > Acid sulfate soil | place: Finland: Risofladan, Vaasa | collected...
CCCCCCCTAGGCCCGTATCTAACCTGTCCTAATTTTGAGAAAGTCGATTTGGAATCGGTTTGCGATCCGGGTTAGACCCGAGGAACTCGCCTAGACCCATGTAGTTCTCCACACAGAGGGGGTCTTCTCAGAAGGGGGGCCTTTCTGTACGGGTTTGGGATATAGCTTTTCTGAAAAATCGCCGGGGGTGCGCGCCCATAGGGAAAACGAAACTGGGTTTGTTTTGCGTACAAGCACTGAGATGCCCTACTACCGCAACAACGAGACCAGTCCCCTACACTTCTCCGAGAAAGACATCGAGGAACTGGTGGTGAAATCACTCAGTCCCGAGGAACGGGCTCGGTTCAAGCACATTGTATTCCACTGCATCCCTGATGAGCACTCCTACAGCCCCACGGAAGTCCGGGTCTACCTGAAAGACGAGGTAGGATCGTAGATGCCCGAAGAAAGAACCATCGTGGACTGGCTACTGGAGCAGGCACAGATGCTCGACGGGAGCCGTGAAGCCGTGTTCCTGAAAGAAGCGGCCGGGGAGATCATCCGATTACGGGAGGCCCTGCTCTACTACATGAACGTCCGATGCGACGAATGTGACGCCGAGTGCGAACGTGTGGACGAAGACGGGTGTTGTTTGTCCTGTGGGGCGGATTTCGTGGGGGCCCGTGACGAGAAGGCCCATCTGGCACTGGAGCCTTCCCAGAAGATCGCCCGGCTTTACGGATCAATCGAAGCGGAGAAGGATCCTGCCAAACGGGAAGCCTTGAAGCTCCAGTTGCGGGAGCTTCAACAGGAGGGAGTGCCCACATGAGGCCGAGGATCAGGATAGCTCGGGAAGGGGACGGGCTCACGTTTGCGTTGTGGGTGGAAGACACCAGGGCTTTTCCTGGTGGTGCGAGCCGTGTGTTCGTGGGTGGTCCTTTGACGATGGACCCCAAGTTCTACACGTCGCTACGTCGTAAGACGCTGGTGAGGATGCTGACCAACGGCAAGCGTTCGTTGGCGGTATTTGAAACCCCGCGTTAGCGCGATTCATCCAATTGGCATTTGGTGTAAAACGGTTGAGATGGACGCCGTACAGAGAATCGCCATCGGGTCGTTGCTTTTCGCAGCCCTGATCACCACGTTGCGAAATCTGTACGGCCAGCCATTTGTGGAGGCATGGTTTGTACCTCTCCTCGTGGCGATCACGGTCCCGTACCTCATCTGGGTTGAGTATAAAAAACGGAGCCACGCATCCTGACGCGCTCGGGGTCAGAGAAATCCGTGTTGATCCCCTTGGACCTGCACTGAAACACCCCCACCAAACCCATACAAACAGGTATCGACCCGGCTTTTCGATACCTGTTGAGACCTGTTGAGCGGGGTTTGTCGGGGTTGGTGGCGGTCACTGCACAACAGCGTGTACCAAACCACCGCCACCAGAAAAACTTTCGCTGGAAAAAGTCAGTGAAAACAAGGTGTCTTTTCGTGGAGGCGCGGGACTTTTACCCGGGTCCGCTTTTGAGGGTGAAAACCAAGATTCAGAATGAAGGGAGCGGGGTAGCGTGGTGGATGGCAAGCAAAAAAGACCCCCAGGGAATCACACTCCGAAAATACGGGAACCTCATCCGCAACCGATGGCCACTCAAAAAGGGTTGGGTCATTGGTGCAACGGTGGCCCGGAACTCTGACGTTTCACGGCCGATCCATCAATGGAAGCTCTACTGGACCGTCACAAAAGGCGCACGGGGCACGGCCGACAAGGGCGGCAAAGCCAAGGGGAGACGAATCACCCCAAAGGGGACCTACTGCGGGCCCGATGAGTTCGGTGCTGTTTTCTCCACGGCTCACGAGGCATATCTTCTCTACTACCAAGTTTTGGGCAAGACGCCCGGATCGGGGGCGTTGCCGCCGAAGTCGAACCCCTCCGTGTCATCGCTTGATCCGCAGCAAGTGATCCGAGCCGATGAACTCTCGGACATCATCGACGAGGTGATCGAGAAACCCAAACCCAAAGCCAAACTCAAAGCCAAGCCCAAGCCCAAAGACAGCCCTTCCATTGATGTACTGGACGAACAACCGTTCAAGGAAACCCGTCCGGTGTCCTCTGAGGTTTCTCCTCTCAGGAACCGAGCCCATGAGTTGCTTTATGCGTACTCGTTGATGGGCACGGACCTTGAGGCGTTGGAGCAGGAGATGGAGTCCTTTTCGGTCGTGTTCAACTCCACGCGGGAACTACGAACCACCCAAGAGGCTCGGTTGTTGGCCCTTGCGGTGGCGGGGAAGCTGACGCCGACGGAACTAGAAAAGAAGATTGGCATTCCCAAGCGAGACACCTATTGCTTTGAACACAAAGAGACCAAGACCAAGATCTCACTCGTGGGGGCGTATTTCCGCTGTACGTCCTGCCACATCATCAAGCCAGGATCGGCGTTTGGGGTGCGACGGATGCAGGACGGGATTTTCCGCAATCAGGCCCAATGCGGTGAATGTAGGAGCGTCCACAGCCACAGCCACAGCCACAGTCGTTCGGCGGTGGGGGTCAGTTCACCTTCACCTTCACCTTCACCGGGTTTTGCGTAAAACCCGGGCATGGCCGTTACGGGACTCGGAAACCTCTGCAAACGGGGGCATGACCATGAGAATGGTCAAAGCCTCCGTTACATCCACAAAAGCGGGAAACCGATAGGCAACTGTGTCGAGTGTGGTCGTGAGAACGGCGAGCAGAACCGGGATCGGCAGCACAAGGTTCGGAAATACAAAGCGGTGGAGCAAGGCCGTTTTGACAACAAGTACGTCGGGAGCCCATGCCGTCTTGGTCATCTGGAGAGATACGTGTTGGACGGGTCTTGTGTGGAGTGTGAAACCGAGAGACGGCGGAAACGGGCCAAAGACCCGGATCGGCTGCCCATTGAGAAGGCCCGAAAAGACCGTGACAACGAGAAGCGGAGTATCGAGAGGGCCGAGAGGGCCGTGGATCGGGCGCTTCGTGCCGAGGGGTTTGATCCAAGCTCACCGGGCTGACATCGGCCGGTTTTACCCCCGTGTCCCGTGTGACACAGCCCGTGTCTGGCCAGACACATTCACGCATGGTGAAATCCGCGTATAGGGGGTAGAGACGCGACTCTTTGAATAGGTCCGGCAGTGGTTGGATTCCACACCCGCTTACGACGCGGGGGATTGCTTCACCGGGCTTTGTTGGGAAACGTCTTTAGGACCCTCCTTTCGCTCGGCCGGGCGACTCCGAGGGTCCGGGCCTTTAATGGGCCCGATGTAGAATTCCCAATCCCCATGTGCAGGGGATAGAGCACGAAGCAGAGTCTCGGGGGTTCAAATCCCTCGTCCCTTCGGGGGGTAGGTTGCGGACGATGTGGAAGGCTTTAGGACCCCTCTTTCATTCCGGCCGGGTGATTCCAGGGGTCCGGCGCTTTTAATGCCCCGGAGGTTTGGATTCCCCATGTGGCTTGTGTAGTCCACATGGAAAACTTCAAGTCACTCATTTCCGTCCCCGTCGAGGGTCGCCGTCTCGGAGCCTGTATCCGTGAAGCGATGCAAGGTGGGTTCGCCCTTCTTCCCCAACGCGCCGTGGATGCCGACGTACTTGTTCAGGTCCGCATCATCAAGGCGTGCTACATCGACGAGCGTCCGGCGGAGATCCTGGCCGTCGAAGCGTTCTATTTGGACGTGTGAACGCCATGAATGCCAACGACCATGCGATCGTCGCCCGGTTCCTTCGTCAGCGTGACGAAGCCCGAGAGACCGGAGACCTTCTGGAGAAGGCCGTCGAGCGGTTCCTGCATGGCTCGGACCAGGACTCCCAGGAACGCGCTTTGGAACGCCTAGAAACGGCCCTGGGAGCCTACAGACGCGACAAATAGCCGGTTTAGAATCCCCTCGTGGCCTGTGTAGTGAGTATGAAGAACAAAGGCAAACTGTTCCTGTGGAACTGGGTCGGCGGCGGGTACAACTCCTGCCGGGCCAAGGATCGCAACGAAGCTCTCAAAAAGGGCAATGCCATGACGACCATCCTGACGGTCGATGCCGGCACGCTCCGCGAGGCGACTTTCGACGACGTACAGGCCGAAGACAAGCGATGGGGCCCCTACGATTGAGGGTGTAGATCACCCCTTTCCCCTGTGTAGTGAGCACCATGACGCACCAACCTCGCCCCGCCACCATCATCGAAACCCCCACGGGGGCGAACGGCTACCGCTACATCGTGGATGCCGACGATGGGGAGAGATTCTTCCTGGCGGGCATGGGTGCGCCCAAGAGCGAGAGTGCCGGAGCCCGAGGAACCCTGACCTACACGGTCGGGGCGTCCTTTGGGCTCTATTTCTGGGCCACGGTGTAGAACCCGCCATTGACCTGTGTAGGAGGTGTGGACGACATGACCCTCAAGGCCGGCGATTTTGTGACCATCCGCAAGGGCGTCACGATCAAGAGCACCCATCCGAGCAGTCCCGTGAAGGTGGCTGGTCGGACCTACAAAGTCCAGATTCAGGATGCCTACGAAGCGACCAAGGTTGCCGTCGGCCATCGAGATTTCGATGCGGACGGCAACGTGGTCTACGAGAGTTTTTCGTTCTACGACCGCCGCGACCCTGATCTCATCAAGGAGATTTACGGAAGCTCCGATCCCGAGCAGCTTCGTGAGCACATCACGGAGGGTACGCGGTACGACCGTCCCAACGGAACGAGCTACACGAGCCTGTTTCTCGCCATCGGTGAGGCCAAGGTCGTGTGGGCCGGAGCCGGCGGCTACTGGTGCTACGTGGCTCAGAAAGACCTTCCCGAAGCCCAGGAGACAGTATGAGCCCTTACCGACGACTTCCCGTCGTAGTCGAGCCCGCAAAGCCTGAACCCGAGCGGGTGAAGTGTGCAGACTGCCGGTGGTCCGGCGGGTCAAGCTCTGTTGGCGCGATGACTCACCGATCCTGCTACCTGTGGTCAACCGATCCTTTGGAGCCGGGGGACTCCAAGCTCGCTGCGCTCAGGGACATCAGCTACGAGAAGTGGGACGCCCTGCGCAAACGGTGGAACTTCAACGATGACGGAGACTGCTTCGGTTTCGCACACCGAAGCATGTGGGTCAGGCTTTGGGAGAAAATCGCAGTGTAGAACTACCCGCTCTCCTGTGGAGAATTCACCATGAACGTCACAATCACCGTCCCCTATCCGCTGTGTGGGCTCAACCCGGAAACGGGGTGGGTTCGTCACGACGCCTGAGAAGCTCCCCGTAGGAACGACAGGGAAGCTCCTGTGGGGCAAGTTCATGGACGCATGGCCCGAGGTGCCCCCCGGAGCCCACGCCGCTGTGGAGCTTCCTGGGGGCTCCGTGGCCTACGTGCCCATCTGTTATCTGGCTGGCCCCTGCGGCGAGTCTCTGGTCTGGGTGTAGAAAAGCCCGTCGGCCTGTGGAGTGACTATGGACGCTCAAGACTCCAACGAAACGAGGTGGGTTCTTCTACGGTAAGACCCATGTCTACTACTACCGGACCATCTACAGGGGTGGGATCGCCTATTCCACCATCGTTTCCCAACGGGAGCGCGAGCCTGGGGATGAGCCCTTCAAGCCCCCACATGGCCCAGACGAGGGGGATTGGGAGACGATGCCCAACGGTACGATGGTCTGGACCCGGCGGGATTCGTCCAAAGCGTAATTGGAGTAAAAGAGAAACGATGCTCGACCCCGTGACCAAACAGGAGATTCTGGAGAACCTCTCCCTCGACAATGAGGGTGCCGAGGTTCTGCGCCTGATCCCGAGCGACATGCTTGTGGCCGAGCTTCATCGTCGTGGGTTCCAAGGGGAACTTCGCCTGACGAACGGGACCATTTCGCAGACGTTCACCATGACGCCGCTTGGAAGCACAGGGGCTTTTGAGACGCCGGGTGGGGAGATCATCGTGTTGGTGGAAGATGTTGAGGGCCTGGGCAAGCAGGGCGACCGAGTACGAGTCACGAGCGCGGGAGCGGAGCGCATTGATGACTGATCGAACTCTGCGTCAGTATCTCGCGGCCAACCCGGATATGCGGGAGGTCCACAAGTTCGTGACTTTCACCCGAGGCGACAAGCCCTACGTCGTGTGTACGAACGAAAGCACGGCACAGGCGCACCACGATTTCATCGAAGACCCAATGGGTGTTCAGATGGAGGAGTGGGCACGGGGATACGTCAAAGACGAGTGGATGGATCTACCCCTGTGGGACGGCGATGGTAGCCCTCCTGAGTGTCCCGTGTGCGGGATTGTCGTAGCAACACACGCACCCTGCCACGCCCTGCGTCGGGCTGATAAGGCCAACGAGAAATTGAAGGCCGTCCTCCTGCACGTCTTGGATGATTTGCGAGAAGGCAAGTACATGCACGGTGCCACCTGTACGGCTCGACGGTTGGAGCCATGCGACTGCGGGCTCTACGAGTTGGAGACGTATGTGAACGATGCGCTTGGTGGGAACGTCTTGGACAAATCGTTGCGGAAATCCGATGTTGAGAAGGCGCGTGATCGGGCGGTGATTCACGGAACGGAGCAGGAGTCTCTGTACTATCGAGAGATGACCCGTGCGGAGGAAGCCGAGACGGAACGTGATCGGCTTCGACAGGTCATCATCGAGATCAACAGTTTGGAGAGTCAGGCCCGTAGTGGTGACGCGGGTGCTTTGTTGGAAGCAGAAGCCAAGAAGGCCCGAGAGGCTCAAGGGAGCGGGATCGTGTTTACGGTGACTTCACAGGAAAGCGAAGTCCGGGCCATCGTAGATTCCGAGGGGAACGCCCGTCTCTATCCAAACCGCGACGTGGGAAACGAGGTTGAGGATGGCTGAAGTAACCGAAGCGCACTGGGAGCGAGCCAAAGCCTATCGGCACAAGGACGGTGGTGCGCCCAAAGATGCTTTCGTGGCCGGTTACGCCCAGGCCATCGCTGATACCGAGGCCCGCGTGAGAGCCGAGACCATCGAGGACGTGGCCGTATGGTTGGAGACCGAATGTGAAGAGGGGATGGGGCGACGAGTTGCGCGGGACATTCGGTTCATGGATTGGGCAAAGCGACGCAACGAGAAGTCGGAGGGCGAGGCCCTTGATGCGGTCCTCCGCACATACGGTGTTGAGCCGGAGGGGCTTGCCGAGCGCATCCTGACACGAGCGGAAGAAGCTCTGCGCGCACGAGTCGAAACACGAAAGGCCCTGCTCACCCAGAAGGAGCCGACCGGCCCGTTCACCGAAGAGGACTGCAACCATTGCACGGGACGCGGGGATGGTGAGTGCATCGTCACCCAGGAGGACAAGACCGATGGCGAATAGTCTCAAACCGCCAGTCACCTACCAGGGAGGCAAGTCTCGGTTGGCGTCGGCCATTGTGGACATACTGTGGGCGGGCCCAGATGCTTGCTACGCAGATCTGTGCTGTGGGTCAGGCGCGATCGGACTCACGCTTGTTTCGCGGGGACTCCCTCCGAACGGACTTCTCATGGTGGACCGTGGACCGTGGGGCGCGTTCTGGCATCGTGTCGGAACTGGCACCTTCGATCTGTCCGAGTTGCGCTCCCTCGTGAGTGACATTCCATCGTCGCCGAGGATGATCAAATCTTGGGTAGGGGAGCGCGTAAGTGAGCCGGTCCCAGACGACCCGACCCCCATGTTTCTACTTATCCAAGCCACCGCTGTCGGCGGAGCGTGGGTCTGTGTTGCTGATGGAAAATGGAAGTTGTCGTCCGGTCTACGGGACTACTGGATGCCGACGCCTACAAGTTCCCGACGAAGCCCGGTGAATCCAATGATGCCGATGCCGGCTACGATTTTGGATCGCGTAGCGGCAGTGTGCGAGAAGATGCAGGGCGTTGACGGTAGATGCTGTGGCATCGACGCTTGTATGGACAACATCGCGGACGTGACCTACATAGACCCTCCGTACCGCCTCACCACTGGTGAGCCCCTGGACTGCGATGTTGTTGGGTATGCGCTCGGAATAGGCGGCGCATGGGTGAGCGAGACGATTCCACTCTCCGAAAACGCCGTGTTGCTTTCTGGCGGCCGTAGTAAGGGTGGAATGACCGGCAGCAGAAAGAACGCCCACTCGGAGTATCTATCCTGGGTCGGCGTGGGATCTGGGCCCCAGTGAGGACAAGACCAATGCCGACCCCAGTGTATGACCGATGTGAGCATGTAGTCGGAAGGCGAGACACGTGCCCGGTCTGCGAGATGCAGGACGAGCGCGACGCCGCCCGCGCCCGCATGGCCGAACTGACGACGACTGACACCCCACCCAACCGCCCCGACGTGGAGGCCATTCTGGCTCGCGCCACCACCGACACAGCCACCACCCCAGACGCCCCGGACTGGTACGCGCCAGTGTGGGGCACGAGCGCCGACCTGTGCCGCTACATCCTCCACTTGGAGGCGTCGTTGCGTCGTGTGGATCCTACTATCGCGGCCGAACTTCAAGGCCGAGATCCGCGATTGCCTGGAGGGCAAGGCCACGATGCGCGAAATAGCCACGATCGCCCTGATCACGAGACAGGAGCCCGACCGATGAGTGACACCCCACCCACCCCACCCACCCCACCCACCCGGCCCGACATCGAAGGAGAGAACATGAAGGTGCGGGCTGACGACGCGGGCCGCTGCGCCCGCTACATCCTCCACCTTGAGGCCGTTGTTCACGAACGGCTCGCTGCTGCCGGCACGGCATTTATACGTTTCGCTCAGCATCGTTCGACGTGTGCGTGTATCACCACCGAGGGTGCGTGTGATTGTGGTCTTGCGGAGGCACTCGATCTTTTCACCATCACGAAATCCAGCGATGACTGAACGCAAGTACCATCGTCCTGGCCCACGTCCGCGCTGCATCCACTGTGGACGTTGCATGGGGTACATTCGGGTCCCACCAGATCGCCGTTGTGAGTCCGACGAGTCAGAATTCTGTGAGATGCCAAATGATGCGTGATTTGAAACCTGGCCGATACCTCGTTTGGGATGAACTCAACTGCGACGACGAAGACGCCGACGAATGTGGTCGTGTGGTGATCGCCGAAGATGCCGAGTTGGCGGCCGTCGAGTACGCCGAAACAGACTCCGATGGCTGGACCGACGGGCTCTACCAGGATGGCCCGCAGCCGTTGAAGGTTCGGGACCACGAAGGCCGTGTGTCTCGGTTTGAGATAGGTGCGGAATTGGTCCCGCAGTTCCGTGTGACCAAGCGAGAATCCCCTCTATGACCGACACGACCCGATCCTGTATCTCCTGCAAGAAGCCCATTACCGTTGACGAATGGCACATCCACGATGGCGTAGAATTCGTGGGATCGCCTGGCTACGGTTCGACGTTCGACTCCGTGCTTCAAGAGAAATCGGTTGGTTGGCCTGAACCTTCATCGGTGATGAAGGACGGGGAGCGAATTCAGGGCGACCGCCGTCGGTTGTCTATCGTGATCTGTGACCACTGCCTGGCGAACGAAGCCGAAGAGTTCATCACGGTCACGCACACGTTCAAGGTTGGTCGGGAGGTCACATCATCAACCCCGTGGTCCGAATCGGATCACCCGAAACGGTGGCGTGACCACCAAGCCAAAAAGAATACTCCGGCGTGACCACGACAGCCCAGATCTTCAACAAAGACACGGGGGTCGTCGATGTGACTCTCACGTATGACGGTTCGTTGAGCTACGTGCTCCACCACGAAAAGAAAACGTGGCAATCGGCCATCGCAGGATGGAAGCTCAAAGGCATCATCCTCCTCAAAGACGTGCCGCCGGAAGAAACTCCCGACTTGGAGCACATCGCTTGGGACGATCCACGGTTCATCACCGCTCTCAAGCCGTATCTGGAAACTCAGTTCGGCGACCTTCTTGAGATCCGGCTATCCGATCAGTCATCAAGCGTTTGATGAGCCCGAGACAGCATTTTCAGGCCATTCTCCAAGCTCTTGATCATCCGGGGGATAGACCGGCGCAACCGCCAGATACGGATTCGTCGGACAAACCATTTCCAGAACCGCCGTAGCATCGTTGGTGACTTTACCCGGCGGTGTCACTTTCGTACTTGGATTTCAGACGTTCCAGTTCAGCGAGTTCACGGGCCTTTTGTTCCCGTTTCTTCTGGTCGGTCTCAGGGGCCAGCATGAGTTTCCAGGCTTCGATCTGTTTCTTGTAGAGCGCGGCCTTCTCGTCGTGGGCCTTGCGCTTCTTCTTGTTGGCTTCGTCGGCCTGTTTCTTGGTCCGGGTGAAGGTGATGATGAGATCGGCACTCATATCGCTGACGTACACATCGACGACGGCATCGCGCCCGTACTTGTCCACCAACTCACCCACGGTCGGCGTGTCAGGGTTGAGCACTTCACCACATTGGGGGCATTTGTCAGGAACGGGGTAAAGCTCCGCT
>Ga0307376_10006472_pt1 | contig 10350 bp, 6 predicted proteins | sample TR2MG_FD_202536 | JGI IMG/M metagenome (GOLD analysis project Ga0307376, IMG submission 202536) | Soil microbial communities from Risofladan, Vaasa, Finland - TR-2 | ecosystem: Environmental > Terrestrial > Soil > Coastal area > Acid sulfate soil | place: Finland: Risofladan, Vaasa | collected...
GTGCTACTGACTTGAACGTGATTCCGTCGTATACGACGTTTGCTTTGCGATCCCCTGCCAGGTAGACCCTTGAACCCTCTGGCTTGTTGGTAATTTCCCACGAATAGCTTAATCCACCGGGAGAGCCATCTGGGTCGTAACTAGTCGAACCATCAAAAATATGAACCGATCCGGTTACAGTTTCTTCTCGAGCCTTTATGATAGCGACGGGTTTGGCATCTACATAGATTGAACTGGACGAGTACCTGAACGAGTAGATGTCAGCGTACGAAGGTAATGTGGTTGTACCTTTAACATAGACTGAAACTCTATCCCCCATTGTTGGAGCTGACCCACCGGAAAGGCGATACACATGTGAGAAATCTGCGTTTGCCTCTCCAGTCGAAATGTAACTGGCAAGATCTCCATTCAATGGAGCAAGGTATACGTCCAGCGTATCTTTAGCGTGAACTAGCCGGAATACCCATATCCCCGATAGATATCTCGTTCCACCGCTGAGGTTAGCGCCATCGAAGAACAACCCGTTAGGACGCCAATCTATAGCAAGGGTGACCCCCTGAAAATTTGTTATTTTGAAACTACCGGACCCTACTAGCGCGGCAGCGAACTCAAGTGTACCGTTCTCACCGATCGCCGGGGTAGAGTATAGGTTCGTCGCGATACTATCATTGCTATTGACGCGACAGGTATCGGGGGCGATATACTGAACCTTTAACGGACGGTCAGTAGCTAACGATAAACCGATGTCAGAGTGAACGGCAAAACCACCAAGGAGATCAAGTATGTCGAATAGCGACATGAATCCGACTCTTATGCAGGAAACGTTTCAAAAAGAAATCGAGGAATGGCAACAATCCTCTTGCCCAGATTGCGGAGGAGCTATCGCGCCTCAGACAGATCCAGAAAGGCCTTTTGTACCTAACAAGCTCATTCCCAATCTGATAGGACGTTGCGTCATCTGTAGAACGTACTCCACGAAATCTGGAATTATCATAGAACGTTGATGACACCAGGTAGAAGCTTCACTGTCCTTGGAAGCACAATTTGGTTACTCCCAACCTCTAGATGAAATCTCCGCGCCGGGTCCATGTACAGTACATACAGCATCGTCGGTTCCTCTAGATCACGGGATCTTTCTTGATGCAGTAGACGTTGGATATCAAATGCTTCCAATGCCTCTGCCGGCTGTAGTTCTCGTATGTACTGTTCTATCCTTGTTTTTATAGCTGAGGGCGTTCCACCGGATTGCCTTAATTCCATGGATGCCATACCGATGAACAGGTGCTTCACCATTGTGCTCGCCGTTACTGGTCTTGAATCATCTGTTTTTAGCCCCTGGTCAGCTGATTGCGCCACCAGAGACCAAGTGTAGCTCACTGAGATGCTATTAGCAGGAACCGACAAACGCTCATCGTACGTATCCATGAAGGTGGCAGAAATTATGAGCGTAGTTTCTTCTATCGGTCCGCCCGTTAGACCCTCTTCATTATTACGAAAATGGTACCCATCAAGTATGAGATCAGTATCCATCACTGTTTCGTCTGCGAGATTATACGCATCCCCGAATCCGGCGGATACAACAGGTACAGCAATACGAAAGAAGGAACCTATTGCCTCGAGATCAAATGGAGCAAAACGAAGAAATTGCTGCCTCTTAACCCTGAAGAAAATATCAATATCGGATACCAACGTAGGTTGAAGACCCCCAAAGGTTTCAATGAAAACTTTTTTTCTTTCGACGTCTACGACGCGGTAACGGTCGTTGTTAGGATCGCTAGGATCTCGTTCGTTCGTTCCCTGCATCCCTGTGAATACAGCAGTTTCTAAGAACGACCCGCTGACTAGCTCTACCTTTTGTGTGCCGCGTATTACTAGAAAATCTCCAGCGAATGTATCCGCAAATATTTCTACTTCAGCTTCGTTTCTTAAGGCATACCCTATCTGTTGTACAATCCCTTTTGGGCTTACAGCGTCAAGAGCGATAGAGCCCCCGCCTTCGAATGTTATGTTATATTCTCTGTTGTTCGCCACGCGTATCTTTAGTGTCTGACCGCTTACAAACTGTGCCCCACCTGTATCTAACGATCGTATATCTCGGTATGGAATTTCAAGTATGTCTCCAACGACAACCGGGATATCGTAAAACATGGCAGAGTTGCTGGCTATCCATGTGAAACCACCTGCCTGTTTGAGCTCGGCAAAACCATTCCCTACGTTGCCCTCTCTGAACGGATTAGTTGTAAACAGGGCACCATTATGTTCAGCAGAGAAATCCGAATTTAGAACCACCTCTCGCCTGTCCTTGAAGTATAAGTACAAAAGACCAGACGACGGAGCTCCGATAGCGAACTCAACATTGCTCTGCACGGTAGGGAACGGTTTTGAGTCGTTGATGACAAGGTAGCTTATGCCACCGATTTGCGTAATCTCTTCTATTCTATAGGTATTCGCATTCGGACCGCGAGGGATGATAAGAAAGTCACCTGGCACAACTCCCTGTGAAATGAAAGCTCCCTCATTAGAGTTTGCGTGTGTGCCATCTGTTATCACAAGATCAGATAATGTTTCTTCATCAGACGGTACCTTCTTCACAGAGCCAGATAACGTTTCAGATACGGCAGCCACCGGTCGTGCGTAAGGAATGTTTGTATCTGGCAGCAAAGAAACTGATTTGATTTCTGCTAGAGGTCTACGAACAAGCTCTGCAAAACGTCGGTAAACCTGATATCCTATTGTGCTTCCGTAAGCGCTCATTTGAGAGCTAAGCACCATATAGTTCGCTCCGACAGTGAGTATAGAATGCTGACCCCGGTCACTACCATTCAAAATTTCAAGTACGTCTCCGCTACTCACTCCATTTAATGGAAGATCCTCTGACACCCATACCGTAGATTGTTGAGATGCTGTCGTTAAGCTTGTGCCTTCAACCTTGATTTGACGCGGGACAAACAAATCAATATCGACTACAGCAGTTATATGAGCGGCTCCAGCAGTAAGATCTGATGGGTAAGCATCGGCTAGAATAATTACAGTTCCGTCAACATGTGCAATTCGATAAGGACCTGAATCAACGCCCGCATCTTCGATAACGAGAGCAGCGTTACGCCAGAAGTTCCCGGCCGGATCTATGGGCACAGCTGAGGCAGCGGTGGCTACATATGGGTCAGATGAGTTAATGGTGACGACCATATTCGGAACATCTTCATCATTGTCGATCACAACATCGAGTACACCCCGCGCGTTCTCTAGTGTTCTGTCGTATATCCAGGCGTCGTAGCATCCACCCATATGTACTTCGTCATCTGCAAACTCCGTCCCTAGAGCACCCCCAGGTATCCCTCCAACTGTTAAAATGACTTCTGCATCTTCGATGGATTCTGGTCTACGAATTATAAATGACGTGCTAGCAGACCCAGGTTGAACGATGGCAGCGTCACCAGACCAGTGTATAACAGCATAATGGATGTTAGCTTTGTTAACGTCAGGCGGAGTAAGCGGAAAAGCTACCCCGTTCGATATTTTGTAGACGGTGAAAAACCAATCGATCGTATCATCAAGAGCGACAAAAAATGGAAGTGAATTGTTTACGATAACCTTTGTCGCACCAACAATAGCTGTTATTTTCAGGTTTCCGTATCTTATTCCTCCGTCCCACACAGAAAGATACAGATCTGTCACAGCACCCGACACAGGAGCTAGCGTATCGAATGAAACTGAGCCTACTACGATTGGTAGTTCCACCTTCCCAGCTATCCCTCGAGAGCGAATCAGTATACGTGGACCGAATACAGATTCCGGGGTATCAACCCCGCTCAATGTAACCTCTACAGTATCCGTGGGCGTTCCGTAAGGATCAGAGTACGCTAATACATCTCCGGCCCCTGCCGTTATAAACGCGTTTGCTTCCGGACTCTGAAATTTATCTGTACCTACTGTTATATCGGCGCCGTTGGATATGAAAAGGCGTATGTAACCGCCCTGTTCACCGGAGGTAAGAAGTTCTAGTTCGGCGATTCTGATTGTGCTTCCAACAATCTCTGCAATGGTAAAATCACGAGCTACCAAGGTCCCGAGCTCATCTTGAATGATCGTGATAAAATCATTTATGCGTACGTCTGCGAGAGAAACTCCGCAGTCGAACCAGTTTGTGAATCCGTATTCAATCTTCGACGGAAGTGTCAGCGGAATGGGAATTCCGATCCCAGTTACGATAGCAGGCCCGGGGTACGTTCCCCCGAACCGAAAATCGGTCTGAAGGATATCGCGCACCATCTCGATATCGCCGAACCCAGCTACGAATAATGACCCGATATTGTCACCGTAGCGATCATCCATGTAGCGGGTAATGCCCCTAATAGTATCTGGGGCAGCACTAGCGATAGAGTCTTGAAGCCTGGCTAGCAGCCTAGAAGATGAATCTTGATCTTCTCCTCTTCCATCCGCTGGATTCGGGTTGGTTATGCGTACGATATCATCGACGCCTTCTACACCCGTTATTTCCCCTGAATTGATGTTATAGATTACACCAGGTTCCGCTGCAGCGGCGACTACGTCAATGTAGTAAAGAGCCTCGGACGGAAGGTAGTTCAACGACATCTCGTCAGATGTGTAAACATAGGTTCTTACTGGGTGGAACCATAGACCACTACCTGTGGTGAACCCTGTACCTAATCCGATTGTAACTGTTCGTGGATTTGCAAAGAACAGACGAACTAATACTCGAGACCTAGAGCCGGCGCGAGCGGTCACAAAAAAGTTTTGTGCCCGAATCTCAAGCTCTTCTCTAGATATAGTAAGGTCTGTTCGTGACTGAGAAAGTGCACGTATGGATGATAGTTCTGCCTGCAATGGGCGAAGAACTACTGACAAAATACTGTTTATAATATCTTGGAAAACCTCACCCTTAGATTCTGGGTAAAGTTCGTCTATGCGGGCTTTGACAAAGGCTGATATAGGGGTATCGATTGCGTCAGGAGAAAGACGTTCGATAATAGGGTCTATGATGAATTTTCTGGCAGCGCCGCCCGAACCGATATCTGCTGTTGGATCATACCGGAGTACGACGTCCTCTAAGTATTGCTCGAGGTTGATCGCCATCTCTATTCCTCTTTGTCAGTATCGGGCTCATCCGCCTCTTTCTCGTCCTTAGTAGGTTCTTCCTCTTTATCTTCTGGTTCTTCTTTTTTCTCTTCTAGCTTTTCTTTCTCTTCTGGCTTGTCTTCGCCTGACTCAGCTTTTGGAATATCAGGTAGGTCAATACCTATTCGCTTCTTGACGACGTTTCTTATAATGATGCTCAAGGCACCACATACAAGCCCGATAAATCCTCGAGTAATAACATCATTTCCCGGCATTACCGGAACAATAATACCGATGACGAGACCGAGAGCCAAGGGTAGGGGCGTCAATATGAACCCACGAAACCATGGCTTACTCCGGATAGCGACTTTCGCAGTATCCAGCGTCCGCGTGATGAAGTACATGATGAGGTACACAAGGACCGACGCACAGACGCAAACTATGATTGTGCTGCTATTCCAAGGAATGCTAATCTCGTCCATCTCTCCATCTCCTGTCAAAGTCTCTTAGGGAGGATAACATAAAGATTCCCCTGTGTCATGATGATTGCTCAGCTCGGCAGGTAAAGGAGAGTCTCGCGTGCGGCAGTACGAACAAAGATGCCGGCCCTAACTGTATCGACGTCAACTACCACATCTGCCAACGACATCGATATAAGACGCTCTTCCTTTAAAAGACCCGATGTTCTCATCTGCTCCTGTAAGATTTGACTCTCTACTACATCAACAGCAGACATTAACCCTACACGTACCATCTTTGAATCTGGAAAACCTTCGGCTGCTGCTTTTACGGCTCCCCCGCCTTCAGCTGGACGGAAGACATTAGTTCTTGGTTCAATCAAGAGCTTTCTAACAATCTTCTGAAGTAACGCCGTTTCCCCTCGAACGAGAGGTTGCTCAAAGGAGAAATTGAATTCTGCTGTAGCTCGTCCGCTCCCAAAATACGTTGAATAGATCACATCAATCGTATCCATAGCAGTGTTTATCTCATCTAACGTTAGGCGGATCATCTGTCTGGTGATCAGGTGAGAAACTCGTATCCCGTCTACGAGTACATAATCGACATGTCTTAAGCGCCCAACCTGTAGGAATACATAGTCATTCTCTACATAAATCATATCAGGAGTTATTGTATCCCTGATTTTTACAACGCTGATGTCTATCACATGTCCTCCAAGAGGCCACTTGCCGCACCTAAAGCTTCCGTTTCCAGTTCTTCTTGCCCAGATTGCGGATTGTCTATAAATCCTGCTGTACGATCAACAAGCTCCTCATTCCCATAATCTGCCCAGCTCTCAAGTTCTTCGGTGGACATAGTCACAAGACCTTCGTCTACGTAATCAGAGAGTTCTTCACTCGGTACTATATCGGCAGCGGAAGATACGATACCTCCAAGATCACCAAATGCGCTTGTATCAAGTAGCGCTTGTGCATCCGATATCGCACTTTCCAATTTCGTTAGATCTGGAAAAGCTAGATCATCCGACCCCACGCCTCCGAACGACAATTCATCTGCGCTTTTCAAAGCATCCGGCACTGCAGATCTAAGAGCCGCTATCGTGTCAAGTCTTACCTTAATGGCTTCGAGTGCTTCATCGACAGCATCCGAAAATGTCCTAGCAGAGTACTTTTCATTAGAGGATACACCTCTTACGAACGCCGTTATGTTGGCGATCGATAGACGGGTCTCCATGCTATCGGTTATTTTTCCCTTCGCGGCTGTGGAAGCTATCCCGATAGATTCTGATATAGACATCAGGAATCCTCGTTATCAAGTTGTAATTCTGTTTCTAAATTGAAGTCGCGGGTAACTTTTATCCTGTACCCAGATGCCGCGGGTGACGTAGGCTGGAGGTCTGCCATCAAAGCCGTCGCTACCTCTTTAGCGAGTACTCCGTAACTTCCCCTATCTTCTACTAGAGCCTTGTACATAGCGGTTAAATCGCCCATGTATAGTAGATCCAAAGCAGCATCTAATCCGCGCTCTCTTAACTCTTCTACGAACGCAGTGGCAGCGGCATTTCCTCTTACTGTAGGGGTCTGCCCAATGGGGATTTCAGAGACTATCTTTAGTAACAGTTCCCTCTCGCTTCCCTTACGGCCATTCAAAATGCGCTCACAGATAGAAACAACATCTACATCAGGTAACGAATAAAAATTAAAAGAGCGGATGTCTTGAAGAGCTGGATGGACTATTTCTATCCGTCCGTTAAGCTCATTGGGTATTGGTGGTGTGATCATACCGTCTTCCAAAACTTCGGCAATATGATCTCCCAGTATGAGGTCACCAGGTAAGGCATTTGGATGTGTGTTGGTATTTCCAAACGCCTCTCCTGTCAGTCCAAGGTTTCCGATTATCACTGCTAAGTGGCTTGTAACCCCTGTTTCCTTTGATACGAGCACCATCTTTTCATCATAAAGAGTACCGGGAGCTACCTTTCCTATCGGAATATCAACCGTTCCAGCATCTCCATGTCGAATACCTGTCGTCTTTATATGAAGCGTCCCCGACTCCGGTGAATCGTACGTGTTGTCATCCACAGATACCGGTCCCAGAGAAGAACGGTAGTACGAAACATCTAGTAGTGGGGATTCTTTTAACGAGCTCGGGATGTCTCGGTAGTGTACCCAATCTCCGTAAATTACACGCTCACTATCGAAAACAACCGGGAGGGAAGTGTTAGCTCGAACCCATCTTAAAGAACCAGCTGGGCCAGTCGTAATAGTGGATATTTTTATTCTACTATCTCCGCCGTCTTCAGCTAAGATTCCTGAAGTTACCAGATTGATTTCGTCTATCAGATCCGTTGGTGTTGTATATACTCCTGGGTCTAAAGTAGAGATGCTTGGAACACCGTCGACTTCAAGTCCAAGCTGGTTATTGCGATACCCGAATTCTGAACGTTCCGCTGAAAAACCAAAGGCTCGATAGAATCCTGTGAGTTCTCCTACGCCGACAGAACCACCGACGGTTAATGAGAGCAGCCTCAGAGTACCTCCTACGTCTTGGGCAGAGGTAGCTCCGGTCGCCGTGTTAATTTCGCCTACGTAGTATGCGGCATTCTGCCCACTCAACACAGGGACGGAAAATGGTGATCCGTTGTATGAAAACTCGAGAATATTTCTAGCTTCGAGACGTAAATGAGTATACCCGGCACCACCTGGGTCGATGATCTCGGCGTTATTGTCGTCTAGCACACGAACGATAGTCGACGTGTCAGACGGACCGCCCGAGTCTAATTCGACTGTGTCACCGGTACCAGCGTTAGCAAAGCCACTAATTAACCCACCTGTAAGGGTTACCAGTTTGAGACCTGTGGGCTGTGCTACGATAGATATCCCACCCGCTGTTCTAGGAAAAATTTCAAACGAGTAAGATCCAGATGGTGGGGCAGCGTCTAGCTCTGCAAACTGATCGGTATTATATAGCGCAAGCGGAAAACCGACAGGATTAGAAAGCATGGAGGCATCTCGAGATGCAGGTATGGTCACATTAAGCGTAGAACCTTCAACCTCTAGTTCAAGTACAGCACCACCGGGTAACCACGGAGCAAAATCGGAAGTCATTTGGGCAGGAACACCGCCGAACGGCACAAACGTATCTGAAAATCTAGGCTTCATTGGCTCATAGTTTTCAGATGCCTTGTCCATAGCTAGCCTGTAGGCTGCCCTTCCCTCTGGATTTTCGGCTGAGCGTGTGCGCATACCCCACGCTCTACGTGTTGTTTTGACCAGGGTTTTCAGAGAAGAAGGGAAGTAAATTTCATTTTGAATTGCATCGATTATCGCTCGTAGTGTTCTAAGAGATGGGTATACAGGCTCTTCTTCCCAAAGCGGGTACACCTTTTTCTTCGGTGGGTATAGAAGTTCAGACAAGAGCGCGTGGAGCTCATCGTATTTCTCGGCAAACTTTCTGATGGATAGCGACAGTAGATTCAGTAAGACATCAGGATCATTAAGACATATAGCCTCAAATGCTTTTGCTGGATCTTCATCAAATAAGCTATTGAAGTCATACGGAGATGTCACGGTAAGATCCCCTCCGGTATAATTGCCTCAATAGATGATTCACCGTCCACCTCCCAATCATTCGTGGCTACTGTAAAAACAGCTCGTGCATCTGCCGTCTTCCAATAACCTCTATCCACCCTACTAAGTCTATCTATAGCGACTACAGCCGCGTATGGATTAGGCATACTGGACGCAAAATCTACTGATGTTTGAATCGGCCCACCTAGATCGGATTCCCCTGTGCTAAAAGCGTTGTTTAAGAACCCACCAAATGTTTCTCCGATTTCTTCTAAAGATCCTGCTAAAGAACTTAACGTTTTTACAACTGGGTTACCTCTGGAAGCGTTAATACGAGTCTCAGAGACAACGAACATGGTGAACGTAAACATAACTTGCGCGGGGGTACCTGCCCGTTCTGCCACTTGTAGACCAAGTCCATATCCTTGTAAAATGATGTCATTCCATCCGACGAACAAACGAGCCTTCATCTCTGCTAGCTTAGTACCTCGTAGCCTCTCATTGTAGTTATCCCAAAACTCGTTGTACCAGTCGAAGTCCTCGGTATCTAGCAACTGTCCTTTGATTTGTACAACTCTAGGTGTTTCACCAAAGAAGAACACAAAAGGATCACCGAACGTGGTCAAGATCTGCTTGAGTTCTGAACGACTAAGATCAAATTGGATAGCCGAGAAGTTTGTATAATACTTGGTTTTCCCATCATCTGTGTTGCTTACCGAAAAGGGTACGTAATTTCCCTCTCCATCGATGATCATCATATAACAGGGAGTACCAGCCTTTGGGATTGTCCCACGGTACGGTCGCGCCCATGTAGGCATATTCTTGGGTGCGTATTTGAGAGAGGTCGGACTTGTTGAATATCCCCAGATGTTGAAACCTGGAACAGGTACATTAGATCCATCTTTACCTGTTCGTGGGCCGGGGTCGAGGTAAAGTCGATCCATTTTTCTCGAGCGCTCATCCCAGCTGTCTGATTCACTGGCTATTTCATCTGCCCGATCTGAAAATGGATCAGGTTCGATAAGCACATATCGTTTCTGTGTTTCATCAGCCATCCAAGCTAACCTCTGTAAGAGAGTTTTTTATACTTTTATGTACCCGTGACGCGGACCACTTTCTCTTGGTGGTTAGGTAGAATAGTACTTCTCGCATTTTATGTGCCAGAATATCATCAACAGAGATTCGCGTGTAGCTATGAACCGCCACGCGCAACCCGTTTAGATCAAGGTTCTTTTTGATGTGT